>Ga0334882_1001735_pt1 | contig 24776 bp, 8 predicted proteins | sample GraSluR1_MG_5_FD_207226 | JGI IMG/M metagenome (GOLD analysis project Ga0334882, IMG submission 207226) | Sludge microbial communities from methane-producing bioreactor in Wageningen University, Netherlands - Granular Sludge_15_04-R1 | ecosystem: Engineered > Bioreactor > Anaerobic > Unclassified...
GGACAGAGGGCAGAGGACAGACAAAAACCTTCAACCCCATCCCCTGCACCCCATCTATCTTCCATTCGTGAAGATTCGAGCTATTCGTGGTTGTCGCGCTCTCGTCTTGACCTGATTCACCCACGGGGTGAACCCGTGGGGGGTCAGAAACCTGCAACTTTCAACCTGTACCCCCCAAGTTCCCAAGTCCCACAATGGGGTTGCGGTGCTGGGACGGCATGGTAAAATGGTGGCGTCAAAGAGAAGAGGCTCCCATGCAACTAGTGCTTGATTTGCCCGAGACGGCGTTTTCCGCGTTGCGGCTTGCGCCCAATGAGTATCTGGCCGAGTTGCGGCGCGCCGCCGCCGCAAAATGGTATGAAATGCGGAAGATATCCCAGGCCAAGGGGGCGGAATTGTGCGGGGTCTCGCGGGCCGAATTCATTCGCATCCTGAGCGATTATCGGGTTTCGGCCTTGCAGGACGACGCCGTTTCATTGGCCAACGAGGTCGGTCGTTGATGGAATTGGTGGTCAACGCCTCCCCGCTGATCCTGCTCGGCAAGGTCGGCCGCTGCGAGTTGTTGTCTCGCCTGGGTGGTTCGGTCTGGGTGCCCGAAGGGGTGGTGGCGGAAGTTGAGGCGGAACCGGATGACCCGGCCGCAAATGCCCTTCAACGGTTCGAGTGGCTGAAGCGAGCCGCCGTCGTGGTGCCGGATGTCATCAAGGTTTGGGATTTGGGGCGGGGAGAATCGGAAGTCTTGGCGTATTCGCGGGAGCACCCGGGAGTGCGTCCGCTCTTGGACGATGCCGAAGGGATGGCTTGCGCCCTCGCTCTCGGCTTGAAGCCGCTGGGAACGGGCGGGCTTTTAATCTTGGCCAAGAAAGCCGGCCTTCTGGTTTCCGTCCAGGCGGTCCTCGATGAGATGCGGGAAAAAGGCCTTTGGCTCTCGGATGACGTGTATCACACGATTCTTGTGGCCGCAGGTGAATCGCTGGTCAGCCCATAAATCATGAGACAGGGGGGCGAGGTCCGAGGTCCGAAGTCCGAAGTCGAAAACCTTCAACCCCATCCCCTTCAACCTCAACCTGCAACCTTCAACCTGTTCACCTGCGTGCGAATCCGGTTGCGGCGGGAAAGGGATTTGATACGATGCCTTCGTGAAGATCGCCGGGAAGAGACGGAATGAAACGGAGACGCCGGAAGCCCGTTACCGGCGGGGCCGGCGGCTGATCGCCCAGATGGATCGCCTGAACCCGTATCCGCGACCGCGTGGTTTCGTCTTCAAGGCGCGCAGTTGGGAAGAATATGAGCAATGGCGGCGGGAGCAGTCCAACCCGCGATTGTGGTGAGTTGGAATGGAGCCGGTCCAAGATCCCTTGCTGAAGGTATGCTCCCTTCTGAACCGGCACCGCGCCCGCTATCTTGTCGTGGGCGGACATGCGTTGATCCTGCACGGCTTGGTGCGGACAACGGAGGACATCGATATCCTCATCGACGAGGGAGAGGACAACTATCGGCGTGTGATCGCCGCGCTGTCCGAATTGGAGGACCATGCCGCGGCCGAGCTGACACCCCAGGATTTGGCGGACAACGTGGTTGTGAAAGTGGCGGATGAGATCGAGGTGGATGTCAGCCGTCGGGCCTGGACGGTGCAATACGCCGAGGCGATAGTCCATGCAGCCAGCGTGGTGCTGGACGGGGTTCGGGTGCCGTATGTCGGGTTGGGGGATTTGATCAAAAGCAAGACGACATACCGCGAGAAAGACCGACTGGATATTGAGCAATTGCGCAGGTTGGCCCGGGAACTAGAGCGAGGCAAGGATCCGCCGGGGTAGGAACAGGCAAGACCGGAATGATTGTCCACGAAGGAACACAGAGAACACAAAGAAAAAGCTGAAACGCTGAAATTTTGGCAGTAACAGCTCAAGGGCGATCAACCACAGAAGCCGCAGAAGGCGCAGAAGAAGTTCCGGCCGACAGCTGCGGATTCCGCGGATGGAACGGATTCGGGCGGACATCCGACATCGGGCTTCGGAACTCCCTCCATTCGTGAAGATTAGTGCCATTCGTGGTTGCAGGTCTTGGGTTTTGACCTGATTCACCAACGGGATAAACCCGTGGGGGTCTTGCCTTCAACCTGCAATCTTCAACCTCCGCCACAAGTGCATTTCTTGTTTTTTCGCCGGGCACCATGGTAGATTGTCGAACCATGGCAGACCAATCCATCTGGGCAAAACCGTGGGGCACCTTGCAGAGGTGGCGACGGCTGGCGGCGCGCTGGCGGACGTTCTATCCGGCTCTGAAGGTTAACCTCTGGCAAATGCGGATGGTCCGACAGGTCCGGAAGGCGCAGCGCCAGGGCAACATCCCCGTGCTGTTCTATCTGAGCATCTGGGGGCATTGCCCGTTCATCCTGCCGATTGTCCAGGAACTGCGAAAACAGGCCCCGGGCATCGATCTGTACTTGGCCATCGATGAACCCGGGGGGCACCCGGACGGCGATCGCCTGGGCATTTCCCGGGATCGCTGGCGGAGCCTGCGGGACTATCTTCCGATCCGGGGCTTTCAGATGTTTGTCACGCCGAACAACAACATGGAGTATTGGCCGCAATGGCCCCGGAAGGTCTGTATTTTTCACAGTCAGCCGGCCAAGGGTGTGAATTTCCAGGACCGGTACCTGCGCCGGTTTGACGTGTTGTTCCTGCTGGGGCCGCTGGTCCGGAGCGCGTACGAAGCCTTCGCCAGGCAATACCCGGAAACCGCCGCGCAGCTGCGAACATTCGATGTGGGCTATCCGAAACTGGATGCCCTGGCGCGGGGCGACTACTCGCGACAGACTATCCTGGCCGGGCTCGGCCTGGACCCCGCCAAGCCCACCGTCCTTTTCGCCCCGTCGTTCGGCCGGGGTACATCCTTGAGAGTCTTCGGAGAGAGCCTGCTCCAGGCGTTGAATGATCTGGCCGCCACCGGGATCAATGTGGTGGTGAAGCTGCATCCGGTGATGCACAACCCGCAATGCTTTGCATTCCATTGCGGCGGAAAGAACTGGCCAGAAATTCTTGACGCCTGTGCCAGCGCCACCTGCATGCGGGGGGCTGGAAACGTGGATCTGTCGCCACTGCTGGCGGCGAGCGATGTGATGGTGACGGATGTCAGCAGCGCCGCACTGGATTTCATGCTGCTGGATCGACCGGTCGTATACATCGACTGCCCGGAGTTTCTGGCCATGGTGGATCAGCCGGGCACCCACTATTCGCATTACCTGGAAGCGCCAGCCCGGGATCTGCGCGTGGCGGATGTCGGGCGTAGCGCGGGCCTGGTGGTTTCGGGCCTGGAAGAGATGGCGTCGGCCATTCGGCGATCGTTGGATCATCCCGGCGAGTTCTCGGCCGCACGGCGGAAAATCGCTGAGCAGTTGCTGTTCAACCCGGGCCATGCCGCGGAGGTGGCGGCCCGGACTCTGCTGGAACTGGTGGGGGGACAGGAGACAGGGGACGGGGGGCGGAGACAGGCAACCACAGAAGGCGCAGAAGGGGGACGGAGGACGAGGTCGGTAGTCAGTCGTCTGTAGTCGGTAGGGCCGAGGACAGTGGTCCGATAACTTTCAAACTGCAACCCATCGGCCGTTCTTTGTGATCTATGTGCTCCATGCCTTCGGCTTGGCAAGCTTTGTGGATAAATCCTACGGAATGATTGTCCACGAAAGAACGCAGAGAGCGCAAAGAAAAGACTGAAAGGATGAAATGAACAGCCGGGGAGAGTCACCACAGAAGGCGCAGAAAGCGCAGAAGAAGTTCTATCCATCAGCTACGGATTGCGCGGATGGAACGGATTCGGGCGGACATTCGACCTCGGGCTTCGGAACTCCCTCCATTCGTGAAGATTCGAGCTATTCGTGGTTGCAGGTCTTGGGTTTTGACCTGATTCACCCACGGGGTGAACCCGTGGGGGTCTTGCCAGCAACCTGCAACCTGCAAGCTTCTTGGTCCAATGCCGAATGTCGAATATCGAATGTCGAATGATGAAGGGGCGGGGAGAAGGAAAGGCGGAAAGGCGGAAAGGGGGAGCGGAACAGCCTGAGCAGCCAGCTACGGATTTCACGGATGGCACGGATTCGGTCGGGGCAGCCGGTGGCTGAGGGAAAAGCTGAAAGGCTGAAAGGGGCAGCCGGGAGGATTCGCCACAAAGAACGCAGAGAACACAAAGAAAAGGCTGAAGCGCTGAAATTTTGGCAGTAACAGCTCAAGGGCGATCAACCACAGAAGCCGCAGAAGGCGCAGAAGAAGTTCTATCCATCAGCTACGGATTGCGCGGATGGAACGGATTCGGGCGGACATTCGACCTCGGGCTTCGGAACTCCCTCCATTCGTGAAGATTCGAGCTATTCGTGGTTGCAGGGCTTGTGCCTTGACCTGATTCACCCACGGGGCGAGCCCGTAGGGGTCTTGGATAGACTGATTCACCCACGGGGTGAACCCGTGGGGGTCAAAAACCTGCAACCTGCAACCCCATCCCCTGCACCCCATCTATCTTCCATTCGTGAAGATTCGTGTCATTCGTGGTTGTCGCGCTCTCGTCTTGACTTGATTCACCCACGGGACGAGCCCGTGGGGGTCTTGGATAGACTGATTCACCCACGGGGTGAACCCGTGGGGGTCTTGCCTTCAACCTGCAACCTGCAACCTGAAACCCGTTTCAACATCCAACGACCAACGAGAGCCATCTGGCCAGTTTATCTACCGAGTAGGGGTAGATTTGCGATGGATTTTTGGGGCGCGAAAAGCGTTGTCTAATCCTTGCCAAACGGCGGGGTCGGGGAGTATAGTACAAATTAAGGCGTAGAGTGCGGCGGAGCGGTTGCCGTAATGCGCCCGGATGCGAGGATGTGACCATGAAACTGCGATTTCTGCTGGCGGGTGCCGGGGTGTGTGTTGTGCTGGGCGGGGCGATGCCTGCCGGAGCCCAGATTACCTATTATGTCAATGACCTCTTGACCGTCGGGGATGTCTATACCACCGCGATAGGCAATGACCTGAATCCCGGCACTTCGCCCGGGGCGCCTAAACTGACGCTGAACGGTTTAATTTCCTCGGCGACTCTCAATCCGGGAGATGTGGTCTTGATCGACACCGGGACCTATCCCCCCGCCAACATCCCCGCCACGGTCAACGGCGCGCCCGGCAATCGGATAGTTTTTCAAGGCAGCACCAACTCTGCCGCGGGCGGGACGGTGTTTACGGGAAGCGGAACTCAACTTGATGTTAGGGCCAATCGTATTGAGATGCGTGATATTCGAGTAACCGGGGGCAACTATGGAATCTCGCTAAATAATGCCTCCCATAATGAATTCGTAAACATTATTTCCACTTCCAGCTTAATCAATGGAGTTGTCTCGTCTGGCTTGGATAACAGTAACGTATTTCGAAGGTGCGTTATCTATGGCGTGAATTTTGCCGGCTTAGCATTCCAAACGGCCTCGGTGGGGAATTATGTTGAACATAGCATCTTGGGATCAGTGAACAACATCCCAATATTTCCGAAGGAACATTCATTTTCAAACATAATTCACTGCATCCTAGTTGCGCCGCGGATCCTGTCAACAGCTGGCAATTATCCGGCGACCATGAATCGGAATGTGATATCCTACACCACGGCGTTTGGCTCCAGCGAGGAGACCCTGGCTGATTTGCAACGGCTATATACCAATTGGGTCGGCAACACGGTGGCCGATCCAAGATTCGTCAACGCCGCGGCTTTGGATTTCCACCTGTTGAGCACCGCCGGATATGCGACGAACAACAATCCGGCGGTGACGAACATTGCTGCGGTGCACAGTCCGGCGATTGATTTTGGCCGGCTGGGCGCGGATGTGGGGGACGAGCCGGCGCCGAACGGGGGGCGGGTGAACGTGGGTCTGTACGGGGGCACGGCGGAGGCGAGCAAGAGCCGGACGGATCCGTGGCTGTTTGCGATGACGTTCAATGACGGCGGGACGCTGATCCAGACAGGGCGCATGGAATGGGTGGGAGGGAATCTGGGCGGGGCAACGGTGGACCTGGAATACAGCACGAACAACGCGGCGAGCTGGCAGACCATCGCGGCGGGGGTGACGAATGAGACCTACACATGGGTGCCGGCGGCTGCGCATCCGGCGGTGTTGTGGCGGGTGCGGGATCCGGTGTCGGGCGTGGCCTCGACCAATGCCAAGGTGTTCAGCATCCGGCCGCAGGTTACAAATGCCTTCGTATTCTATGTGAACGATAACAGCCTGGCGAATGACGTCTACACGACGGCGGTGGGGAACAATGCGAACCTGGGCGTTTCGTCCAACGCCCCGAAGGCGACCTTGCAGGCGATTGTGGACACGTACTCGCTGCGGGGCGGGGATGTGATCTATGTCGACACGGGGACGTATGCCGGTCAAACGACGACCATCGGGGGCTTCGATTCGGGGACGTCGGGAAACCCGATACGGATCATCGGGAGTCCGAACGGGACGACTTTCAACCGGGGCAACACGTCGGCGGATGTGCTGGACCTGACCGGAGCGAGCCACCTGGAGATCGAGTATCTGCGGCTGGAAGGCGGGCGGTACGGGCTGAACGGAGGGACGACGGGCATTACGCTGCGGAATATGCAGTTTAACAACAATGTGAATGGCGTTTTTCTTACGGGCTCGGGGCATATTTTCGAGAATTGCCTGGCGGCGGGCAACACGACGCGTGCGTTCTGGGGCAGCGGGAATGGCCAGAACCAGTGGCGCAACGGGGTGATGTGGAACAGCCCGACGCTTATTCATGCGCAGACGAACACGTTGTCGGTCTCGAACAGCATTCTGGTGGGGAACGGGCCGGCGGCGGCGTTGATCGGCAACCAGATAGTCTACGGCAACCACAACGTGGTGTGGAATACGGGGACGGGAATCGGGGCCTATCCGACGTTTACGGTTTTCCAGGATGCGGCGGCGGGGCTTGGATTGGGCTGGGACCGCAGCGGCTATGCCGACCCCCTGTTTGCAAATGCGGCGGGCGGGGATTTCCATCTGAAGAGCGTGGAGGGGCGCTACAACCCGGGGACGGGCCTGTTCGAGACAAACGATGTGGTGCATTCGCCGGCGATCGACTTCGGCAATCCGGCGGCGGCGGTTGGGGCGGAGCCGGCGCCGAACGGCGGGCGGCGGAATGCGGGGCTCTACGGCGGGACGGCGCAGGCCAGCAAGAGCCGCACGAATGCCTGGGTGCAGTTGTTGAACTACATGGACGGGGGGACGCTGAACGCGCAGGCGGGGACGACGGTGCGCTGGGAAGCGGGGCAATACGATCCGGGAGCGACGGTGGCGCTCTGGTTGTCCCGCGATGGCGGCCTGAGCTGGGAGCTGCTGGAGAGCGGACTGGATGCGGCCACGGGCAGCTTCTTCTACCAGGATCCGGTGCCGGACGATTCGTCTTCGCGCCAGGGACGCCTGCGGGTGGAGTTGGAGGGGGCGGACCCGGAGGCGATCAGCGAATCCCCAACGAATTTCACCTATGTGAACGGGACGTTTTCGTTCTACATCAACGACGATTCGACCGTGGGCGACATGTATTGCACCGCACCGGGCAAAGACGCGAACGCGGGCACCAGCCCCGGCACGCCCAAAGCGACCTTCCAGGGGCTGTTTGCCGAGTACGGAAATCTGACGCCCGGCGACCGGATTTATGTGGATACGGGGAGCTATTCGGCGAACAACCCCGTGGTGCTGGGCGCGTTGCAGTCGGGAACGACGAACCAGCCGATCCAGATCATCGGGAGCACGAACCGGCTGGCCGGCGGGTCGGTGTTCGGGCAGCGGACAGGCGCCGCGTCCACGCTGGGCTTCTATTTCCAGCCGGGGGCATCCAATATCGTGATGACCGACATCGTGCTGACCAATGTGGTGCGCGGGGTGGCCATGACCAACGCCCTGAACATCCGGCTGGAGGGGGTGGAGGTGCGCGGGGCGACCAGCCGGGCGTTTGACCTGCAAGGCAACACGCGACAGGTGGAACTGCTGCGCCCGGTGGCGCATCGGGGCAATACGGGCGTCTACCTCCAGAACGCGACGAATATCACCATCCGCCACGGGGTGTTCTGGGAAAACACCGGGAGCGGGATCCAGGCGGCGGCGGGTACGGGCGTGCTGGTGGAAAACAGCGTGCTGGCGTCGACGAGGCTCAATGCGTCGCTATTTACGGTCTCCTCGCTGGCGGGGTTTTTCTCGGACTACAACGGGCTGCACGTGGGACCCACGACGCGGGTGGGGTCGCTGGGGGGCTCCACGGCGGATAATCTGTCGGCGTGGCAGCGGATGACGGCCGGGCGCGATGAGCACAGCATCCCGGGCGATCCGCAGTTGGCGGATCCGGAGCAGTGGGACTATCACTTGAAAACGGAGCAGACCCTGGGCCGGCTGCGGCCCAACGGGACCCGCACCTCGGATCCGGTATCGTCCCCGCTGCTGAATGCGGGCAATCCCGAAACCGACCCGTCGGAGGAACCGGAACCCAATGGCGGACGGGTGAACATCGGCCGCTGGGGCGGAACGGAGCAGGCCAGCATCGCGCCGATGGTTCCGTGGATCCGGGTGGTCACGCTGGCGGATGCGGGGGGGGTGACAAATGGAGCGGTGGCGTTGCGATGGACGGAAGGGGGCTTCACCAACGAGACGGCGCGAGTGGAGGTCTCCGTGAACGGCGGGCGGACCTGGCAGGAGCCGCCGGTGGCGGAGGGCATCCCCGTGACCAACCGGTTCGCGACGTGGACGGTGGACGGCTTGCCGGCGACCCCCGCGGGGGTGTGGCGCGTCGTGCTGGAATCGAATACCAACCTCTGGGCGCGCAACACCAATTTCTTCTGGATCCGGGGAACCAACCAGGCGCTGGACATCTATGTGGCGAAGGCGGACACCAATGACAACGTCTATGCGACCGGGGCGGGTGCGCCGGACAACTGGATGGCGTCGGTGGAGGAGCCGATGGATTCCCTGCGGACGGTGTTCGAACGCTTCGACTTGGAACCGGGCGACCGGATCTGGGTGGATACGGGGTCGTATGCCGAAAACGACAGCATTGAGCTGGGCATGAAGAATTCGGGATCGGCGGCGAATCCGGTACGAATCACGGGCAACACGAACCGGCCCTACCATGCCACGGTGCTGGCGCGGGTGAGCCGGACGCTGGGGTCGAGCGTGTTCCAACTATCCCGAGCGGGCGGGGTTCGCATCGAAGGCGTTATGATCTCCAACGCCTGGACGGGGATCCAGGTGGACAACACCAGCGTGACGCTGGAGCAAGTCCGGGTGGGCTATTGCGGGACAAATGGCGTACTGGCCGGGGCGGCCACGCCCATGACCTTGAACCGGGTAATTCTGGAACAGAACTTGGGATCCGGGCTGCAGACGGCCGCGGGAGCGAATGTCAACGTCCGGCACAGTTTGATCCGGGGCAACGGACTGGCCAACTTCTACCTGGCGGGCGGAACGGTCCATGCGGCCAACAACGTGATGGAAGCGATCGGGGCATCGCGGTTTGTGTACTTTTATGGCCAAGCCACGACGCTGATCGCGGATTACAACAATATTCGCGCGCTGGAAGGCGCCCATGTGGCCGGTGGGATCAACCGGGCTTCGGACCGCTTTCTGATTGATTGGCAGATCAGTTCGGCGTTCGCCCGCGACAAGAACAGTTTTGGATATGACCCGCTGTTTGCGGATGCGGAGGCGTATGATTTTCACCCGATGAGCGAATACGGGCGGTATGACCCGGGTGCGGGAGTATTTGTTACCAACGATGCGGCAACCTCGCGGCTGATCGACCTGGGGGATCCGGTTTCCACGTCCTGGACGAACGAACCGGCGCCGAACGGCGGGCGGGTGAACGTGGGGCTGCATGGCGGAACGGCCGAGGCCAGCAAGAGCCCGGAAGAAGGCACGCTGGTGCCGCTGACGATGTCGGACGGCGGAACCGTTCGCGGGACGGTGAATCTGTTCTGGGCGTGGAACGGCATTGACGGGAACGAGCAGGTCATCGTGGAATTCTCGGCCGACGGCGGGACGACGTGGACCAACCTGTCCACGGGGGTAGTCTATGCCGACCAGGGCACGACGGGGTTCGAGTGGGACACTACCGCGTTTCCCAGTACGGCCCAGGGGATCTGGAGGGTATCGACCACCAATGACCCGCCCGTCGTGGGCCAGACCGAGACGTTGTTCGCGGTGAAGAACGATCCGCTGGCCTACTACGTCAATGACTCCAGCACGGCGGGCGACGTTTTCTGCACGGCGCCCGGTAGCGCCGCCAACGACGGCGCGAGTCCCGAAACCCCGGTCAACTCCATTGCCACGCTGTTTACCCGCTATAAGATCGAGCACGGCGATACGATCTACATTGACACCGGTGTGTATCCTCGCAGCAGTCCGCTGACCATCGCCATCCCATCCGCCGGGGTGACCAACCGGCTGGTCATTCAAGGGAGCACCAACCCGGCGGCCGGCGGAACCATCCTGACCAATTCCAGCCTGACGGCGGTGCTGGAACTGCAGGGGATGCGCAACGTGGACCTGCGCGACCTGCACTTGAAGGGCGGGCGAACTGGATTGACGCTCCAACAGTCGAGTTCGAACCGGTTGGAGCGGGTTCGTTCGACGGGCGCCCGGATCGGGTTTGACTTGAGTTCGCAATCGGACCAGAACGAGTTCGTTCGCTGTGCGGCGCTGCATTTCATGGGGACCGGCATCTACGTGGCGGCCGTGAGCGGGCAAGTGGCTCCAGCGACGAACCATTGGCGCCAGGGCGTAATCGCCTCCGTCCCGGCGGACGGGAGTGGCGCGGCCATGGCCACCGGCACATTGGCGTCGGCTACCACAGGTCGCTTGAATATCCACAACAGCGTCATGATGGCGAATGGCCCGCTGGATCTGATTTACCAGACGGCGCTGAACGTCATCCAGGGCGATTACAACGCGTATCACCGCGCGGAGACCGGGGCGCGGTTTGCCCGCGTGGCCCGATCGGTGCCCTTCGGGGTGCGGACGATCGAGTTGGATCATTTGAACACGTGGGTGGAGTGGAACGGGACGGATGCGAATTCGTTCGCCGCCGATCCGCAGTTCGCCGATCTGTCGGCCGGAAATCTGTATCCCAAGAGCCGGGCGGGTCGATATGCGCCGGAGCTGGACGACTGGGTGCAAGACGATGTCGATTCACCGCTGATCGACACGGCGGATCCGCTGGTGGACTGGAGCCTGGAGCCGGTCCCCCATGGCGGGCGGGCCAACATCGGGCTCTACGGGGGCACGGAAGTGGCCAGTCTCTCCGGCACCACCGATGGGTCGATTGTGCTGCTGACCTTGAATGAAGGCGGAGTGGTCCGGGGGGATTACACGCTGAGGTGGTTGGCGCGGGGCGGGGTGACCAATGGAAACGTCAACATCCGGCTCTCCACCGACAGCGGGGGAAGTTGGACGATCATCGCGACCGTGCCGGCGACGAATGGGCAGCTCGTGTGGAGCTCGACGAATCACCCGAGCCTGCCCACGGCGCGCTGGCGGGTGGATAGCCTGCTCAATCCGGCCTGGATGGCCACGTCGACGCGCGACTTCCTGATACACAACGAGCCGCTCACGTACTATGTGAATGACGGGTCGATATCGAACGCGGTCTATTGCACGGCGATTGGATCGGTCGAGAATACGGGCCGGTCTCCGTCGTCGCCGCTGCCCTCGCTGGCGGACGTGCTGGCGCGGTACGACATTGAGCCGGGAGACCGGATCTTGATCGATACGGGGGTGTATACGGCCAACGTGAATACCGCGATTGGCTACCTGGACAGCGGGACCGCCGAGGTGCCGGTCCGGATCGAAGGCAGTACAACCCACCCCGGCACCCTTTTCCAAGGACACGGCTGGGTTCTGAGCAACGCCCGTGGCCTTGAATTGACGGATCTGAAGTTCCAGTCCGCTACCAATCGCATGGCGGCGCCCATGATCGAAAATTCGGAAGAGATCCGGATGGAGCGGCTGGATGCGCTGGGCGGGTCCGAGGGCTTCATTGTATCCGGGAGTTCCAATATTTTGCTGCGGAACTTCCTGGTGGCCTTTTCCCGGACCAACGGTTTGTCGAACCTGGGATCATTCAACACCCGGGTGGAATTCGGGACGATATGGTCGAACCGGCTGACCCAGGTGGCCGTATCCTCCCAATCGCGTTTGGGCGTCTCCCAGTCGGCTTCGTATCTCACCGTAAGCAACACGATCATGGGTGCGTTTGGGTTGCGCCGCCCCGTGTATGACATCCGGGGGACCTTGTATGCAGACCACAACAACTATCATTTGGTCGGTGGCGCCCTGGCGGCGTTGACGTATGAGGCCGGGTTCCCGCGCGAGTTCAATTCCGTGGGGCGCTGGGCGGCCGAAACCGGCCTGGACCGCTACAGCCTTTCGCACGATCCGCTGTTCGCCAATGCAACGGCCGGCGACTTCCATCTGCAAAGCCAAGCCGGCCGTTGGGTCCCGGCCAACGGGGACTGGGTCATCGATGGCCAGACGTCGCCCATGATCGATGCCGGCCATCCGGACCTGGTTTGTATCGAGTCCGAGCCCAACGGCGGACGGGTGAATATCGGTCGATACGGGAATACGCCGGAGGCGTCCAAAACGCCGACCAATGGGGCGCTGACGCTGGTCAGTTTCCATGACGGAGGTCGCGCGGTCGGGACCGAGGTCGAAGTCGTCTGGTTGGCCCGCGGCGCGACGACCAGCGCCACCGTGCGCATTCTGTATTCCGCCGATGGCGGGGGCACGTGGCTGGAACTGGCCAGCGGAATCCCGGCGGCGGCTGGAGTCTGGATTTGGGATTCGACGTTGGTGGAACAGTCGGTGCAGGCGATGCTGCGGATCGAGAGCGAAGGGCCGGATGGCGCAACGGCCCAAAATACGCGGTTCTTTGCCGCGCGCAATGACAGCTTCAACTTTTACATCAACGACAACTCCCTGGTTGGCGACGTGTATTGCACGGCCATTGGCAACAATCTCAACAGCGGTCTGACCAACTCGGCACCGATGGCGGATTTGAATTCGCTGCTGGCCAGGTATGAGGTGGAAGGGGGCGACACGATCTACATCGATACCGGCTGGTACCGGCCGTTCGACCCCTGGCGCATTTCGCAATCGGATTCGGCCGGAAGCCTCGATGTGCCCCCCGTCGTGATCCAGGGCAGCACGAATCGATTCCCCAGTGGAACCGTGTTGGATCGCCAGGGCGCCGGCGTGGGCCTTCAAATGGATTATGCCGTTGGCGTCCATCTGCGCAACATAACCGTCTCCAACACCTCCAGTATTGCGGTTTCGGTCAACAACAGCTACGGCATTGAAGCGGAGTGGATGGCGGTCGGTGTCGCCAACGTGGCCTTCCAGCAGTCGGGCGGGAACCAGTTCCGCCTGGCGCGAAGCGCGGTCTACAACGCGAATCTCGGCGTGTCCGTCGGCTCGCTGGATTCCGGGGTCACCAATCCCGTTCAACCCCTCATCGAGCATAACGTGATTTGGAATTCGGATGGTCCCTGCATCCAGGTTGGCGGCAGCCGGCCGGTCATTCTCCACAATATTCTGACCGTACAGACCAACCGCTATGTCTACCAGTTGTCGCAAACGGCGCAGATCGACTCGGACTACAATGCGATCTGGCTGGGCAACGGCGGGCGGATGTTCCGGCAGACGTTGCCCGGGGCGGTGGTCCCCCTGATTTATGACACGGTGGCGGGTTGGGCGACGGCCTCCGGCAACGATCTTCATTCCTACGATGGGGACCCCTTGCTCGCCGATCCGGCGAATCGGGTATTCCATTTGCTCAGCCAAGCGGGACGCTGGGCCCCGGGTTCGGGGACGTGGGTGAATGATCTGGCGACCTCGCCGCTGATTGACGGAGGGTCGCTTGAATCTCCGGTCGGCGACGAGCCCGAGCCCAACGGCGGCCGGGTCAATATCGGCCCGTTCGGCGGAACGCCGTATGCTTCCAAGACGCCGACCAATTCGGCTCTTCATATTCTGAGCCTGAATCATGGCGGTGTCGCTTCCGGCCAAGTGGCGTTGAATTGGAGGGCCTCGGGGCTGGCCACCGGCCAAACGGTTCGCTTGTCGGTCACGGTTGACGACGGGGCAACCTGGACCGTGGTGGCCGAAGGGTTGGCGGCCTCGCTGGGCGGGATCATCTGGAACAGCCAGGTGCTGCCGTCATCGCCGCTGGCCCGCTGGCGCGTCGAAAGCGAAGACGAGGATGGGGTTGCGGTGACCAGCGCCCGTCCGTTTGTCTTGCACAATTCGCCCATCCTGTATTACGTCAACGATGCGCTGACGGACGGGGATGTCTACTGCACCGCCCCGGGCAGTTCGGCCAATACCGGCCTGTCTCCGGATTCGCCCAAACTCCAGGTGTCGGAGATCATCGAGACCTATGACCTGGAACCGGGCGACATCATCTATGTGGATACGGGGAACTACTTGATCGAAACCCCGATCGTGTTTGGTGATCTCGACGCGGGCGGCCTGTCGCAACAGCCGGCCGACCAGATCACGGTGCAAGGCAGCACCAACTGGCTGTACGGAGGCACCCGGTTCCTGGCCATCGAACCCGGGATCAATATTTTCCGGTTCAACAACACCTATGGCATTCGCCTTCGCGACCTGCAGATCCGGGGGGGACAGAATGGCATTGACCTCCAAGGCAGCTATTTCATCGCCGGCGACTGGCTGGACATCCGGTCTTGCGTGAATGGCGTTTCGGCCAATGCGTCATCGAACATTGTGATGTCTCGCAGTGTGCTGATGGGGAACACGGCGGCGGGCATCCGGTTCGATAACGGGAGCCAGGGCTCCCTGCGATTAGGCTCGAGCGTGATGTGGTCGAATCAAGTCGGCATTCATTTACAACGCGGCTATGTATTTGCGTCCAACACGGTTTTCGGCATGCTTTCGCCGGAATCCGTGGCCTACCATGTGCAAATCGATCAAGCCCAGACGGCGATCCAAGGCGATTACAACAGCTTGTACGCCGCCCATCCGGACAGCGCGATCGGAGCCTACGCCGCGGGCCCCCGGACGACCCGCTACTACTCCGTGGCGGCATGGTCGGCCGGGACCGGGCGGGACCGCAATTCGTTGGCGGACGATCCGCGGCTGGCCGATCCGGACAGCGGCGACTTCCACCTGAAAAGCGTGGCGGGACGCTACCAGCCGGGCACCGGATGGGTCGTGGATACGGTTTCGTCGCCGTTGATCGACGCGGGGCATCCGGGCAGCCCCTGGACCGTCGAGCCCGATCCAAACGGGCGACGGCTCAACATCGGACTGCATGGCGGGACGGCCGAGGCCAGCAAGAGCCCCCCCGAGGGCTGGCTGACGATGCTTTCGTTGAACGATGGCGGATTTGCCTCCGGGGACGTTGACTTGCGATGGACCGCCGGCGGGGCGGCCACGAACTATACCGTTTGCATTGAATATTCCCCTGACAACGGACTGACGTGGACCAACATCGTCTGCGGCTGGCCGGCGAGCCTGGGCAGTTACCTGTGGGACAGCGTTCCCTACGGCCGATCCGCCCTGAGCCGCTGGAGGATCCGCGCGCTGGAAGATTGGGATATCGATGTGGTGAACCTGGCGCCGTTCCTGCTGCGCAACGGCGGGGCCATTCTGTACTATGTGAACGACGCCAACACCGAGGGCGATGTCTATTGCACGGCACCCGGAGATGACGCCAATGACGGGCTGTCGCCCGCCACTCCGAAGGCCACGCTGCAGGCGATCCTCAATGCCTACCAACTGATCCCCGAGGATGTGGTCTATGTGGACGCGGGAAGCTATTCTGCAGGCGGTCCGCCCATCCGGATCGACCAGCGCGATACGGGCTACAGCAATCTGTTCGTGACCATTCAGGGCAGCACCAATCCCGTGGCACCGACGGAATTCGCCAACGTCTCGCTTCTGTCTGCCAGCGTGTTCCACCTGGAGTACGCGGATTATATCCGATTCCGCGATCTCACGATTCGCAACGCCGATGTCGGCGTGGTGCTGACCGATTCCATGGGTTGCGAGTTCGACCAGGTGCGATTCCAGTACAACCGCAGCGCCGGGGCGGCCCTGACCCGGGCCGGCAATACGCGCTTTGTCCGGTCCGTGTTCTGGAACAACTCGCTGCCAAGTGGCGGCACATCCCTGCGGCTGAATGCCGGGGCATCGGCCATCATTGAGAACTCCGTACTCTGGGGGCATACCTACGCACTGGATATTCCAGTCGGCAGCGTTACCGTTACCAACAGTGTGCTGGATGCCAGCGGAACGGCCGGCCGCATCTTGAAGTTTGCAACCGCGTCAAGCCCCGAAGGAAACTATCGCGGCGACTATAACGCTCTTGTCCGCCGCAACGGGGCGTTGATTGCTGAAAAGCCCCTGATCATTGGCGGCAACGATTTCTACAACGATCTCCCCACTTGGTCGGCGGTGAGTGGATCGGATCAGCGAAGCATGGTCCTCAACGACCCCTTGTTTGCCGATGCGGTCAATGGTGATTTTCATCCACTGAGCACCCGTGGACGGTATCGGAACGGGATCTGGACGAACGACGCCGTCCTTTCGCCATTGATCGATGCCGGAGATCCCGCCTTCGACAGCAGCCAGGAACCCGAGCCGAATGGCGGAATCATCAATATCGGCGCGTATGGGAACACGCCGCGGGCATCCATGACCCAGACGAATCCTCCGTGGTTGAGGGTGGTTTCGTACAACACCTCGGGCGACATCATGTCCGGGAATGTGCTGCTGTACTGGCTGCATGGCGGCATGTCCAACGACGCCCCGGTGCGGCTGGACTACTCGGTCGACTACCAGGGCAGTTGGATCAACATCGCCAGCAACATCCCGGCGGGTTCGCGACAATTCGAGTGGGATGTCAGCGGCATGCCGCTGACCCTCGCCCTGTTCTGGCGGGTGGTGTTGCAGGAGAATCCAGTCATTCAGTCCGTCTCGTCGAATGCGGTATCGGTCAAAACCGAGACCTACGACTACTTCATCAATGACAACTCGACGGAAGGCAACGTGTTCACCACGGCGGCGGGGGTGCCCTACAACGCGTTCAATCCCCCGGGAACCAATTCGTCCCGGCCGCTGAACAGCCTCAAGACCCTGCTGGACAACTATCCGGTGAGCGCAGGCGACCGCATTTTCATCGATACCGGGACCTATACCCTTTCCTCGACCAATCGAATTGTGTTCGACGATTCCAACATGGGGACGGCGGCTTTCCCGCTGCGGATTTACGGCAGCACCAACAAGGCCGCGGGGGGAACTCGATTCGTGGTGGATGGTACGGTCAACGGTTTCCAGATCCAGAACACGCGGCACATCGAGTTGCATGACATCCGGATTTCGGGGGGGCACAATGGCGTGCTGGTCCAGAATGTCGACACCATTCGCCTTCACGGCATGGAGTTGTTCAACAACCTGACCAATGGGTTGTCCATTTCCGGCAGTTCGGGTCTGTCGATTCGACACAGCCTGTTCCATGGCAACCGGCACTATGGGGTGAATTCCGCCGGCCAGTTGGGATCCCAGGCGATAGAATTTTGCACGCTATGGGGCAACCAGGTAGGGGCGGTGTTCAACAGCGCAGGCGCGTTGAGCATTTCCAACAGCATCCTGGTGGTGACCAACAACGCTCCCCTCTTCGTCGAGTCCGGCGTCGGATTTATTGGGGGCAACCACAACCTGCTTTGGAAGCCGGGCAGCGGGCCGATCGGCAGCAATTTGAACAATCGGATCGCCTATTCGACGTTGCGCCAATGGCAGGCTGGCGGCCGGGACAGCAGCAGCGTTCTGACGGATCCGTTGTTTGTGAATGCCCCGGCTCGAAATTTCCACTTGCAGAGCCGGGCCGGCTCCTGGAGCAATGGGTCGTGGCCCGTCTCGGCCGATACGTCCTGGGCCATCGACGCCGGAAATCCGAACACCACCAGTTGGACCAATGAACCGGCGCCGAATGGGGGGCGTGTCAATCTGGGCGCGTATGGCGGCACGCGATTCGCCTCCAAGACCGATGCCTCCCTGCCGGAGCTGTTCGTGGCCAGCCTGATCGATGGAGGGGTTGCCCAGCAGCAGCAACCGCTGTATTGGCTCTATCGAGGGCTGGCCCCGACGAATACGCTCCGCATCGACTATTCCCCTGACAACGGCGTGACCTGGGTCACGATCGCGGTCGGGGTGCGAGTGGATTCGGCTCCCTACGATTGGATCAGTTCAGCGGATCCCAGCCCCGAAGCGTTGTGGCGAATTGTCCTGGAATCCAATACCAACCTGTTGAGCGCCACGACGGTTCCCTTTGTCCACCGAACCCGGGATTTGACCTACTACGTCAATGATGGCAGCCTGATCGGCGATATGTATTCCACGGCGGTTGGCAGTCCCGACAACCTGGGATACCGCTCGAACAGTCCGTTGCATTCCATCCAGGCGGTGCTGGATCGGTATCCCATATCCGGAGGGGACCGCATTCTGGTGGATACCGGTGTCTATACCCTGGAAGAACCGGTATTTCTGACCACGTTATCGAGAGGAACAGCGGCCAAGCCCGTCGGTATTATCGGCAGCACGAACCGGGCGGCGGGCGGGACGCGCCTGGTGCCCGGGCCGTGGATGAGTGAACCGGCTTTCATTTTCTACAGCACGGCGGATATCGACTTGTCGTGGTTCCATGTCCATGGATTCGTCAATGCGGTTTCGTTCCAAGGCCAGGGCAATCTCCGTTTTGGAATCCGTGATTTTGACATCCAGGAGTCAACGGGTCCCGGACTGCAACTCATGCAGGCCAACGATGTCCGGATGGAACGGGTTCTGATCCGCCAGGGTCAAACCAACGCCATTTCCGCGGTGGTAAGTCGATTTGCCATGGATGGCTGTGTTCTATGGTCCAATCGAAGCTCGACCATTTCGTTTGGTTCCGGTGTCCAGTTGGAGATGACCAATTCGGTCATCCAGGTGACCGGCCTGGGCAATTATGCCTTGCACTCGAGCACAACGGCGACGATTCGGGCCAATTACAACAACTACGTCCTGCATGACGGAGCCCGGGTCGCCTCGATCGCCGGGTTGGAGTATCCCCGCCTGCCACAGTGGGTCCGGGGCAGCGGCCAGCAAGATCGTTTCTCGCTCAGCACGGATCCGTGGTTCCACGATCCGGCCAACGGCGATTTCCATCTGCGCAGCGTGGAGGGACGCTATCGGGTTGGCGCCGGATGGACCCAGGACACGCCCGTGCCTGGCATCCCCGATTTCTCACCCATGATCGACATGGGCTCTCCGCAGACGGCGTGGACCAACGAGCCGTCGCCCAACGGCGGCCGTCGCAACATCGGGTTGCATGGAAACACGGCGGAAGCCAGCCTCAGCGATACGAATGCATGGGTCCGGGCTATTACCGCCATGGGCGGGGGGTTGGCCTTCGATACCTTCTTCCTGACGTGGGGCTTTGGCAACCTGGATCCCACCGCCATGGTGCGTCTCCAGTATTCGCCGAACGATGGCCTGACCTGGACCCAAATCGCCGATGTCAATATCGGCAACCGCCAGTATTCCTGGTGGAGCACCGAATTGCTGGGCGGCTCCGAAAAATTCCTGACCAGTCCTGCGGCCCGCTGGCGCCTGATTCTCGTCAGCGATACCAATGTCTGGAGCATGACGGAGAATTATTTTGGCCTGCGAAACAGTCCCTTTACCTATTATTTGAACGACGATTCGATGGCGGGGGATGTCTTTACCCTGGCGGTGGGCAACGACAGCAACCTGGGCTTCTTCCCCGAAGCGCCGAAACGCACCCTGCCCAGCCTGCTGGAAAACATCGATCTGGAGGCCTCCGATCGCATCTACGTAGATACGGGCACGTACTACATGTCCGACACCAATCGGCCCATTCAATGGGATTTGCTGAACAGTGGAGCTCCCGGGGAGCCGGTTTTCTTCCGCGGCAGCCCTAACGGCTCCCGATTCATCGCCACCAACCGCTTCGTCGCGGGCGGGTTCCTTTTCATGAATGCCAACCATGTCACCATGCGGGATCTGCATTTTGTCGGGGAATCGATGGACTTCATCGGCCAGGGGCTGGTGGTCAGCAATGTCACCCTCAGCAACGGCAATTGGTCCATCCGCAGCGATGGATCGACCTTTATCGACGTCGGGGTCGACCGAGGGGGGGTGACGATGTCGGGCGCGAACAACCGGTTGGAGCGCATGCATCAACGCTGGGGTCAACTCTCCGTGGTGGGCACCAATGCGCTGGTTCGGAATTCGGTGGTCTACACCACCAACAACATACAGGTGGCCTTGGTGGTCAACGCCGTGGGCGGCGTAGTGTCCAACAGCACTATCGTCTCCAGCCGGGGTACTGCGTTGGCCAAGCGCGGGACGGGCACGCTCCGGCTGGGGCACAATATCCTGGTGGCGGGCGGATCCGATGCCAACAGCGTGATTGCCTGGGAGGATGGGGCCCTGATTTCCGATTGGAACAATCTGCTGGCCCGCGATTCCGCGTGGGTTGGCTCCCGCAACGGCCAGTGGGAACGGCTGGCGTACTGGCAGACGGCCTCGGGGCAGGATGTCAACAGCGTCTCCTTCGATCCGAAGTTCCAGAACGAACTCCAGGGGGATTTCCACTTGAACTCCCTGGCGGGACGCTGGAGTCCAAGCCTGCAAATGTGGGACACGGACGGAGAACATTCCCCGCTGATCGACATGGGCGATCCGTGGATTGGCACCGGCGCCGAGCCCATGCCCAACGGCTATCGGCGGAATCTGGGCGCCTATGGCGGTACCGCGCAGGCCAGCAAGAGCATCGATACGCTCTGGCTGAGGGCCCTGACCCTGAACGATGGCGGGGTGGTGAAGGGAACCAACGTGGTGCTGCGCTGGGCCTACGGCAATGCCGGAACGACGACCGTCACCTTGCAGTACTTTGACGGCAGCGACTGGGTCGATATCGCGACCGGCCTGTCGGCAACGGCAGGCAGCTACGTGTGGGATACCACCGGCTTCCCGGACAGCTTTGATGCGCGCTGGCGGATCGTGGCGGAGGATGCCTCTGGCGTTTCGGATGAAACGGACTCCCCCTTCGCCCTGCGGAACTTCGCGCATGAGTTCTATGTGAACGATGCCGACACCACCGACGATGTGTATTGCAGCGCCCCGGGGAACGACGCCAATGATGGGCTAACGCCCGCGACCCCCAAGCGCACGTTGCAAGCCCTGCTGAACACCTACGATCTGGAACCAGGCGATGTGGTCTACGTGGATACGGGCAACTATCCATCCGCGGCTGATGTCCGGATTATCTGGTCGCGCAGTGGTGCTCCAGGTGATCCGATCGTCATCCAAGGCAATACCAATGGGGCGCATACCATTCTGACCCGTACCGGCGACACCAACTTCCCCGCCGTGGGCGTTGACGTCAAGGCATCCGACATCGAACTACGCCACCTGGCCATCCGCGGCATCAATCGCGGGATCCTGCTGCAGACCAACCGCAATGTCACGATGGAAGGGCTCATGCTGATGGAGGTTGGCACGGGCATTTCCGTGGAGGCGGCCCAGGGCACCTGGATCCGGAATTCGGGCTTCTGGCGGCCGAGTACCGGCATCCGGCTGAGCAATACCCGGACCTCGGTCTTGGAAAACCTGACCTTCGCCTTGCCATCGGTTGCCGGCATCCAGATGAACAACACCGTGGTCGATACCCTGCAGAATAATATCTTTATTCCTGCGGAAGGGGCGTACGCCTATTCGGTCGGAGCGCAGACATCCCTCTTGATGAGCGCGGAAATGGACTACAACCTGTACGATTTTGAATACGTGGCGGAAGAACAGTCCGGGTTCTACGAAGGGGCGACAACCAATAATCTGCGCCGCTGGCAGTTGGCCATGGATGGCGATTACCGCAGCTCCATCACCAATGCCGAACTGGCCTCGTTTGAGTTCGAGCCGATCGATCTGCATCCGCTTTCGGAGTACGGCCGCTGGACTCCGGGCGGATGGACCCTGGATGGCACCACCTCCTGGGCGGTGGATCATGGCAATCCGTTCAGCGACTTCAGTGATGAGCCGGAGCCACATGGCGAGCGCATCAACATCGGGATGCATGGGAATACGCCCCAAGCCAGCAAGGGCCGGATCGATCCAGAGGTCCTGATTCGAACCCTGAATGGAGAAGTGACGTCCCTGCTGCTGAGTGATCCGACTTGGCCGCTGGTCTGGTCGTCCATTCTCATGGAGGACTTTGATGTGCACGTTCAGTTTGGCACCTACAATCCGGAGACCGCCCAGTGGGCATGGGTCACGCTGGGGACCGTCCCCATCTCCCAGGAGTATTTCATCTGGAATATCGATATCTCTCACATGACGCTGGAAGGACGCTGGCGCATCGTGCGCGTGGATGATCCGGATGTCGCGTTTGAGAGCTCGGAACCCTTTGGGATCCCGCCGGTGGATCTTGCCTTCCGCGGTCGGCCTTATCCGGTGTCCGGCCTGGTCCGGTTCGACTGGGAAGGCGGCGTAGCCGGCATGCGTTATATCATCCTATATTCCGACGACTTTGGCCAGACCTGGCAGGAGTGGGACGAGAAATACAACGGCCCGGCGCCGCTCAATCGCAGCAATTTCGCCATCCTTCCGGGCGAGACCAAGGAATATTACACCTTTGAAGATCGAACGTCGTATCTCATCCGTCAGCGCTGGTACCGGCTGATGGGGTTCCGGGACTGAGGGGCGGAGCGGGGTGATGGAATGATGGAATAGTGGAGTGATGCGAGGGTGAGAGGAGGAGAATATTGGAATGATGGAGTGTTGGGGTGCTGGGATGATGGAGTGATGGACTGGGTCTGCCGGCCGACTGTCTTCTGTTTCCGGCCTCCTGATCCTGAACAGCCAGCTACGGATTTCACGGATTGTACGGATTCAATCCCAATCGACTACTGACTTCTGACCACTGACTTCTGACTCCTGCCCCCTGTCCCCTGTCTCCTGACCTCTGCCATGCCTTTTAATCTCTCCAGCACGGCTTGCCCTTCACTGCCTCGTTCCCGCTTCCGATGGGCGTGGGCGCTGGGGGCGAGCGCGGCTGTGTTGATCCTCCTGATCATACCATGGGTACCGCAATGGGGTGGGCGGTACGCGGTTGGTCTTGGCCGGTCGGCTCATGTTCTGCTCTTCGCGGGCTTGGCGTGGCTATGGGGCCAGGTTTTATCGAACACGAATCGCGGCGGGAAGGCATGGGGGGTGTGGGTCATCGTCGCCGGAGGCGTGGAGTGGATCCAGTCCATCACGGGCCGTTCGCCATCCGTGCTGGATTGGTTGTTGGGCGCATCGGGGGCGGGATACGTCTGCGGCAGTTGGCGGATCCGGCCCGGCGTGATCCGAGCGGTCGGCTTGATCCTTTTGGCGATGGCGCCGCCTGCCTGGGAATGGGGAATGGTGCGAATGGAGGTCAAGGCATTTCCCGTTCTGGCACGGCCGGGGGCGATTTGGGCTCAAAGGTCTTGGGAACGGAATGGAGTGGCTGTTTCGCACGAAGGCCGCACGCATTTCCGAATCGAAAAGGCGGATACAGCCTTGCCCAACACTTATCCAGGCTTGTTTCGTAAGCCAGCCCGTCAGGATTGGCGGGGAGTGAAGCAATTGACCACCGACGTCTACTGGCCGGGGCCGGAATCGGCGGTCCTGGTGGTGCGCGTGGACGATCGCCCAGGTAATCCACCTTATTGGGATCGATTTCAGCGCGAAATGAACATCACCCAGGGCTGGAATCGAATCTGGATTCCTGCGGCGGAGTTGGCGGCAACCTCCGGCGGGAGGCCCATGAATCTTCAACGGATTAGCCTGTGGGGAGTTTTTCTTGTTGGGACGGAATCGTTCGATTATGTACTGTTGGGACCTGTCGAACTGGAGCTGGAGCCGGAAAGATGAAGCTATCCATTGTGATTCCCGTCTACAACGAGGCCGCCACCATTTCCCGGATCCTTGACCGGGTGCGTTCGGTGGATGTCGGCATGGATAAGGAAATTCTCCTGGTCGATGATTGTTCAACGGATGGCACGCGCGACGTTCTTCGTCAACTGGGCGAAGATGCGCAGGATCTGAAAATCCTGTATCACGAGATCAATCAGGGTAAGGGCGCTGCGCTGCGGTCGGGTTTCTCCTTGGCCACCGGGGATATCGTGATCATCCAGGATGCCGACCTGGAGTACGATCCGGGGGAATACCCTCGGCTGCTCCAGCCGATTCTCGACGGGCGGGCCGATGTGGTGTACGGCTCCCGGTTTCTCGGGGGCGGCGCCCACCGCGTGGTGTTCTATTGGCACTATGTGGGCAACAAGTTGTTGACGACGCTCTCCAACATGACCACCAACCTGAATCTGACCGACATGGAGGTCTGCTACAAGGTGTTCAAGCGGGAAGTCATCCAGTCGATTCCCTTGAAAGAAAACCGGTTTGGGTTCGAAGTGGAGATCACCGCCAAGATCGCCCGGCGGAAGCTGCGAATTTACGAGGTGCCCATCTCCTATTACGGACGCGATTATTCCGAGGGGAAAAAGATCGGCTGGAGAGACGGCTTCAGCGCCCTGCGGTGCATTGTGAAATACGCCTTTTGGGATTGAGGAGGATCAAGCTGAAAGGACTGAAAGGCTGAAAGGGACAGCCGGGGAGATTGGCCACAAAGAACGCAGAGAACACAAAGATGGGGAAAAGGGGG
>Ga0334882_1001736_pt1 | contig 24768 bp, 34 predicted proteins | sample GraSluR1_MG_5_FD_207226 | JGI IMG/M metagenome (GOLD analysis project Ga0334882, IMG submission 207226) | Sludge microbial communities from methane-producing bioreactor in Wageningen University, Netherlands - Granular Sludge_15_04-R1 | ecosystem: Engineered > Bioreactor > Anaerobic >...
CGCGTAACCTGCCCAAGCTTGTGTGTTCATGGGCCCGTCGTATCAAAGAAGCGCCGGGGTGTCCAGCTTTTCCTCCTAATCCCCTCTCTCTCTTCTGATTGTCGGCATTAAAGACACAGCCCTGGGTCGCAGGCCTTGACCCAGGCCTTGACGTTTGCCACATAGCGTTTCACTCGACGGTCACTCGACGGCTTGCCGAGCATTTTCGTCCAATTGACAGGCAACGGCCTCACCCCTATATTCGGCCGAATGCTAAACACCAGAGGAAACATCACCGCCGTCTTGCTTTTACCCCCCTGCTGGCGAGTGGAGATGACCCGCATGACCGCACCGGGTGCCCTCCCGACTCGGCTCAACCCATGATCCCATGTCGATGGATTTGCCTGATGCTCACGTTCTGGGCGGGTGCGGGAGGGTTAGGGCTGACTGTTCCCGTTGCCTCCGCGCAATCCGAACGGATGGAGTATGACATCACCTGGATCGGGGTATCGGTGGGCACCATGCGCGTGCAGAGCGAGACGCTCGAGGATGGGTCCGTCCTTCGCTCCATCCGGGTCTGGAACCGCCCGTGGATCGCCAAGGTCTACCCGGTGGACAACACGATCGAATGCCGGATTGAAGCAACGACCGAGGGCCCTCGCCACACGCTGACCAAGCAGATGTCGGAGCGGAATTTTACGCAGGACGATGTCCTCGTGCTGTGGCCGGAAACCGGCCGGGCGGTCTGGAGCAACGCCGTCAGCAATGTGGTGCATTCCTTCGAAGTCCCCCCCGGGACCCGAGACTATGTTTCCTTCTTTTTCGACCTGCGTGACGCGGCCGCCAATCAGTCTTGGGCGGTGGATGGGGATTATCAACTCGTCATGGACGGCGATGTGCATGCCCTCGAACTGCAGGTGGGCGAATCCACGCGCATCCGGACTCCCCTGGGACGGCGCGATGCCATCCCGGTCAAAGCGATCTCCAGATCCCCCACCCTGTTTTCGCGAAACCAGCCCCGATCCGTGTGGGTTTGCCCGGTACGGCCGGTCGTGCTCTCCGCCGATGTCGTCACCCGCTTCGGGGCCGTACGCGGCACCCTGAGCCACTGGGAGATCGACGGCCAACCCATCGACCTCGAGCCATCAGAATGAGACAACGCGGTTCATGCGGAATCGAGGGGTTTTCCATTGTCTTGGAGTCGATTAACTCAAAACTGTTACAATGTACGGGCTGACCCCTTTTTAGAAGAGGAGCCAGTGGTCGCGGCGGATGCGGTCCATGCGGTCGCGGGCTTCGACGGCGGCGGGCACGCCGGAGTCGGCCACGCGCCGGTAGATGCCGGCCGCTTCGCGCCAGTTGCCGGCGCGTTCCTGGAGGGCGGCGGCCCCAAAGGCCGCACGGGTGAACCACACCGTGGCCTCGGGCGGCGGACCCGCCTCTTGCAGGAACGCGTAGGCGACTTCCATGTAGCGGTCGAGGGCCGCCGGCACCCGGCCCATCTTCTCGAGACAGCGCCCGATCTTGTAGCCGGCCTGCAGGCGCAAATCCACCGGTGCCGCCGCGTTCTCGTGGAGCATCCGATACGATAGCAAGGCCTCCTCGTAACGGGCGGGATTGTCCTGGCCGAGGGTATATTGGCAATCGCCCTTTCGCCCCCAGGCCATCAGGGCTTCCGGGGACTGCGGAAAGCGCAGGATGACTTCGTCAAAGGCCAGGATGGCGGCCGCAAACTGGCCCAGTTCGCTGAGGACATCGCCCTGGGCCAGGAGCGCCTCGGCCAGGCGCGAACTGTCGGGATAGCGCGTCATCAGGGCATTGTAGTGCTCATTGGCCGGCAGGTAGGCCCGGCGAGCCGTGGCGGCGCGGCCGGCCCAGAACAGGGCGTCCGCGGCGCGCGGGCTGCCGGGATGATCGGTGGCCACGCTCAGGAAGCGCCTCTCGGCGGTTTCATAGTCGGCATGATTGAAGGCCTGTTCGGCCAGCCAGAAGAGAACATCCGGAACAAAGTCGGATTGCGGGTAATCCACGAGAAATTGTTCGCAGACCTCGAGGGCTTCAGCATTTTTTCCGAGGAGGTAGAGACACCACCCGTGCATGAAATAGGCCTGGGCCGCGGGCGGGGTTTGGGACAGCTCTTTGCGGATGCGCACGAAGTCGTCGAGCGCGGACTGGAAGGCACCGGTCCGGTAGCGGATCATTCCGCGGGCCAGCAGGGCCTCGGCACAGGCCAGGGCATCGGTGCAGGCGTCGATCAGGCGTCCGTACTGCTCCACGGCGGTCTCCAACGCGCCCCGCTGCTCATACAGCGCGCCGAGACGCTGAATCGCGGCGCGGGTCGTGGCGGTTTCCCGGCGCGAACGGCTCAGGTCCAGCAGGCGGATTTCACCCGCTTCGGTCTCCCCCAGCGCCAACTCGGTTTCGGCCAGTTGAAAGCGGATGCGCTGACCTCGATCACTGTCGGGGGACGCCGGCTCCAGCACCCGTTGGTAGGCGGCTTTGGCTTGGCTGTGTTGTCCGCTGGCAAAATGGGCATCGGCCATTTTGTGCAGCAAATCCTGGCGCGCCTCCGCGCCCTCGGTCGCGGCGGCGGCCCGTTCGAAGGCGCGCGCGGCCTCGGCGAAGCGCTCGGCGCCCCAGAGCGCCCACGCCAGGCCGGTCAAGGCCTCCGGCGTACCCGTGGCCCCCTCGAAGGCATCCAGCCAGGCCTGGTATTCGGCCGCGGCTTCGGACCAAAGCTCCAGAGTGGCCAAGGCGTCCGCCAGTTCCAGATGGAGTTGTCCGGCACGCGCGGGATCCGGAATCTGGACCACCACCGAACGAAGCAACGCCGCGCCTTCGGACAACTGCCCGGACTGGATCAACAGCCGGGATTGGACCATCTGGCTTTCGAGCCGCTGGGCAGGATCGGAGGCAATGGCGATTCCACGCTCGATCATGCTCAACGCCGCCTGATAATTGGTCTCGGCGCCGAGGGCCTGGGCGACGATTTGATAGCCCTGCGCGCGCGTTGCGGCTTGGAGATTGGTATTGCCGACCAGCGCCTGCAACCGGTCCAAGGCCTGCGGGCGCTCGCCGTGGGCCAGGAGCAGTTCGGCGTTTTGGAGGGCCGCCCGTTCGCTCCAGAGTTGACCGTCATAGGCGGTTTCAATGCGCTGGAGCACCGTGCGCGCCTCCTGGACCCGCCCGGCCTCTCCCAGGGCCGCGGCCAATTCGAGGCAGGCCGCCCGCGCATCGGGATGCCCGGCATGCTGCGATTCCAATTCCTGGCAGACCGCGCGGGCTTCGGGCCAGTCTTCTTGCGCCGCGTAGGCCTTCGTCAGCAGGCGCAAGGCGGTCGGCACATTGTCGTGGCCGGGAAACCGCTGGGCATAGCCCTGAAGGACGGATGCGGCATCGGCAAACTGCCGCAGTTGCAGAAGGGCCTGGGCGCGGGTCAACAGAATATCGGAGAGCAGGGCCGTCGCCCGAACCGGTTCGGCGTGGGCATCCAACACCTCGATGGCCGCCGCCGGACGGCTTTCGGCCAGCCGGACGCGCGCCAGCCAAAGGGCCGCTTCCGCACGGCGCCGGGAATCCGGGGCCCCGGAGAGCACCTCTTCGAGCCGGCGGCTGGCCAATCGAAGCAAGCCGTCTTCATAGGCGGCGCGACCGGTCGCCAGCAAGCGGCCGGCCTCTTCGATGCTCAACCGTCCGGAACCGGTGTCTTCCGCAACGGCTTCTTCACCGGCCGGCTCGGTGGCGACGGCGCCCGCCGTCAGCAGCAGCAGCATTCCGAAGATCCAGCCCGCCTTCATGACACCTTCCGGGTGCGCTTGGCACGTTTCGATGGGGTGGCGGGTTCGAGCGCTCCGTTGAGCGCGGCCTTCAGGTAGGCGCCCGTGTGCGAGGCCGGATTACTGGCGATGGCCTCGGGCGATCCACAGGCGACAACCCGCCCGCCGGCATCGCCACCTTCCGGGCCCAGGTCGACGATGTAGTCCGCCGTTTTGATGACATCGAGATTGTGCTCGATGACAATCAAGGTATTGCCCGCATCGCGCAGCCGCAGCAACACCTGCAGCAGTCGGTCCACATCGGCGAAATGCAAACCGGTGGTCGGCTCATCGAGCAGATACAGCGTGCGCCCGGTATCGCGCCGGGCCAGTTCCGCGCTGAGCTTCATCCGCTGGGCCTCGCCGCCGGAGAGCGTCGTGGCCGGCTGGCCCACTTTCAGGTAGCCCAGGCCCACTTCGCTCATGGTCTTGAATTTGCGCGCGATGGAGGACATCGGCAAGAAAAAGTCCAGGGCTTCGTTGATGGTCATGTCCAGGACATCGGCAATGTTCTGGCCCTTCCATTTCACTTCGAGCGTTTCCTGGTTGTAGCGCCGGCCTCGGCACTGCTCGCAGGTCACGTAGACATCCGGCAGGAAGTTCATTTCAATCTTCAGAATGCCATCGCCCTTGCAGGACTCGCAGCGCCCCCCCTTGACGTTGAAACTGAAACGCCCGGGCTTGTAGCCGCGCAGCTTGGATCCGGGCAGTTGTGCGAAGAGATCGCGAATGCCGTTGAAGGCGCCGGTATAGGTGGCGGGATTTGACCGCGGCGTGCGACCGATCGGCGACTGGTCGATCACGATCACCTTGTCGAAGTGCCCCGCTCCGCGGATCCGGGCATGACGCCCGGGTCGTTCCTTCGACGAGTAGAAATGGCGAAACAGGGCCCGGCGCAGGATGTCATCGATCAGCGTGCTTTTGCCGCTGCCGCTGACGCCGGTCACGCAGGAAATGGCGCCGACTGGAAAGCGGACATCGACGCCCTTGAGGTTGTTTTCGGCCGCGCCCAGGATTTCGAGCCAGGCCGTGCCGGGTTCCTTGCGCTGATGGGGAACCTGGATCCGCCGATCGCCGTTCAAGAAGGCGGCGGTCAGCGAGGTTTTGGATTTGAGCAATTGCGGGACCGTTCCGGCGAATACGACTTCGCCCCCGTGAACGCCGGCGCCGGGCCCCAGATCAATGACATAATCGGCCTCGCGGATGGTTTGCTCGTCGTGCTCGACCACGACCACGGTATTGCCCAGGTCCCGCAACCCCTTCAGCGTCCGCAGCAGTTTCTCGTTGTCGCGCTGGTGCAGGCCAATGCTGGGCTCGTCCAGGACGTAGAGCACGCCGACCAGCCCCGCCCCAATCTGCGTGGCCAGGCGGATCCGCTGGGCCTCCCCGCCGGAGAGGGTTCCGCTTTCGCGGTCCAGGTTCAGGTAGCCCAGGCCCACATCGCACAGGAACCGCAACCGGCGCGAGATTTCCTTGAGCACCTCCCCGGCGATCTTCGACTCCTGCCGGGTGATCTCCAGCCCGGCAAACCAGGCTGCGGCGGCATGGGCCGACAACTGCATGACTTCCATGATGCCCTTGCCGGCGATCCGGCAGGCCAGGCTTTCCGGACGCAGGCGGCGGCCTCCGCAGGCATCGCACGGGAGGCGGCTCATGTAGGCCGTCAGTTTCTGGCGCATGTACTCGCTTTCGGTCTCCTCGTAGCGGCGCTGCAGATTGGGCAACACGCCTTCGAACGGCTTGGTGTACTTGCGCCAGGCCCCGCCGCGCCAGAAGCCGAAATCGATCGGTTCCGCGCCGGAGCCGTTCAGGATGATGTCGCGGATCGGCGCGGGCAACTCCTGCCAGGGCGTGGTCAATTCAAAGGCGTAGTGCTTGGCCAGGGCCCGCAGCAGGCCCTTGCGATAGATGGCCTCGCGCCGGCCGGACGGCCGCCAGGCGGCAATGGCGCCCGAGTCGATCGCCCGGGTGCCATCCGGGACCACCAAATCCGGATCGAAGATCAGGCGCGTGCCGATCCCATGACATACCGGGCAGGCCCCGTAGGGGCTGTTGAACGAGAAGTTCCTGGCAAGCAGCGCTTCAAAGCTGATCCCGCAATCCGCGCACGCGCTTTTTTCGGAGAACAACTGCGGGGCGCCAATCTCGGCGCCCGGTTCCTGGAAGAGGGCGATCAGGACGCCGTCGCCCTGCTTCAGGGCCAGTTCCACGGAGTCGGTCAGCCGGCTGCGGACCTTGGCCGCCATCACCAGCCGGTCCACGACGACCTCGATCGAATGCTTGCGTTTCTGGTCGAGCTTGGGGGGCGATTCCAGTTCAACCAGGTCGCCATCCACGCGGACCCGGGTAAACCCCTGCCGGCGCGCCTCTTCAAAGACCTCCACATGTTCGCCCTTGCGCCCCGCCACCCGTGGCGCCATCAGCACCACCTTGGTCCCTTCCGGGCGCGACAGGATCCGCTCCACCATTTCTTCCGCGCTCTGCCCGGCGATCGGCTTTCCGCACCGGTGGCAATGCGGGTGGCCGATGCTGGCATAGAGCAGCCGCAGATAGTCGTGGATCTCCGTGGTCGTCGCCACGATCGAGCGCGGATTGGACCCGGCCGTCCGCTGCTCGATCGCAATCGCCGGCGAAAGCCCGTCGATGCGGTCCACGTCCGGCTTCTGGAGCTGCTCGAGAAACATCCGCGCATACGACGACAGGCTTTCGACATACTTGCGCTGCCCTTCGGCATAGAGCGTATCGAATGCCAGCGACGACTTGCCGCTGCCGCTCAGACCCGTCACCACGCAGAGCGAACCGCGCGGAATCCGCACGGTGATGTTCTTGAGGTTGTGCTCCCGCGCACCCTCGACCCAAATGACCTTTTCCGGCATGTCTTTCCGCTTTCCACAGAATGGCGCAGAGTAGCATGGCTCCCGCCCCCCTGCAAATCGCGAAAGCAAAACGGCATCCGGTCGACCGGATGCCGTTGCGCGAGAAGGAACGGGAGGCGGCTACTTGCCTTCCTCGCTCTTTTCTTTCTTCTTCTTCTTCGGCTGGGGCACGAAGTCGACCCATTCGAGGATGCACATTTCGCTGCTGTCGCTCATGCGCTTGCCCAGTTTGACCACGCGGGTATAGCCCCCGGCGCGTTCGCGCATGGCGGGCATCACCGCGCCAAACAGCTCGGCGACGGCTTCCGGCCGCTTCAAGAGCGACAGGGCATGGCGGCGGGCGGCCAGGGTCTCTTTCTTGGCGATGGTGACCATCTTGTCGGCCATGCGCTTGGCGGCACGGGCTTTCGGCAGGGTGGTCGTGATACGCTTGGAGAGGATGAGATTCCCGACCAGGCTGGACAGCAGCGCTTCGCGCTGAGCCGAGTTCCGGCCAAGTTTAACGGTATTCTTGCGGTGTCGCATGGGACGCTCCTATCTGCCTTACTCTTCGGTCGGGGCCATCTGCAGCAGGTCGGCATCAAAGCTCATGCCCAGGGACAGGCCCATCTCGACCAGCTTCTGCTTGATTTCATTGAGCGACTTCTTGCCGAAGTTGCGGTACTTGAGCATCTCGGCCTCGCTCTTCTGCGCCAGCTCGCCCACCGTGGTGATGTTCGCGTTGTTGAGGCAGTTGGCGGCGCGGACGCTCAATTCGATTTCGTTGACGCTGATGGCCAGCTTCTTGGCCAGTTCCTCGCGGGCCGGATCGACGCTCTTTTCGCTCTCCTGGAACTCAACGATATCCTTGTCGTAATTCACGAACACATCGAGGTGGTGGCGCAGGATCGCCGCCGAAAGCGTCAGGGCTTCGTCGGGGTTGATGCGACCATCGGTCCAGATGTCCAGAATGAGCTTTTCGTAGTCGGTGCGGCGCCCCACGCGCGTGTTTTCCACGGAGTACTTGACCCGGCGCACGGGAGAGAACAGCGAATCGATCGGGATCAGACCGATCTCCTGGTCTTCTTTCTTGTTCCAATCGGCGGGGCAATAGCCGCGACCGATCTTGACTTCCAGCTCGGCGTCGAACACGCCATCGGCATCCAGCGTGCAAATATGGTGGTCGGGATTCAGGACTTCCACGGCCGGATCCGTCTGGATATCGGCGGCGGTGACGTCGCCGGCCCCCTTGACCTTGATGCGCAGCAGCTTGGGCTGGCGGGTATAGAGCTTGAAGAGCACGCCCTTCAGGTTGAGCACGATGTCCGTGACGTCCTCGACACAGCCCTTGAGGTGGCAGAACTCGTGCTCGGCGCCCTGGATGCGGACGGAGGACACCGCGGCGCCCTCGAGCGAGGAGAGCAGGACGCGGCGCAGGGAGTTGCCGATGGTGCGGCCATAGCCCGCCTCGAAGGGCTCGGCGATAAACTGGCCGAAGGTGGGGCTGGCCGATGCTTCGTCCTTGATGACGAACTTGGGCATTTCGAACCGGTTGAGTCGGGTATTCATCATGATGTCTTTCCTTCCAGTCCCGGGCGTTAGCCGGAACGTATGGCGGGTGGGGGGGCTTACTTGGAGTAGAGTTCAACGATGAGCTGCTCGTTGACCACCGGCGCGATTTCCTCGCGGGTGGGCACGTGATCAACCACCGCCTTGAACTCCGACTTGTCAACATTCAGCCAGGACGGCCAGCCGCGGCTTTCCGCGGCCTCGAGGTGGACCTTGGCATATTCCCGGGCGCGCTTGGAGTCGCGGGCCTGGATCACTTCGCCGGGCTTGACCTTGTAGGAGGGGATGTCGACCTTGACGCCATCCACCCGGACATGCCCGTGGCGGACATACTGGCGGGCGGAGCGGCGCGACGGCGCCAGGCCCATGCGGTACACGAGGTTGTCCAGGCGCATTTCCAGCGCTTGCAGCAGGATTTCGCCGGTGACGCCGCGGCTGCGCAGGGCGCGCTGGAAGAACAGGCGGAACTGCCCCTCCTGCATGCCGTACATCGTGCGCAAACGCTGCTTTTCCTGCAACTGAATGCCATAGTCCTTCAGGCGGGGACGGCGCCGGGCGGCCTGCGGGCCGGGAGGCGGATGCCCCTGTTCAATCGGGCACTTGGCCATGTAACAACGGTCGCCCTTCAAAAAGAGCTTCATGCCCACCCGACGGCAACGCTTGCAAGCCGGTCCAGTATATCTGCCCATGGTCGATTCCTCTCTCTTGAAACTTATACGCGGCGGCGCTTGCGGGCGCGGCAGCCATTGTGCGGCACCGGCGTGATATCCTTGATTCCCGAAATCTGCAGCCCGGCGGCCTGCACCGCCCGAATGGCGGACTCGCGGCCGGAGCCGGGCCCCTGCACGCGGATTTCCACTTCGTTCAGGCCATGGCCCAAGGCCACCTTGCAGGCCTCCTGCGCCACGATCGTGCCGGCGTAGGCGGTACTCTTGCGCGAGCCCTTGAAGCCGCAGCGACCGCCATTGCTCCAGGAAATCACGTTGCCCCGCGGGTCGCTGATGCTGACCGTGGTGTTGTTGAACGAGGCCAGAATGTGCACCACGCCCACCGGGATGTTCTTGGAACCCTTGATGCGACGGCGGACCACCTTGGCCTCGCCATCCGCGGCCTCGCCCGCGGGAGCGGCGACCGGCGCCGCCGGGGCGGCCGGCGCCGCGGCCTCGGGGGCCGGGGGGGCCTTCACATCGTCTTTGATTTCTTCAGCCATGTGTCCATCCTTCCCTTACTTGGTCCCGGACTTGGCGGCGGACCGGGCTTCCTTGCCCCGAACGGCGCCGACGGTCTTGCGCGGCCCCTTGCGGGTGCGGGCATTGGTGCTGGTGCGCTGCCCGCGGACCGGCAGGCCCTTGCGATGACGAATGCCGCGGTAGCAATTGACGGCGATGAGCCGGCGGATGTTGCCGGACACTTCGCGGCGCAAATCGCCTTCCACCACATACTCTTCCTGCAGCATCTTCGACAGCGCGGTGATTTCCTCGCCCGTGAGATCGTCGGCCTTCTTGGCCGGATCGATCTTCAGCTTCGCCACCACTTCCTTGGCGCGGGTAGGCCCCACGCCATAGATGTACCGCAGGGCGTATTCGACGCGCTTGCGGCCCGGAATATCGACACCAATCACTCTGGGCATTGCTCTGATTCTCCTTAACCTTGGCGCTGCTTGTGGCGCAGATCCGTGCAGATCACACGCACCACTCCCTTGCGACGCACAATCTTGCATCGCTCGCAAATTCGCTTCACCGATGTTCGTACCTTCATGTTTCGCCTCGTTCTTTCAAATTCTCCACAATCTCGCCGCGCGACATGTCAAACGGCGACAAGCACACGCGTACCTTCGTTCCCGGAAGATAAACCCTCCCGTCCGGGGGCGACTGCTCCCGGGGAACGAAGGCCGTCAATTCATGACCGTTGCCCAGTCGGGCACGGAAAACGCGCGTGTTTATCACACTTGTCACTTCCGCGTCCAGCAGAATTATTTCGCTTCCGCGCATGTCAGGATTTCCGCCGGCCCGTTCGCCACGATCAAGACCGTATGCTCGAAGTGGGCCGAGGGCTTCCGATCCCGCGTGCGCACCGTCCAGCCATTGGACAACGTTTCCACCCGGAACGTCCCCTGGTTGATCATCGGCTCGATCGCCAGAGTCATGCCCGGCTTCAACAGGGGCCCTTTGCCCAGGCGACCGAAGTTGGGCACCTGGGGATCTTCGTGGAGCTTGCGCCCGACGCCGTGCCCGCAAAAATCCCGGACCACGGAGAACCCGGCGGCTTCGGCCCGCGACTGGACCGCATGGCCGATGTCGCCCAAGGGACGGTTCGCCCGCGCCGCGTCGATCGCGGCGGCCAGGGAGTCCTGGCAGACGTCGCACAGCCGCCGGCTTTCGGCCGCCACCGCCTCCACCATCACGGTGGTCGCGTTGTCGCCGATGAAACCGTCGACCGCCACGCCGACATCGATGCTGACGAGATCGCCCGCGTTGATCACGCGCGGCCCCGGAATCCCATGCACCACCTCCTCGTTGAGGGAGATGCAGGTCTGCCCGGGAAATCCATTATATCCAAAGAACGCACTCTGGACGCCACCGTCCCGCATCCACTGCTCGGCGAAGGCATCCAACTCGCCGGTGGTGACCCCCGGCCGCACCCGGGCGGCCATCTCGGCCAGGAGGTGGGCGGACATCCGGCACGCGCGGCGCATGCGTCGAATGTCTTGCGCGTTCTTGATCGGAATCATCGCCCCGGCCGGCCTCAGGCGAGTTTGGACAACATCTCGGCGGTCGCCTCCTGAGGAGTCGTCCCCGCGTTGACGCGGACCAATACACCCTTCCGGTCGTAGAAATCGATCAGGCTGGCCGTCTGCCGCTCGTACACCTCGAGCCGGTTCAGGACGGTCTCCTCGGAGTCGTCGGGACGCTGATAAAGCGCGCCCCCGCACTGGTCGCAGACATCGGCCACCTTCGGCGGGATGTTGGTGACGTGGTAGACCGCCCCGCAGCCCTTGCAAATGCGGCGGCCGCTGAGCCGGCTGACGATGACGGGGGTGGGCACCTCCAGCAGAAAGACCTGGTTGACGGCGGCGCTGAGCTTCTCCAGCGTGGCATCCAGCGCCCGCGCCTGCTCCAGCGTCCGCGGAAATCCGTCGAACATGTATTTGTCGTCCGGGTTCCCCTGCGCCAGGCGTTCGCCGACGATCCGTAAAATGACCTCGTCGGGGACCAGCTCCCCGGCCTCCATATAGCTTTTGGCCTCCAGGCCTGTCGGCGTCCCGGCCTTCACCGCCGTGCGCAGCATGTCGCCGGTGGAGATGTGAATGTATTCCGTGGCGGTGCGAACGCCCTCGGCCAGCGTCCCCTTGCCCGCGCCCGGCGCGCCCAACAGAATGATCGCTTTCATTGGATGATTTGCCTTTCTCTTCGCCTGCGTTGCCGCCGGATCCCCCGCCTAGCGCCGGCCGCGCAGATGGCCCTTGCGCAGGAATCCGTCATAGTGACGGGTGACGAGGTGCGACTCCACTTGCCGCATGGTGTCGAGCATGACCCCCACGATGATCAGCAGACTGGTGCCACCGAAGAACTGCGCCACCATCGGCGGAATCCGGAACGTGCTCGACAGGATCATCGGCAGCACGGCGATCGCGGTCAGGAAGACCGCCCCGGCCAGGGTGATGCGGGTCATGACCCGGTCGAGAAACTCGGCGGTGGGCTTGCCGGGGCGGATGCCCGGGACATAGCCGCCATACTTCTTCAGGTCATCGGCGATCTGCACCGGATGGAACTGGGTGGCCACCCAGAAATAGGAGAAGAAGAGGATCATCAGCCCGTAGAGCGACATATAGAGCGTGCCGTAGTCGCGCAGATAGACCTCCGCGAAGGTCTTGACCGCCTGGATCGGCACCATCATCAGGATGCGCTGGGGGAACATCAGGATGGCCTGGGCGAAGATGATCGGCATGACGCCGGAATAGTTGACCCGCAGCGGCATGTAGGTGCTTTGGCCGCCGTAGGTCTTGCGGCCCACCACGCGCTTGGCGTACTGCACCGGGATCTTGCGCTGGGCCTGGGTCACCGCCACCACGCCGCCGATCACCAGAAACACCAGCACCAGCATCGCCACCAGCATGAAGATGTTGGCCGACCCCTCGCGGAACATGTCCGCGGCCTGCTGGATCGCCCCGGGCAGGCGCGAGATGATGCTGATCGTGATGATCAGCGAGATGCCGTTGCCGATGCCGCGCGCCGTGATCTGCTCGCCCAGCCACATCAGCATCATGGTGCCGGTAGTCATCGTGAGAATCGTCAGCAGGGTAAACGGCCAGCGGCCCATCGTCACGATCACTTCGCCTTCCATCAGTTGCAGGCCCATCGCCTCGGGGCGCAACAGCAGCGCCGCCATGGCGTAGCCCTGCACGATGCACAGGGCGACCGTCAGATAGCGGCCATATTGGATGATCTGCTGACGGCCGGCATCGCCTTCGCGGGCCAGCTTCTCCAGGGACGGGATGACCGCTGTCAGCAACTGCAGGATGATCGAGGCGCTGATGCTGGGCATGATGCCCAGCGCGCCGATCGCGGCCTGCGTCAATGCGCCGCCGCTGAACAGATCCAGCATGCCCATGAAGCCGATGTTGCCGGCTCCCGCCACCATCCGGTCCATCACCGCCTGGAGCGTTGCGGCATTCACCCCGGGCGTCGGAATGACGGCAATCAGGCGGCAGACGAAGATCAGCGCGATCGTAAAGAGGATACGCTGACGCAGCTCGGGGATCTTCAGGCTATTGGTGAAGGCGGAAAGCATCGGGACACCTTTCGGTTCAAATCGATCCAGTAACCACTTCGCAAGTCCCGCCGGCCTGCTCGATTTTGGCCTTGGCGGCCGCGCTGAAGGCGTGGGCCTTCACGTGGCGGGCTTCGGCGATCTCGCCGCCGGCCAGGATCTTGATTGGGCTCTTGCCATCCACCCGGCCGGCCTTGACCAGCGCGGCGGGGGTGATGTCGCCGGCCACGGTCTGGACGATCTCGCCGATGTTCAGCGCATCGTAGGCCACGCGGTTGGGCGGCGTGAAGCCGCGCTTGGGCACCCGCCGGATCAGCGGCATCTGGCCGCCTTCGAACAACGGCTTGCGCTTGTGCCCGGTCCGGCTCATCTGGCCCTTGTTGCCCTTGCCGGAGGTCCGGCCTTTGCCGGAGGATTCCCCGCGGCCCACGCGTGTCCGGCGCTTTTTGGCGCCCGGGGTGTTTTTCAGTGAGTGCAAATTCATCGTCGGTCTCCCGTTTCTACTGGCGCAGCGCCTCGGTCTCCTCGCGGGAGCGCAACTGCATCAATCCGTTCATCGTGGCCTTGACGACATTCAGGGCGCTGGCCGACCCCAGCGACTTCGCCAGCACGTCGCGAACGCCGGCCAGGTCCAGCACGGCGCGCGCGCCGCCGCCGGCAATCACGCCGGTACCCTTGGAGGCCGGCTTGAGCATCACGCGCGACGCCCCGCAGCGGCCAAGAACCTCGTGCGGGATCGTGCGATCCTTCATCGTGACCTTGATCATGTTCCGGCGCGCCATCTCGGTGGCCTTGCGGATGGCGTCGGCGTTCTCGCGGGCCTTGCCCAGGGCGCAGCCCACCTGGCCCTCGCGGTCGCCCACCACCACCAGGGCGGAGAAGCTGAAGCGCCGGCCGCCCTTGACGACCTTGGCGGTGCGGTTGACTTCCACCACCCGCTCCATCGCCTCGCTCGGGCTCTTCTGGGCAGATTCGTTTTTCTTCACTTCGCGTTTCATCCGGTATTCCTTCGGTTGGTCGGCCTAGAACTTCAGTCCGCCTTCGCGCGCGGCGTCGGCCAGGGCCTTCAAGCGGCCCCCATAGGTAAACCCGCCGCGGTCGAACACCACCACGGAGATCCCTTTTTCCTTGGCCGCTTCGGCGGCCTGCTGGCCCAGTTTCCCGGCGGTTTCGACGTTGAGCGCCGCCCCCTTGAGCGAGCCGGCCAGAGTCGAGACCGACGCCAGGGTCTTGCCCGCGATGTCGTCGACAAACTGCACATAGAGGTACTGGTTCGACATGAACACGCTCATGCGCGGGCGCTCGGCCGTGCCCTGCACCTTCTGGCGCAGCCGCCGATGCCGCCGAATACGATAATCCTGGAGAGTTTTCGTCTTCATGCCTATGCCACCGTCTTGCCCGCTTTCCGGCGTACGCGTTCGTCCTTGTACCGGATCCCCTTGCCCTTGTAGGGCTCCGGGGGCCGGAAGGAGCGGATGCGCGCGCTCACTTGTCCCACCAATTGCTTGTCCATTCCGCTGACCTTGATCTGGGTGTTGTCGGTCACGACCACGTCCACGCCCTCCGGAATGGTGTAGTCCACCGGGTGCGAAAAGCCCACGTTCAGGGTCAGTTGCCGGCCGTTGATCACGGCCTTGAAGCCCACGCCCTGGATTTCCAGTTCGCGGGTATAGCCCGTGGTGACGCCCACGGCCATGTTGCCCAGCAGGGCGCGGGTCGTGCCGTGGTCGGCGCGGCTCTGCTTGTCATCGCCCTTGCGGACGACGGCCAGGACGCCGTTTTCGAGCGACACCTCCACCGTCGCCGGCAGCCGCAGCGACAATTCGCCCTTGGGGCCCGCGAGGGTTGCCACGCCGTCGGCCACGCGGGCGGTAACGCCCGGCGGAAGTTTCATCGGTTGTTTGCCAATTCTGGACATGATCGTCGCCTCCGGTTACCAGACCTGGCAGAGCACTTCGCCGCCCACGTGCGCCGCCCGGGCGTCGCGGTCCGACAAAACACCCCGGCTGGTGCTCAGCACCGCCGTGCCCAGGCCGCCGCGCACGCGCGGGATCTCCGCGGCGGCCACATACCGGCGCAGGCCCGGTCGGCTCACGCGCTGGAGCTGCTGGATGATGGGTTTCTCGTTGTAATCGTACTTGAGGACAATCCGCAGAATCTTCTTGGATTCTTCGGCCGCCTCGGCCACATCGGCGATGTAGCCTTCCTTTTTCAAGATCCGGGCGATCTCCGCCTTCAGGCGGGAATGGCCCATTTCGACGGCCGGCAGGCCGGCCTTGCAGGCGTTGCGGATGCGGGTCAGCATGTCCGCGATGGGGTCAGAACAGCTCATCGTTTCACTCTCCGTCCTACCAACTGGCCTTCACCACGCCGGGAATTTTGCCTTCCGACGCGAGTTCGCGGAAGCAAATGCGGCACAGTTGGAACTTGCGAATATAGGCGCGGGAACGCCCGCACCGCCGGCAGCGGCAGTAGCCGCGCACCGCGAACTTGGGTTCGCGCGACGCCTTTACCATCCAGGATATCTTTGCCAAGGTCTTTCCTCCTCTTCCATCAGGTCGCTGCAAACGGCATGCCCAGAAGCTGCAGCAGCTCCTTGGCATCCGCGTTGTTCGTTGCCGTGGTCACGATCGTAATGTCCATGCCCTGGACGCGCTTGACCTTGTCCGCCTCGATCTCCGGAAACAAGGTCTGCTCCTTGAGGCCCAGGCTGTAGTTGCCCCGGCCGTCGAACGACTTGGCCGGCACGCCGCGGAAGTCGCGGATGCGCGGCAGCGTCGCATGAATCAGGCGTTCCAGGAACTCGTACATCCGTTCGCCGCGCAGCGTCACCTTCGCGCCGATGGCCATGCCTTCGCGCAGCTTGAAATTGGAAATGCTCTTGGTCGCCTTGGTGATCGCAGGGCGCTGCCCGGTGATCTTGGCCAGATCCTCCGCCGCCAGCTTGAGCGTGTCGCGGTCCACCTGGGCATCGACCCCGATGTTGACCACCACTTTCTCCAGGCGCGGAATATCCATCGCCGAAGGAAAGCGCTTGGTGGCCTGGAGGGCCTTGACCACTTCTTTCTTGTATTTGTCTCTCAGCATCGACATGGCTGCACCGTTTTATTCCTTCTCGGTTGTCTTCGCCGGCGTCACCACCGCGAGGTTGGACGCCGCCATGGGCGCCTCCTTGGTGACGATGCCGCCGTTGGGATTGTCCTGCGACTTGCGCAGGTGCTTCTTCACGAAGTGAAAGCCCTCGACCAGCGCCCGACCCGTCTGCGGGTACACCTTGAGCACCTTGCCGGTCTTGTTGCCGGCCGCGTCCGCGCCCGAAATCGCCTTGACGATGTCGCCGCGGCGGATGTGCATTTTGATCTTGGCCATCACAACACCTCCGGCGCCAGGGAAATCACCTTCATGAAATTCAGTTCGCGCAACTCGCGGGCCACGGGCCCGAAGATGCGGCTGCCGCGCGGGTTCTTCTGGTCGTCGATCAGCACCACGGCGTTGTGGTCGAAGGACAGCGTCGAGCCATCCGGCCGGCGGATCGGCGCGGCCGTCCGCACGATCAGCGCCTTGTGCACTTCGCCCTTCTTGACCATGCCGCCCGGCTGCGACTCGCGGATCGACACCTTGATGATGTCGCCAATGCGCGCGGACGTCTTGCCCTGGCCCAGCACCTTGATGCACTTGACCAGCCGCGCCCCGGTGTTGTCCGCCACCGGAATCTCGGATTCCATCTGGATCATGACGACACCTCGTTTCCGGCGGCGCGGGTCATGATTTCCACCAGGCGCCAGCGCTTGAGCTTGCTCTGCGGACGCGTTTCGGCGATCAGGACCGTATCGCCCTTCTTGGCTTCGTTGTTCTCGTCGTGCGCATAGTACTTCTTGCTGCGCCGCAGCACCTTGCCATAGAGGGGGTGGGCGATGCGCCGCACCGCCTGCACCACCACCGTCTTGTTCATGGCGTCGCTGGTGACCACGCCCACGCGATTCTTGCGTGTATGTCTTGCTGCCGTTTCCATCATTGCCTACCTTGCGGCTGTTGCCGTGTTCATGACTGTCTTGATCCGCGCGATCTCGCGCCGAACCAGCCGGATGCGGTCGGGTTTCTCCAACTGCCCGGAGCCCTGCTGAACGCGCAGGTTGAACAGTTCCTTCTCGGCCTCGGCCAGTTTCTGCCCCAGCTCTTCGGCCGTCAAATCGCGGATGTCTCGTGCCTTCATCGGATTGGTCTCCTCGCGCCTACAGGGTCACGCCCCGCCGCACGAACACCGTGCGGATCGGCAGCTTGGTGGCGGCCAGGCGCAGGCTGGCCACCGCCACCGCCTCGCTGACGCCATCCATCTCGAACAGGATTCGTCCCGGGCGGACCACGGCCACCCAGCCTTCCACCGCGCCCTTGCCCTTGCCCATGCGGACCTCGAGGGGCTTCTTGGAATAGGACTTGTCGGGGAAGATCCGGATCCAGAGCTTGCCCTTGCGCTTCATCTCGCGGTTCATCGCCACGCGGCAGGCCTCGATCTGGATGTTGGTGATCCAGCAGCGCTCCATCGCGCGCAATCCATATTCGCCAAAGGCCAGGGTATTGCCGCTCATGGCCATGCCCTTGCGCGACCCGCGCTGGCTTTGGCGGTATTTGACTCGTTTAGGCATTAAGGGCATTGAACCGCTCCTTCCTGGGGGCTGGCGCATCCGCCTCCGGACTCCGGCAGATCCAGCACTTCACGCCGATCTTGCCCGCCATCGTATTGGCCTCGGCAAATCCATATTGCACATCGGCCCGCAGGGTTTGCAGGGGCACCTTGCCGACCATGTAGTGCTCGACCCGCGCCAGCTCGGCGCCGCCCAGCCGCCCGCAGGCCTGCACGCGAACGCCCAGGGCGCCCATGTCCATGGCCAGTTGCAGCGCGCGCTTCATCGCCCGCCGGAACGCCACCCGGCGCTCCAACTGCAACGCGATGTTCTCGGCCACCAGTTGCGCCGTCGCATCCGGATTGCGCACTTCCTTGATTTCCACGTAGATTTCCTTGCCGGTCTTGACGCTGAGTTCCTCGCGGAGCTTGTCGATGCCTTCGCCCTTGCGGCCGATCACCACGCCCGGCCGGGCCGTGAACACCGTCACGCGGGCGCGCTGGGCGTACCGCTCGATCACAATGTCCGCCACCGCCGCGTCCTTCAGGCGCGCCCGCACCAGGTCCCGGATCACCAGGTCCTCGTTCAGCAGGTCGCCAAACTCTTTCCTCTCCGCGTACCAGCGGCTCTTCCACTCCTTGTGGACCGCCATGCGGAACCCGATCGGATTGACTTTCTGGCCCAACTTGCGCCTCCTCTTCCTGTCTATTTCTTCTGCGACGGCTTTTGGTCCGTCAGCGTGATGCGGATATGGCTCATCTTCTTGCGGATCGGCGAGGCGCTGCCCCGCGCCCGCGGCCAGTGCCGGGGAATCGTCGGCCCGTTCTCAATCACCGCTTGCGCCACCCAGAGCCGGTCCGCGGACTGCTCCGCGTTGTTCTCCGCGTTGGCAATCGCCGACTTCAGGGTCTTCGCCAGGCAGACCGCCGCCTTGCGTTTGTTGACTTCGACGACCTGCAGCGCTTCATTGACGCTCCGGCCCTGGATGGCCCGCGTCAAGTCGCGCGCCTTGGTCGGCGACAACCGCACGTATTTCGATACCGCTCTAATTTCCATAGTTGTCTTCCTCAGGAACCGTCCGGCCGAATCAGCACCGCCCGGTCCCCCGTTTGGGGAACTTCGCCGCGCGCCGTCTCCTCGACCGCCGCGCCGGCGATTCTCTCTCTTACATCGACGACCCGGATCCGCGCCACCCGCCGCCGGTCGCGCATGACCGTCAGCGGCAGGCCGTAGCGCATCCCGTGTCGCGCTCCCTGGTCCAGCACCACCAGACCCAGATTCGGATTCACATCCAGAATCCGCGCTTCGGCCGGCGCATCCGCCGGAGGGCCCAGCGCCGCGCTGGCCGCCTGGGCGCGCCGCGACTCGTGGATATCCAGCGCCGCCTGCGCCTCCGCCAGGGCTTCCGCCAATCCGCGGATCCGCCGGTCGCGGTCTTCCAGGTCCCGCCGCAACCCGGCGATTTCCTCCGCCAGGTGCGTCGCGACCAGGCGCGACTCGCTCGTCACCAGGTCCAGCAATTCGTCTCGATGGCCATCCGCCGCGCCGCCCACGGCCGCTGCTGCGTGCCCGACCGTGCGGATGGGGTCTTGCTCCACTATCCACGCGGACTGCACCGATACCTCGGCCGTCTCCGCCTCTTCCGGGGCCGCGGGAATCCCGCCGGCCTCGTATCGGCTGGCCGGCGCGGACGCCGGCTCGCTCGTCAAAGAACTCGGTTTCCATCGCGCGGAACCGGCGAACCAGCCCGTCGCGATGGCGGCTCCAAGTGCGGCAGCGACCCCGAGGGGCCCCAACGAGCGCCAGAAGCCTTTACTCATCCAACTCTACTTCAGCGATACCGTCTTGTCGGTCGCCGAACCATGCTTGCGGAACGTCCGCGTCGGGGCAAACTCGCCCAGGCGGTGCCCCACCATGTTCTCCGTCACAAATACGCTGGTGAACACCTTGCCGTTATGGACGGCAAACGTGTGGCCCACGAAATCCGGCAGAATCATGCTGCGGCGCGACCAGGTCTTGATCGGGCGCTTCGCCCCGCTGGCGTCCAGCGCTTCCACCTTCTTCATCAGGTGGGCCTCCACATACGGCCCCTTTTTGATCGAACGGGTCATGGTCCTACTTCTTTCTGCGTTTCACAATGAATTTGCTCGACGGCTTGCGCCTGCTGCGCGTGCGCTTGCCCTTCGTCAACTGGCCCCAGGGGGTCACCGGATGGCCGCCGCCCGAGCTGCGGCCTTCGCCGCCGCCCATGGGATGGTCGATCGGATTCATGGCCACGCCGCGCACCGTCGGGCGAATGCCCTTCCAGCGCTTGCGGCCGGCCTTGCCCAGCGACTGGCCCTCATGCTCCAGGTTGCCCACCTGGCCGATCGTGGCATAGCACGAGACGCTCACCTTGCGGATTTCGCCCGACGGCAGCTTGAGCTGCGCATAGACGTCGTCGCGCGAGGCGACCCGCGCCACCATGCCGGCGCTGCGCACCAGCTTGGCGCCGGCGCCCGGCACCAGTTCCACCGCGTGAACCGCCATTCCCGGCGGCACCGCGCCCAGCGGCATCGCGTTGCCATCCTCGGGCTCGACCTTCGGGCCCGCCACCACCGTGGCCCCGACCTTCAGCCCGTTGGTCGCCAGAATATAGCGCTTTTCGCCGTCCGCATACGCCAGCAGCGCCAGGCGCGCCGAGCGGTTCGGATCGTATTCGATCGCCTGCACCTTGGCGGGAATGTCCAGCTTGTCGTGACGGCGGAAATCCACCAGTCGCAAAAACTTCTTGTGCCCGCCGCCGCGGTGGCGAACCGTGATGCGCCCGTGCGCGTTGCGGCCGGCCTGGCTCTTCTTGATCTGGCGCAGCTTGCGCTCGGGCCGTTTCTTGGAAATGCCTTCAAAGTCCGACAGCGTCGTGAAACGCAGGCTGGCCGACCTTGGTTTGTATGATTTGAGACCCATGATTCGATCCTCGGTTATGCCATCTCGATGGCGTGGCCGTCCTGCAACGTCACCACGGCCCGCTTCCACGCCGATGTCCGCCCGTAGGACGCCGTCCGCAGGCGCTTGGCCTTGCCCTGGCGCATCATGGTATTGACATCCGCGACCTTCACATTGAACTGCTGCTCCACCGCCCGGCGGATTTCCAGCTTGTTGGCGCCCCGGTCCACTTCAAACAGGTATTGGTTCGCGGCCTCTTTCAGGCGCGTGCCCTTTTCCGTCACCAGCAATTTCCTGACGATGCGCTTGTTCATGCCTCCGTCCTTTCCGACAGGCGCGCCTGCAGGCCTTCGAGCCCGGCCGCATCCGTCACAATGACCGGATAGCGCATGAGTTGGTAGGTGTGCGCCTGGGCGGCGGTGGTCACCTCCACCTTCTGGCGGTTGCGCGCCGCCAAATTCAGGCTCCGGTTCGGCGAACCCGTCACGAACAAGGTCGCCCGACCGCCGGCCACTTGCTTCAGCAGCGGCGTCAGGGCCTTGGTCTTCGGCTCCATCGCGTCGAGCCCCTCGGCCACAACCACCGCACCGGCGGCCAGCTTGTCGCTCAGCGCCCGGCGAAACGCCAGCGCGGCGACCTTCTTGTTGATCTTCTTCGAAAAATCCCTCGGATGCGGCCCAAAGACCACGCCGCCGCCGCGCAGAATGGGCGAACGGTTGGAGCCCTGGCGCGCGCGGCCGGTTCCCTTTTGCCGGAACGGCTTGCGACCGCCGCCGCTCACCATGTCGCGCGTCTTGGTCGACGCCGTTCCCGCGCGGATGCCCGCCCGGTAGGCCGTCACCGCGTCGAGGACCGCTTGCGAGCCGCGCTTGCGCTCCAACAGCCCTTCGGCCACTTCCTTCTCGCCGGCCGGTTCGCCGGTTACGTTGTATACCTTCACCTTGCTCATGACGCCTACGCCTTCTTGATCGCTTTCCGCACCAGCACGATTCCGCCATTGGGCCCCGGCACGGCGCCTTCCAGCAGCAGCGCGTTCTCCTCCGGCAGGACCTTCACCACCCGCAAATTCTGGGTCGTGATGTCCACCGATCCCATGTGGCCCGGCAGCTTCTTGTTCTTGAACACGCGCGCGGGCCATTCCCGGTTGCCGATCGATCCCGGCCGGCGGGTCCAGGCGCCGCCGTGGCTCGCCCGGCCGCCGCGCATCTTGTAGCGGCGAATCACGCCCTGGAAGCCCCGGCCCTTGGTGTGGCCCAGCACATCGACAAATTTCACGCCCTCGAACACTTCGGCCGTGACCACGTCGCCGGCCTTGGCTTCGTCGCCCGCCTCCAGGCGGACTTCGCGCAACACCTTGACGGGCTTCGCCCCGGCCTTTTGGAGATGTCCCCGTTCGGGCTTCGTCAGCCGGGATTCCTTCTGCTCCGCAAATCCGAGCTGCGCGGCCTCGTAGCCATCGGTCTTCGCCGTCTTGCGCTGGATCACCGTGCAGGGGCCCGCCTGGACCACCGTTACGGGCACCTGGACCCCGGCCTCGTCATAGACCCGGGTCATGCCCACCTTCCTGCCAATCAATGTTTGCATGGACGCTTCCCCCTTAGATCTTGATTTGAATGTCCACGCCGGCCGGCAGGTTCAGCTTCTTCAGCTCATCCACCGTCTTGGCCGTGGGCTCGATGATGTCCAGCAACCGCTTGTGGGTGCGGATCTCAAATTGTTCCATCGACTTCTTGTCCGCATGGACGCTGCGGTTCACCGTGTAGCGCTCAATCCGCGTCGGCATCGGAATCGGGCCGACCACCCGGGCGCCGGTGCGCTTGGTCGTCTCCACGATTTCGCCCGCCGACTGATCCAGCATTCGGTGGTCGAACGCCCGCAGTCGTATTCTGATTCGTTGTCCGTTCATGTTCTCTTCTTTGTCAACGGTTCATCAACTCTTGGCACAGGCTGTCCGGCACCACATCGAACCGGGTCGGTTCCATCGTGTACCCGGCGCGTCCACGTGTCAAAGAACGCAATGTCGTCGCGTAGCCAAACAACTCTGCCAGTGGCACCGAGGCCTCGACCACCCGCGTTCCCTCTCGCTGCACCACGTCCTTGACCTGGCCGCGGCGCATGTTCAGATCGCCCAGCACGTCGCCCAAGTGTTCCTCGGGCGTCACAATCTCGAGCGCCATGATGGGCTCCAGAAGGACCGGGCGCGCTGCCTTCGCCGCCTCTCGCAGCGACATCGAAGCCGCCGATCGAAACGCTATTTCCGACGAATCGACCGGGTGCCATTGGCCTGCGACCACCGACACCCGGACGTCGACTAGCGGGAAACTTCCCAGCACACCTGTGCTCAATCCGTCGCGGATTCCTTCCTCCACAACGGATCGAAAATCGTGCGGGATTAAATCAGATGAAATCGCGAAGTCAACACTATTTCCACTTCCCCGCTCATTTTTTTCCAGGGCCACCCCGACCACGGCGAAATGGCGCTTGCCGGCCAGTTCGCGATCGAACGTGAAGACCGCCTGCGCCGCGCCCAAAATCGTCTCGCGATAGGCCACCATCGGTCGGCCTGAATTCGCCATGACCTTGAACTCCCGCTTCATGCGGTCGCGCAGGATTTCCAGGTGCAGCTCGCCCATGCCCTGAATGATGGTTTGGCCGGTCTCGGGATCCTTGCTGGTGCGAAACGTCGGATCTTCCTCCGCCAGGTCCGCCAGCGCCGCATTCATCTTCTCCTTGTCCGCCTGGGTCTTCGGCTCGATGGCCATCGAGACCACCGGCTCGGGAAACACGATCCGCTCCAGCGCGATCGGTTTCTGCTCGGCGCACAGGGTGTCCCCCGTGGAGACCCCCTTGATTCCCGCAATCGCCCCGATCTCGCCCGCATGCAGAACATCGATTTCTTCGCGCTGGTTCGCATGCAACCGGATCAGGCGCATCACCCGTTCGCGCTTGGCCGTTCGCGGATTCCACACGTTGGCCCCCTTCTTCAACTCGCCCGAATAGACCCGCATGAAAACCAGGCGCCCCACGAACGGATCCGTCGCCACCTTGAACGCCAGCGCCGCCAGCGGCGCAAAGTCGCTCGTCTCCCGCGTCTGCACGTCATCGGTCTTCGGATGCCGCCCCGTGATCTCCGGCACATCCAGCGGCGACGGCAGATACTCCACCACCGCATCCAGGAGCGGTTGAATGCCCTTGTTGCGCAGACTGGTTCCGCACAGCACCGGCACCATCTGGTTGGAGATGGTCGCGTGGCGGATTCCACTTTTCAATTCCGCTTCGCCCAGGTCGCCTTCGTCCAGATAGGCGTTCAGCAAGGCCTCGTTGGTTTCGGCCACCGTTTCCAGCAACGCTTCCCGGGCGGCCCGCGCCTCGGCCAGCATCTCTTCCGGAATGTCCCTGACGCCCACCTTCACGCCCAGCGCCTCCTCGTCGAACGTCAGGAGCTTCATCCGCACCAGATCGACCACGCCCTTGAACTGCTCCTCGCTCCCCCACGGAAGCTGCACCGCCACCGCCGGCGCCGACAACTTCTCGCGCAGTTCCCTCACCACCCGGGTGAACTGCGCCCCGGTCCGGTCCATCTTGTTGATGAAGGCGATGCGCGGCACCTTGTACTTGTTCGCCTGGCGCCATACCGTTTCCGACTGCGGCTGCACCCCGCCCACCGCGCAGAACACGCCCACCGCCCCGTCCAGCACCCGCAGCGAACGCTCCACCTCCGCCGTGAAGTCCACATGCCCTGGCGTGTCGATGATGTTGATCTGGCGGTCGCGCCAGAAGCAAGTCGTCGCGGCGCTGGTGATGGTGATTCCCCGCTCCTGCTCCTGGGCCATCCAGTCCATGACCGCGGTGCCCTCGTGCACCTCCCCCATCTTGTACACTTTGCCCGTGTAGAACAGCATCCGCTCGGTCGTGGTGGTCTTGCCCGCATCGATGTGCGCCACGATTCCGATGTTCCGGATCGCCGTCAGCGCGTGTCCGCGCCCCGCGGCTTCGATGGTGGGTTCCTTGGCCATGGTTTGTTCTGCTCGGTTGGTTCAATGCGAGCGGCGGACCCTACCACATCACGCCCATCCCGCCAACAAAAACGACACAAAAACGATGCCAACCCGAATCCTTAGCGAAGGGCGAAACTACCCGCATCGACTCCCGCCCTGAAGGCAGACGTCCCTTTGCGGCGCCGTCGAGTCGGCGCAGAAGTGCGAGAACCCCTCGTTTGGAGGGTCGGTCAAG
>Ga0334882_1001737_pt1 | contig 24756 bp, 27 predicted proteins | sample GraSluR1_MG_5_FD_207226 | JGI IMG/M metagenome (GOLD analysis project Ga0334882, IMG submission 207226) | Sludge microbial communities from methane-producing bioreactor in Wageningen University, Netherlands - Granular Sludge_15_04-R1 | ecosystem: Engineered > Bioreactor > Anaerobic >...
CTTTCCCCTCGCCAGATTACAGGCAATTGCTGAAGATAGGGTGCAACCAGTACCGTGGGAATTGGGGTTATCCACTCTTTGAGCTGTGAAACGATGATACGTTCCCTGATCATACAGCCAATCGGTAGCTTCTTCGTTGAGGTGACCTCCTTTAATCAGCACTGCGTTACCATAGTCTTCACTTAACCTCCGAGCAGCCTGCTTCATATCTTCTTCATTAAGAATTTCGAATCCGCAGAGCACTTGGGCTTCTCGTAGATTAGGAGTGAGAACTCGACCCAAGGGGAGAAGGCTTCGTTTTAAAGAGTCTAAAGCTTCATTTGAAAGCAGTTGGTGACCACTGGTTGATACCATGACCGGATCTACGACAATGTTCCTTGCTTTATATTGAATCAGTTTCTCGGCAATCTTCTCTATGACTTCACTGCGGGATACCATGCCGATTTTGACTGCATCGGGCACGATATCGGTAAAAATACTGTCGAGTTGGTGACCAACAAAGTCAGCACTTACATCCATGATTTCAGTAACACCGGTGGTATTTTGGGCGGTCAAAGCGGTAATCACACTCATCCCATACATCTTGTGCACCGCTATCGTTTTCAAATCTGCTTGGATTCCGGCCCCACCGCTGCAATCGGAACCGGCAATGGTCAAAACTTTTCTGAGGGAACTTCGGCGGGTTGCAAGCTCACTTAAAACTCGCAACTCCCGGCAAGCGGCTTCAATATACTTTTGTGCGAAAATCGCCGAAACCAAAGCGACCCCAGCAATCCCACTTCCGGATAATTGCAATAGATTTTGGGCAGTAATTCCACCAATTGCAACGACCGGTAACGAGGTTACCTCACAAATTTGTTTCAAGGTCTCGAACGAAACTGCTTCGGCATCGGTCTTGGTTAAGGTAGGAAAGACCGCTCCGACCCCCAAATAGTCGGCGCCACCGGCTTTGGCTTCTTTGGCTTGTGCTACCGTTTGTACTGAAACACCGATCAGCATGTCATCCCCTACGAGGGCACGAACTTGTGTGACTGGCAGATCCTCTTGACCCACATGAATGCCATCGGCTTGGCATGCTAAAGCAACCTCAACGTTATCATTAATAATGAAGGGAACGGCGAAATGTTCACACAGGGACTTGATTTCTCGGGCTTCCTTTAAAAACTCAGCAGCATCTAAGTTTTTTTCTCGTAATTGTAAACAGGTGACCCCTCCTCGTAAAGCGTCCTCCACTTGCTCAATCAGGGTTTGTTCGCCAGCCCATGCTCGGTCGGTGACTGCGTATAGCAGAAGAGACGAGTTATCGAATTTCATAACGAGCCCCCGCTTCCAATGCTTCGCCGGTTAGGTTGAACATGGCATCGATGATGTAATTTCGGTAGCTTGAATTGCCATCTGCTTTTGTTAAGCGTGCAAAGGCAATTTCTCCGCATAAACCCATAGCAGATACGGCAGCCGCTGCAGCTTCTAAGGAACGCTCCGGGTTCGCCGTGATGAAAGCCGTGATCAAGGCAGACAACTGGCAACCACTACCGGTGATCTGGCTCATCATGGCGTGACCGTTGCGTATGCAGTAGGCACTCTGTTCATTGGCAACCACATCTATGGGGCCGGTGATTACCACAATTGCACCGGTTTTGGCGCTGAGCTGTTTGGCCAAATCAACGGTAGCATCCAGTGTATTCTCGTTGACTGCATCGGCGGCATTGGCATCGACTCCGCGAGTATTGCCTACGCCTAAGGCTAAAGTCTTAATTTCGGAGCTGTTTCCCCGGATAACCGTGAATTGAAGCTGCTTTAGTAAATCGAGAGCAGTCTGGGTGCGCAAACGCGAAGCTCCGGCTCCCACTGGATCTAAAAGCACGGGGTGCTGTAGTTGATTCGCTTTTTTACCGGCGGCAAACATAGCAGGAATGGTGCGTTGGTTCAAGGTGCCGATATTCAAATTCAATCCCCCGCAAATGCTTGTGATTTCCTCGGCTTCCCCTAAGTCATCGGCCATAATGGGAGCCGCCCCACAGGCAATTAGTAGATTTGCAACATCGTTGACCGTGACGTAATTAGTGATGTTATGAATCAAAGGGGTTTTGGCACGAACATTACCGAGTAATTCTTTAAACATGAGCTCTACCTCCTATAATACTTGTGATTTTTGTGATCAGCCAGTGAAATAAGGCCGTAAGAAACATGACGGGGACTGTAATACCAATTGCTGTATTTTGAGAAAGTAAGAATCGATACAGTACAAATCCACAGAGCCAAACAAACAGGTTTAAGCCATGAACGGCTTGCTTGGAATAATCTCGTTTTAATACGAAGAAGTCCACCAATTGGATCGCAATCATGGGAGCAAAGACGGAGCTAATCATATACAAAAAATGTTCAAATTGGGTAATGGGAACCATAATCGAGAGAACCGTCCCCAAGATGCAAATGCTAAGGGCAACGGGTTTTTCCTGGAGTTTTTTTGAGATGCTCTCAGCACTGACGCCGGCAGAGTAGACATCGAGAAAGGTGGTTGTCACGGTAGAGAAGACAATGATTAGCAGAGCTACGGTTCCTAATCCAGCTTTGATCATAATCGCAGCGATATCCCCTTCACCGGTAAATAGTGCTGCTCCTAAACCAATCAGATACATCCAGGTGCTGGTGAAAAAGTAGGTCACCGCACTCACAGCAGAGGCTGCTAGTGGCTTTTTGGCTTTGCGGGTATAATCCGAAATCAAGGGCAGCCAAGAGAGGGGCATTGCTACTGAGAGCTCAACCGCTGCACCAAAGGATAAGCCAGTGTTCTGGGGGGCAGCCACCCCTTGACCAAAAACAACTGAACTTAAAACAAGGGTCAGAAGAAATAAAGCAGTCATGGCAACAAGATTAACTTTTCCCAAGTTGGTGATGCCAATCAAAATCCACACCAAGATCAAAGCACCGATTACCATACTCCACAAGGATAAACCGCCAAACGGAGCTATGGATTGAGCGGCAACAGCCCCGCTGTAGATCATGACGGCTGTCCAACCTAGGAGCTGCAACACATTCAAACCGGAAAATAACCAGGAGCCTTTTTGGCCAAAGGACATCTTGACCGTTTCCATTGCGCTTTTGCCGGTGCGTCCACCCATGAGTCCCGCCAAAAACAGCAGTCCACAGCCGATTATGTGGCCTAACAGTATGGCGACTAAGCCCTTTTCAAATCCCAACGGTGCAAACAAGGTTCCGGTTAGGATTTCGGCAATGGATACTCCGGCACCAAACCAAAGCAATCCATGAGAAAAAGTAGAAGTTTTGGGTTCTTCCATAGCAACCTTCTTTCTTTCAGGGCAACAAAAAAGGAGAACGCCTTTTGGGCATTCTCCGCTTGCAAGCAAGGATTCCTTACTCCCTACGGTGGCATTACCCACATCAGGTTAAAGGGTCGAAGTTTTGAGAACTTCCTCTCAGCCTGCTACTACAAGCTCCCCCGAATATGTTTTCTTGACTATATCACGTCAAGACGGGTTTGTCAATTTTCTGTCGTTGCGCTAATTCCATGAGAATATCTTTGGGTTGTATCTCCAATTCAGCCATGAGCACTAAAAGATGATAGGTCAGGTCGGCAATCTCCCAAACTGCTTCCGGCTTCCGTTTATTCTTGGCCGCAATAATCACTTCTCCGGATTCTTCTCCAATTTTCTTAAGGATTAGGTCAATCCCTTTTTGGAAAAGTGTAGTGGTATAAGATGCTTCCGGCATTTCTTGTTTGCGTTGCAGAATTTTCTCGTAAAGCCCTTGCAACCGAAATCCTTGGGACTGGGGTTGCTCTAACAGGGAGTTGTGAAAACAGCTGATTTCCCCAGTGTGACAAGCAGGCCCAAAAGAACGTACCTTAACAAGGAGTGCATCGCGATCACAGTCGGCAGTGATGGAAAGGATCTGTTGTCGATTGCCACTGATATCCCCTTTACGCCAAAGTTCCTGTCTGGAACGGGACCAAAAGCAGGTGTAGCCCTCTCGTAAAGAAATTTCTAAACTTTCTTTGTTCATATAGGCTAACGTCAGGATTTGGTCGCTTTCTGCATCTTGAACAATCGCTGGAATCAACCCTTGTACATCGAGTTTAATTGTATCAATCATGATTTTTTCTCCTTTCGGCGAACCAAGATTGCTTGGCCTGCCAATGCAACTTTGACTTGTTCAATTTCCACCAAACCTCGGTGAAAGACTGAGGCGGCTAAAGCACCGCTGATGACGGGAATTTCTTGGAACAGTTTAACAAAATCATTGACAGAACCGGCACCCCCGGACGCAATCACCGGCACAGGAACGGCGGCGCAAACTTGCTTAAGAAATTCGATGTGGTAGCCTTTTTGGCAACCATCGGTATCAATGGTATTGACCACAACTTCCCCGGCACCTGAACCTACTCCCTCAAGGATCCAAGGAAGGGCTAAACGGCCGGTATCCACTTGACCGCCTTTAGTGAAAACATGAAACGCATCCCCCACTTGGCCAACATCAACCGATAATACCACGCATTGGTTCCCGTAGCGCTCAGCAGCTTCACGAATCAATGCCGGATTCTTTAGAGCACCACTGTTGACACTAACTTTATCGGCACCGGCTTCTAGAACTCGCTGAAAATCTTGCAAGCGTTGGATGCCTCCTCCCACGGTTAGCGGAATGAAGAGGGTTGCTGCGACTTGACGCAAGAGATCAAGAAACAATCCTCGATTTTCCACAGAAGCTGTAATATCGTAAAAAACCAATTCATCCGCTCCTTGCTCACCGTAAAACTCGGCTAAAGCCACGGGGTCGCCAATGTCCTGTAACCCACGAAATTGAATTCCTTTGACCACTTTGCCATCTTTAATATCGAGGCAGGGGATGATCCGTTTGGCTAACATGATTCCACCTCTTTTTGTAAACAGAAGACCCTCTTCAAATCTAAAGCCCCGCTGTAGAGAGCTTTGCCAATAATCATGCCTTCAAGGGGAAGCTTTAGTAGCGCTTTGACATCGTCTTCGTTGTGAATGCCACCGCTGGCGACAATCGTGTTTGGGTAGAGTGAACTCAACGTTTCATAGAGCGCTCGGTTCGAACCTTGCAATAAGCCGTCTCGCTGTACATCGCTACAAAGAATACTTTGCACCCCCAGCTCGTGCAATCGTTTCAAATAATTCATTGGACTCTCCTCGGCTGCTTTCGTCCAACCTTCGAGCATGATTTTATCATAACTCAAATCCATACCGACCGTAATCTTTGCCCCGAATCGAGTCACAAGTCGAGTTAAGAAACTCGGATCTTGAGCAGCAGCTGTTCCCAGCACCACCCGAAAAGCTCCGGCCTGCAATAATTCTTCCACGGCTTCATCGCTACGTAAACCCCCACCCACTTGAATTTTCAAAGGGGTTGCTTGGATTAGTTTTTTGATCAAATCTCGCTGCACCGAGCTCCCTTGACGGGCTCCTTGTAAATCAACCACATGCAAATACTCTGCACCGGAATCTAAGAACCGTTGAGCAACTCGGAGGGGATCGGCATCATAGATGGTTTGTTGTGTAAAATCTCCTTGTGTCAGGCGAACAACCTGACCTTCCCAAAGATCAATAGCCGGAAAGATTTTCATGGTAAGACCTCCGTCCAAGCTGCAAAATTGCGTAAAATCTTTAAGCCAGTCGCCCCACTTTTTTCCGGGTGAAACTGAACTCCTGCTACGTTTTCTCTTGCTACAGCAGCGCTAATCGATACCCCGTATTCACAGGTGGCAATGGTTTGGTTCCCGGTTTGAGTAGCCGCATAAGAGTGAACGAAATAGACCCAGACGCCGGGCTCCAAATCTTGAAAAAGGGGATGTTTTGGCTGAACTGCAGGGAAGCGCAGTTGGTTCCATCCCATGTGGGGAATGGTCATCGGCTCCGGTATCAAATCGTGCAAGGCTCGGATCTCTCCCGGGATTAAACCCAACCCCTCGTGAGTGCCGTACTCATAACCGGTTTCCAGCAATACCTGCATGCCCAAACAGATGCCCAGAAGTGGCATACCCTGTTGGGCTACCGATTGAATCACCTCAACAAGATTGCGAGAGCGCAACGAATGCATCGCCGCTGCGAAGGCACCAACACCCGGCAAGATCAACCCTTGACACGCCTGAATTTCTTTCTTATCTCGTACTAAACGGTGTTCGATACCACAATGCTGCAAAGAAGATTGTAACGAAAAAAGATTGCCTACCCCATAATCTACTATGCCAATCATAGCAAGACTCCTTTACTGGAGGGAATTTGCTCTGAGCTTTCCGTGATGGTAACGGCTTCCCTTAAAGCTCTGCCAAACCCTTTGAAACAGGCTTCGCAGAGGTGGTGGCTGTTGCGTCCCGCCAATTGCTGCAGATGAAGGGTGAACTGCCCTCCCCGACAGAGTGCCTGAAAAAACTCTTCGACCAATTCGGTGTCGAAATCGCCAAGGCGAGGAGATGGAATTTGCAGATTGCAGTAACACCCGGCCCGGCCCGAGATATCGAGAGCAACTAAAACTAAGGCTTCATCCATGGGCAACAGTGATTGACCGTATCGACGAATTCCCTTGGCGTTGCCTAAGGCCGTTCGCAAAGCCGTGCCTAAGCTTAACCCAAGGTCTTCGGTCGTATGATGAGCATCGACCTGTAAATCACCGGAGCAGCGCAGTTCGAGCCGAATTCCGGCATGAAATGCAAGTAAACTCAGCATGTGGTCTAAAAAGCCGATTCCGGTTTGAATCTCAGATGAGTTGCTCTGATCAAGCGCAACATTCAATGAGATTGTGGTCTCGCTGGTTTCGCGAGTTAGCATTGCTTGACGAGGTATCATGACATTCCCTCCCTCTTTTTTGGGTAACGTTCTGCCGTTAGAGTAAGCATAATTTCCATCTCTTCTTGTGAGCCGATGCTGATTCGAACAAACTCGGAAATTGGGTCGAGCGAAAAATAGCGGATCAAAACCCCGTTACTCTTGAGGTAAGTAGCATAATCCGCCGCATCGCCACCGGGAGGAGAGACAAAAACGAAATTACCCTTGCTCGGAATCACACGGAAATCGAGATCCAGCAATTGTGTTTGTATCCACTCTCGAACCCGGATGATCTCAAAACAGCGCTCCTGGAAGAGATTTTCTTCGTCTAAGGCAGCTTCGGCGGCTGCCAAGGTCATACTGTTGACGTTGTAAGGGTTGAGGCTGTAGCGTAAGCGTTGCAAATCAGCGATGAGACCTGCACCTCCCATGGCGAAACCAAGCCTGCCACCGGCCAAACAACGCGACTTAGAAAAGGTTTGTAAAATCAACAAATTATCATAGCGCTCCAGGAGTGGCACGCAACTCTCGCCACCAAAATCAACATAAGCTTCATCGACTAATACAACATGATTAGGGTTGGTCTGTAGGATGCGTTCTATTTCTTCTACACTCAAAAGCGTTCCGGTTGGCGCGTTCGGGTTGGCTAAGACAATGGGCTGATTCAGGGAGCAAAAGTCCTTGGCATTAATCTGTAAATCAGAGGTTAAAGCAATACCATGGTAGGGGGCACCGGCCATTTGCGCATAGACCGGATAAAATCCGTAGCTGACAGCGGGGCATGCCACCCCGGATTCTGCAGAACAGAACGCTAAAAAGGCTAAGAACAGAAGTTCATCGGAACCGTTACCCAACATGATTTGCTCCGGAGTAATCCCATAGCGTTTCGCCAATGCCAAGCGCAAGCGCTTGCCTTCAGGGTCGGAATACCTTTGCAGTTGGGCAGCAGCTTTTGCGACCGCCTGCTGAACATGAAGTGAGGGAGCAAAGGGAGATTCATTGGTATTCAATTTAATGCGGATGCCTTGCACCCCATGTTCGCCGGGGGTATAAGGACGCAACGATTGATAGTTCGCATTTAAATAACGGCTCATTTTGGTCCTCCATGGCTACGAATTCGGATGCTGCGGCTGTGGGCATCTAAGCCCTCAAACTCAGCAAAACGGGATATTTTCTCAGCTACTTGGGCTAGTTGATTTTGCGTATAATACATGAATTGGGTTTTCTTCAGAAAATCATCGACGGAAAGAGGACTGGAAAAGCGAGCACTGCCGGCGGTGGGCAAGGTGTGATTGGCACCCGCCCAGTAATCGCCTACCGGCTCCGGAGTATAAGCTCCTAAGAAGACTGAACCCGCATGACGAACCTGCTCCAATGCTTGCCAGGGATTTGAGACACATAACTCTAAATGTTCTGGTGCAAAACGATTGGCCACTTGCATTGCTTGGGTAAGATCTGTTACGACCACAATCTTGCCGAAGCGTTCCAGTGCTTGCGAAGCAATCTCTTTTCGGGGTAAAGCTTCTAATTGCATCTGCAATTCTTGGTTTACCTGTTCTGCTAGAGTGGGGGAATCTGTAATCAAAACAGCCATCGCCGCCGGGTCATGTTCTGCCTGAGAAAGTAAATCTGCCGCAATATGCGAAACCGGGCAAGTTTCATCTGCCACGATCACAATTTCACTCGGACCTGCAATCATATCGATCGCAACATCCCCAAAGACTTGTCGCTTGGCTTCCGAAACATACCAATTGCCCGGACCGACGATTTTGTCAACCTTAGGGATCGTTTCGGTACCATAGGCTAAAGCAGCAATGGCTTGTGCTCCGCCGACTTTGAAGACCCGAGTTACTCCTGCAATGGAAGCCGCTGTAAGCAGGGCAGGAGAGATGTTTCCTTCTGCATTGGGTGGTGTGGTCATGATGATCTCTTCGCAACCGGCCAGAGAGGCGGGAATCCCGTTCATCAATACCGAAGAAGGATACGATGCGGTTCCTCCGGGAATGTAAAGCCCTACCTTTTGCAACGGAAGCATAAGCTGACCCAGTTGACTGCCGTCGGGCCGTTGCATGGTGAATCCTTTGCGAAGCTGGTGACGATGAAAATCACGAATATTCTCTGCTGCTTCTTCTAAGATCAGGACCATTTCAGGCGGAGTTTTCTGCTTGCTTTCTTGCCATTCTGCCGCTGTGACTTCAAAGCAAGTTAAATTCGCACGATCAAAACGCTGGGTATAGTCTTGAACTGCCTTATCTCCATTTGCTCGGACTTGCTCTATAATCTTTCGCACGGTTTCCCGTAGCTCGGTCTTCTCACCTAAGATCTGTCTGGAAAAGATCTGCGATTCATCTTGCTCAAGATCCAGAATCTTCATACGAATCATCCCTTCTGTTGAATTTTTTTAAGGTCTAGAACCTGTTCTCTGATTTCCCGGATGCGCTCTCCCTGGTAGCGAAACGCAATCGGATTCACGATTAATCGGGCACTGATCTGTTCTATAATATCAATTTCTTCGAGCCCATTGGCTCGTAAGGTTCCACCGGTTTCCACCAAATCAACAATGGCATCTGCCAAACCTACCACCGGTGCTAACTCTATGGAGCCATTCAAAGAAATAATATCAACCTGACGATGCTGATTGGCAAAATAGCGCGTTGTAATCCGTGGGTATTTGGTGGCAATCCGTAAAATTCTCGTTCCTTGGTCTGACCAGCCTTTTTTGGCGGCGAGAACCATGCGACATATTCCAAAGTTTAAATTGAGCATTTCATAGACTTCGGCGGCTTGTTCTAAAATCACATCTTTTCCGGCAATTCCTAAATCAGCGGCTCCTCGCGCGACGTAAATGGGAACATCGATCGGTTTCACCCAGAAAAATCGAACTTTTTTTTCGGTATTCTCTAAGATTAACCTGCGGTCGTTTTCCTGCAAATCAGGAATGCCATATCCTGCCTCAACAAAGAGGGCCATGGCGTATTCTCCTAAACGTCCTTTCGGCAAGGCTATGTTTAACCAAGGCATCATTGAACATCCTCCTCTTCATCATGGGGTAAGGTCAAAGCAAATCCAAAACCAAAGTCTGGCTTTTCCAGCTTTTCCAAGAGCGGGTCGTAGCGACCTCCGTTTAAAATCGCTGCTTTGGCATTGGGCAGGTAGCCACGTAAAATCAATCCGCGATAATAACCGATGTTTGGCTCCATAGAACTGTCGAGCCGCAAGTGTTGCAACAGGGAAGGATTTTGTGTTTGGATTTTTTCAATCAATGGAGCTAAGTTCGAGATTGCCTGTATCAAGAGCGGGTTTGAAGGGAGCTGTTGTAGCTGTAAAAGGCCTTCTTCTAATTCTCCATAGTGTCCCAGTAGTTGCATGATGATTTCGATGTTTTGGTGGTCCAGGCCATACTCTTGACTTAACGAGAGGATTTCAGCTAAATTCCTTTTCTGAAAAGCCTTCATAAATGGAGCTTGGATCAATTCCGGAATTTGTAAGCTTAGCAGGAGACCGGGTAGAAGCATGGTGTGAGATATATCGAGCAGAAAAGCATCATTCAAAACTTTTAAAGTGTCGCCCGCCATGCAAATCAAGTCAAGCTCTTCTTTGTCGGTCAAGGGTCCTAAACATTCCACGCCCATTTGCAGCATCTCTTGAAATCCATGAGCCCCTTCCGGAACGCGATACACCGTTTCTTCGTACGACCATTTTTGAATCAGACCATCGGGCTGATAACGTCGCACCAACGACAACGTCACATCGGGTCTGAGGGCCAACAAACGGCCGTCATAATCGTGGAAACTCAAAATCGGAGTGTTTTGTAAGAACGCTTTATGTTGAGCATAGAAATCATAATCTTCCCAGCGCAGTTTCGAATATGGATGATATTCGTATTGGTGAAACACGTGACGTAATGCCAAAATTGCCTTTTCACGAGAACTGAGCAGCGAACCGTCGATAGCCATGAGAAAACCTCCTATTCAATAAAAAAAGCGGAGCGGTTTTGCAAAAAGCAAAACCACTCCGCGAAGAACCCTTTTAGGGATCTAGTTCATTACAATACGCTTCTTCTAAAAATAGGGTATTGTAACCTTTCGGGGTGTTTTGATGCAAAAACCGTAGGCAAAGCAACCATTTCATGACCACAATGGTGATGATGAAGATGGTGATGCAGATGCAATGCCACGGGTTGATGCATAAAAAAGAAGGCTACAGCCGAAGCTATAGCCTTGAAGGACACACTGAAATTGATCGCAAAGAAAGAGATGCAAGCCAAAAGAACCGCGGCGATGATCATCGCTTCGGTGGTGATCGCTTCGGTGGTGATGACGTTAAAAAGGGTGGTCGTCAACATGGTTGCATCCTCCTCATAGATTTTGAAACGGATTCTAACATAGGTGGAAATCAATGTCAACCCTTCTTTGAAAATTTATAGAAGACTCTTGCTTTGAAGGGAAACGCATTCATAAAAGAGAACAGTATAGAATTGTAAACTTCCCGGGGTTTGAACCTTAAGGAAAGAAAAGGTGATTAGGATGAATCAAGAGACCAAAAAGTCTTTTTTGTTGAATACAATGATTTTAACCTTGGCCGGAGCCTTTGCCCGCGTCTTGGGGGCTGTGTATCGCATCTTTTTAACCCGAATTATCGGTGATGAAGGAATTGGTCTTTACCAAATGGCCTATAATCTGGCCCTACTCTTTATGACGGTGGGCATGACCGGGTTACCGTTATCCATTTCAAAATTAGTGGCAGAAAAAACAGCGGCTCAGGACGAACGCAGCACCCGTAAAGTGTTACTACTGTCATTACTCTTATCCGGCACCTTAGGGTTATTGCTCATGGCCATGTTAGGCTTGGGAGCAAATTTCTGGGTTGAAACCAACTTGAAAGAACCGCGAGCTCTTATGCCATTGCGCGCGATTTCACCGGCGGTGCTCTTTGTCTTTCTCATGGCACCCTTTCGGGGCTATTTTCAAGGCCGACAAGAGATGATTCCCCGTGCTATTTCCGATGCCATGGAGCAATTGGTGCGCGTCATCATGATCTTAACGCTTGCTATGATCCTCTTAGGCAGGGGCTTAGAAGCGGCGGCCACCGGAGCAGCGTTGGGAGTAACCTTAGGTTCCATGGCTGCATTCATCTATTTGCTGATGCTGTATTTACGGACTCAGCACAAACAAGTCGCTGTAATTGGTGATTTGGGTGTGAAAGAAGAAAGCAGTATGACGGTTCTGAAACGAATCGTTTTGTTAGCCATTCCCGTTACCTTGGGCTCGTTGATCTGGCCATTGATGCAATTTGTCGATGCTCTGATCATCAGTGGTAGATTACAAACGGCAGGATTCGCCGTGGAAGAGGCTACCGCATTGTTTGGCCGCTATTCCGGGCAAGCCGGACCTTTGGTCAACATGCCCAGTATCCTCACCGTTGCGGTGGCGGCGTCGTTGATTCCATCCATAACCGATGCTATGTCTAGAAATGACGTCGAAACCATGCGCAGCCGTGCAAACCTGGCTTTGAAGGTCAGCACGTTAATCGCCCTGCCCGCAGCGTTGGGATTAAATCTCTTAAGCCAACCGGTTGCCCAGATTCTTTACGGTTCTGCCGATGCAGCCAATATTATTGCGGTTTACTCCTGGGTCATCCTCTTCTTGTTGTTGTATCAAACATCGGCCAGTATTCTACAGGGGATCAACAAAATTCAAGTGCCGGTGGTCAGTATGTTGATCGGTATTGGCATCAAAACGGTGCTGACCTATGTCTTGTGTGCTATTCCTAATGTCAATATTTTTGGTGCTGCCATTGCAACCGGGTTGGGCTTTGCCGTAGCCGTCGGTTATAATTTATACAAAGTGTATCAGTTCACAGAAATGACCATGGACATGCAAGGCTTGGTGATTTCGCCCATCATCAGCGCCTCACTCATGGGACTGGTCGTATATCTGGCATATCATGGTATGACGGGTCGCATTTCCATGCTGGTAGCGACTGCAATCAGTGTGGTGTTGGGAATCTTTGTATATGGCCTTGTGCTACTTTTGAGCGGAGGTTTGAGAAAAGATGAATTACAGGCAATACCCAAAATCGGGCCATTGATCTTAAAAATTACCGGACGATGGATAAAATAGGAGGATCTCATGAATCACGATACCTTAAAACCATTACTCGATATCATGCATCAACTGCGATCCGCAGAAGGATGCCCCTGGGACAGAGAGCAAACGCATGAAAGTCTTCGCCCCTTTGCCATAGAAGAATCATATGAAGTTGCCGAAGCGGTAGACAACCACGATCTTTCGGCACTGGTCGACGAATTGGGCGACTTGTTACTACAAGTCGTCTTCCATGCAGTCATCGGTGAAGAAAACGCGGAGTTCAGCATGGAAGATGTGGTTGCTGCCGTCTGCACCAAGATGCAACGCAGGCATCCGCATGTCTTTGCTGAAACCCATGTCGACAACAGCGCTCAAGTTCTGGCGCAATGGGAAGCCATTAAAGCACTGGAACGGAAAGACAAACCCAAAGAGAGCGCCTTAGATGGTGTGACTAAGAATCTACCGGCACTCATGGCTGCCAATAAACTCCAGAGCAAAGCAGCCAAAGTCGGTTTTGATTGGCCTACCGTTCAAGGAGTCTGGGATAAACTTGAAGAGGAAAAAGCAGAAATTTTAGAAGCCCTTCAAGCCGAGCAACAAGAAGCGGTGGAAGAAGAAGTGGGAGATTTTCTCTTTGCTGCAGTGAATCTTGCCCGGTTCCTCCATGTAGAACCGGAAAGTGCACTCTTGAAAGCCAATCAAAAATTCAAATCCCGATTCATCGCCATGGAAAAGCTCGCCAAGCAAAATCAGATGGATTTTTCCAAGTTGAACTTGGAGCAACAAGAAGCCCTATGGCAACAGGTAAAAAAACACTAAGAAGGGAAGAACATCATGCGCCTTGATAAATATTTAAAAGTCTCGCGCCTGATCAAGCGCCGCACTCTGGCCAAAGAAGTGGCAGAAGGGCAGCGTATTGAGTTGAACGGCCGAGTTGCAAAACCGGCAGCCGAAGTCAAAGTCGGTGATACGATTGCTTTGCACTTTGGCAGCCGAACCCTTACTGTTGAGGTCTTGAGTATCACGACCTCGAATCGCAAGGAAGATGCAGCGGAAATGTATAAAGTGATTTCTGAAACACGGGAAGAGATGACCTTTGATTGGTAAACAGGGATTGATTTCTATAGAAGTTCGTGATAATATAATAGTACTTTCAGTAGGAAGGAGTGAGGCCGATGCAATTGAGAAGAAACCTGAAATTATCGTTGATTTTAGGCAATGCCGATTCCAAAGAAGCGAAGTCAAAGCAGTATTTGAAAATTGCAGCGATTTTACTCTTGCTCCTGGTCATTGTTTGGATGTCCTGGCAGATCGTGCACATGGAATTACGCATCAAACGTACCGAGCAAACCTACCGAAGTGCGCTGTATCAAAAAGAACAATTAGTGAATGAGCAACAAGCCTTGAAAGAGGAGCTAACGTTTGTGAAAAGCGATATTTACATTCGCGAAATGGCTCGCTCCAAATTAGGGATGCTACTTCCCAATGAAATCATGTTTGTCAAACGATAAAACAAAACATCGGATCTCCAAGATTAGAAACTTGGAAATCCGATGTTTTTTTCAAACTCTTTTAGCAATTGCTCCACCGTCAGGTTGCGCTTTGCTTCGCCCTTTACATCTAAAATGATTTTACCGCAACTCATCATGATCAGGCGATCCCCATAGCGAATCGCGTCGCGCATATTGTGAGTAATCATTAAAGTGCTGAATTGACTGTTTTTAACAAATTCTTCCGTAATCTTCATCACGGTAGCTGCTGTTTTAGGGTCCAAAGCAGCCGTGTGTTCATCCAGCAACAAGAGCTGCGGTTCTTTCATGACCGCCATCAGCAGGGTGAGAGCTTGACGTTGACCTCCTGAAAGTAAGCCTACCTTTACCGTTAAACGATCTTCTAATCCCAACTCCAGGCGGCTCAAAATCTGACGAAAACGCTGGCGATCTTCTCCGGAAAGAGCACGACGATACCGGTGCTTTTCCCCTCGACGCCCCGCTAAAGCTAAGTTTTCTTCCAGGGTTAAGTCTGAGGCGGTTCCCTGCATGGGGTCTTGAAAGACTCGCCCTAACAACGAAGCTCTTCTGTGTTCAGGCATGGAGAGCAGATCTTGATCACTCAGACTTATCTTTCCCTGATCCGGTAGGCAAGTGCCTGCCACCAATTGCAATAAAGAGGATTTTCCCGCACCGTTTCCGCCAATGACAGTCACAAATTCTCCTTTGGGAATATGCAGAGAAATCTGATCTAACGCTGTTTTTTCATTGACAGTACCATGAAAAAAGCGCAATGTAACATCTTCAATTTTTAGCATCAGGCAGCCCTCCTTTTTTGTCCGGGTCTGGCTAAAAAGAGCGCGACCAGACAGGCCGTGAAAAGCTTTAGATCAACGGTGGAAAGACCTAAGTAAATTACGACCGACAAAACCACATAATACGAAATCGATCCCAATAAAGTACCAGAGAAACGTAAAACGAAATGCTCGTGATGACGCATGAGTCGGCTGCCGATGACCACCGCAGCTAAACCAATGACAATGGCGCCACGCCCCATATTGATATCGGCATTTCCCTGAAATTGCGCTAACAGGGCCCCCGAAATCCCGACCAATCCGTTCGATATAATTAAGCCTAAGCGTTTCATGGCATCGGTATCAATCCCTTGTGCTCGGGCCATTTTTTCATTATTACCGGTTGCCCGCACGGCATATCCGATTTCCGTACGAAAAAACCAAACCAACGTTAACACCAAAACGATGGTGATGGCCACTGCTACAACAAGTGCATGGCTGATGTTGGCGCTGCTCAGCAATAAAGCGTATTTGGTACGGCTAATCGTAATATTCGATTTGCCCATGATACGCATGTTGATTGAATATAAAGCAAGCTGGCTCAAGATACCGGCGAGGATTGCAGGAATCTTAAAACGAGTGTGCAGAGTTCCGGTCACGAAACCCGCCAGCATCCCGGCCAGAGCTGCAAAGACTAAAGAAAAACCCGCCGAGTAGCCCGCGGCGATACTAACGGCACAAACCGCACCGCCGGTAGCAAAACTGCCATCGACGGTGAGATCTGCATAGTCCATGATTTGGTAAGAAACAGCAACCCCTAAGCCCAAAATCCCCCATATTAAACCCTGCGCAACGGATCCGGGCAGTGCGTTGAGAAATGAGATGATCATTTTAGAAGACCTTCAGGGATGACAATGCCTAATGCATCGGCAACTTCTTGATTGATGAATAATGTCAAATTGGAAGTATCAAAGGTGAAAATTGGGGTTGTTGCAGGATCTGCACCATTGACTAAAATTTCAAAGGCCATTTCTCCAGCCTTAAGTCCTAAATCGTAGTAACTAATTGAATAGGTTGCCAAGAAACCAGCTTCACACATGCTGGATTCGGCCGTAATGACCGGAATTCCGGCAGCTGTGGTGATGTTTGCCATGGTGGGAACATTGGAGGCAATTAAGTTATCGCTGGGCTCATAGAAGGCATCGACTTCGGTGCAAGCTTTGGTAACGATGGTTTGAATCTCATTGGAATCAGCAACGGTGTAGATTTTTACCTCATACCCCTTCGCTTCTAATGCAGCTTTGGCTTCAACGGCTTGGATTTCGGAATTTTCTTCGGCAGAAGAATAAACGATGCCAACCACTTCTGCATCGGGAACTAAGGCCGCCAAGAGTTCAACCTGAACATCAACCGGATTGTTATCGGAAGCGCCGGTAACATTACCCCCGGGGACCTCATTAGATTCCACTAAGCCACTTTTTACATAATCGGTTACGGAAGTGCCGACAATGGGAATGGTAGAAGTGGCTTCGCGAGCCGCTTTTACGGAATTGGTAGCATTGGCCATAATTAGAGAGACTTTATCATTGACAAACTTGTTGACAATGGTCGTGGCATTGGTTTGCTCCCCTTGAGCATTCTGCAGATCGAATTCTACCTGATCCGGGAGTTTCTCGGTCAAGGCATCTTGAAATCCTTGGGTGGCAGCATCTAAAGCCGGATGTTCTGCTAACTGTACAATGCCAATTTTAAATACGGTTTTGGGTTCGGGAGTCGGAGTAGGGGCGGGTGCCGGGGTGTTACAACCACTGAGCATGAATACGAGGATGAGAGCAAGCATTGCTAAAACAAGATTTTTCTTTTGAGTCATGATAAAATCGTCTCCTCATTATTTTTTTTATCTAAATCCGTCTGGCCAGACCGGATCAGGTAACAACGTCTAAAAAAGTATAAAAAAACAGCCCCGTCGAAACCGACGAGGCTGTTGTTAGCTCCTTTTTAGGTAGCTCAACGAACAGGCTGGATCCGTCGATTCCGCCCGGTGCTGCTAAAATAATAAAAATAGGCATAGGAATAGAAACCTGCGAAAGAAGAATTTTGTAAATTCTTACTCATTGTGGTTTCCCCCTTGCCTTAGTGTTTGTGTCAGTATAAAGGCAACGATTTCATTTGTCAAGAGGAAATTTCAAAAAAAAGGAAAACTCTCTCTGCATGTGCAAAGAGAGTTTTGGTGGGCCATCAGGGATTCGAACCCCGGACAGGCTGATTAAGAGTCAGCTGCTCTACCAGCTGAGCTAATGACCCGTGAGAACAAGGAGTATTTTAGCACAATCAACCGCCCTTGTAAAGAGAGGGAATCGTATTTTTTCATAGTAAAAGAAATTTGTGCTCACACTTGACATCGTAACCAACTTATCGTATAATACACAGGCCAGTAGAAATCGCGGGGTAGAGCAGTCTGGTAGCTCGTCGGGCTCATAACCCGGAGGTCGTAGGTTCAAATCCTGCCCCCGCAACCATCTTACTCTTGGCGGAGTAGCTCAGCTGGCAGAGCAAGCGGTTCATACCCGCTGTGTCGTTGGTTCAAATCCGACCTCCGCTACCAAACGACATACGTTCCACTGCAGAAGTGCGGTGGTTTTTTTGTGTACAAAATTAGTTACTTTACAAGTTACATTAATGTTATTTTAATTTCAATTACCATAAATAGGAATGACTACTATTAGCTAAATTTACTCAATAAAATCCGAAAATCCTTCTCAATTATCAAAAAAAACGTTGACAGCATACAATTATGCTTGTATAACTCACTTTACGAGGATAAAATTCCCTGTCATTAAAAGGAAGAAAATTAATTAGAAAGCTAAATAAGCAAAAAGCTTCCTGAAGGGCACCTTTGACCTTGGTCATGAGTGCCCGGAAGGATCTTTTTGCGGCGGGAGAGTACTCCAGCAAAGTAGGGAGACGTCATGCCGAAATTTCAGTACAATGGCTATAACTCCGCTGGCAAAGCCCTTAAAGGCACCGCGGACGCCATGGACGACCACCAACTTTATTTAAAATTGCAAGAAACAGGCATCTTTGCAACGACCATCGAACCGGTCCAACAGCGAAGCGGTCATCAGCGACTTAAGCTTCCGGCGGTGGTCTCTTTTTGCACGCAAATGGGAACCTTGCTCCACGCAGGTGTATCCTTAGTGCGTGCTTTAAACATTTTATCGTTGGAAGAAGAGCTACCCGAATCAACCCGTGCAGTCTATGATGAACTGCAGGTACAAATTCGCCAGGGCGTTGCTTTATCGGTTGCCATGGGCTCCCAAGCTCCGGCTTTTCCGGAACTGCTGGTGCAAATGGTCGCAGCTGCGGAAATCAGCGGCAGCCCCGATCAAACCCTTGCTCGCATGGGGGAATACTTTGAAAAAGATCATCGCATGAATCAAAAAATCAGTGGTGCTATGACCTACCCCATGATTTTAGGCTTATTGACCTTGGCTGCCGTGGTGATCATTGTTACCTTTGTCATCCCTCAATTCGGTTCGCTTTTTGAAACCGGCAGTGAATTACCTTTGCCCACCCGCGTGGTCATGAATGCTAGTGAGTTTATGAGTCATTACAGGTATATCGCCATTGCAGCTTCTGCAGTTTTTGTCTTCTTATTTCAAGCCTTCATGCGGTTACCGCAAGTGGCATATGAAATGGACGAATTCAAGATTCGGTTCAAACCGATTCGTCGTTTAATGCGCACGATCTATACCGCCCGTTTTGCCAGAACCTTGAGTTCGCTCTATTCCAGTGGTATGCCGGTATTGTTGTGTTTACAAGTAGGCAAATCAACGGTTGGAAATCGTTCATTTCGGCTCAATTTGAAGATGTAATTATTGCGGTACGACGCGGAGGAACTCTAGCGGACGCGGTAGGAAAAATCGATGGATTTGTGCAAAAACTGACCTCCACAATTTTTGTAGGAGAAGAAACCGGAAATTTAGAACATATGCTGAATGTGATTTCAGCAAGTTTAGATTACGAAAGTGAGATTTCGTTATCTAAAATGACGACCATGGTTGAACCGATTATGTTAATCATAATGGCGGTAATCATTGGCTTTGTCATGTTGGCCGTGATGATGCCAATCTTTCAGATGTATGGTAGTATTCAATAGCAAAAGGAAGTGATCAAGTGAGTACGGTCTTATTTATGTCGAATCAACGGATGATGGTTTTGGAAGGCAGTTTTAGCCGTGATCGAATCGCGGTCAATAAAATCATTGAACACGATCTGCCGGAAGGCTCCTTGATCAATGGTGTCATTATCAATGAGACAGATGTTTTAGAAAGTCTAAAGCATCTTTGGGATAATCATCATTTGTCTCGTGGAAAACTCCAAATTGTGATCGATAGCACTCAGTTTCAGCTAAAAAACGCTCAATTACCAAAACTGAGAGATACAGCCATGCAGGCGTTGGTAAAGAATGAGTTTTCCGGAAACGAACGGTATAACGAGCCAATTTTTGATTATATGGTATTGCGCGACACTCCCTCAAACCCGAAAATGCAAGATATTTTATGCTGTGGCGTAGAGCGCAGCTTTATTCACAGCTATGTAGAACTGTTCCGTCAAGCAAAACTACAAGTGAGAAGTATCGATACCGCCTTAGGTGGCATTTTGAAACTGATCAGCTTTCTCCCCATCTTTCAGAAAAGAACATGTCTTTTGTTGATTTTCAATGGCGAAAATTTGCTTACGATCTTGCTGGAAAATGGATTTTACAAATATTCAAGCCGAACAAGGCTGTTGGCTCAACCCAATACCGATGAATTTGCTACTGCCATTCAGCGCGCCGTTTCCTCGATTCAACAATTCCAAGCCGTCGATAGCAATGGCTTTACCATTACCGACGCTTATTTTTGCGGTTGCAGTGAAGAAGTAGTAGATTTCTGCAGACCAGGGGTTCAGAACCTTGGTTTGAATGCGCAACTTCTCCCAGAAGATCCACGAATACAATTCAAGAAAAATACCTACGGCAAGCGCCTCAGCGATATTGTTTATCTGGTTGGAGATTTCATGAGGAGGTGAAGTCATGGCTACCTTGCAGAAAAAGGATTTTAATTTTTATCAACGATACCAACAAAAACCAGCAAAAAAATGGGGCTTTTGGCCTATTTACGCCTTGCTTATGGTTTTATTTGTCATTGTCGCCAGCGGTGTCAGCTATTGGCTTTACACTCAGAATCAAGCTCTAGAACTCGAATTAAACGAGTTGGTTCAAGGATATTTGGAAAATCCGACCCTATTGGCAACGCAAAGTGAAGTAGTTCGCAATAGAGAGAAACTGCAAGAGGCCAATATCCAGGTAACCAATCTTATGGATGCATTTTCTGCCATGGAGTCCTATCCAAGAGCCAACTGGTATCTACTGCAGCAGATTTTTTCAGTGTGTCTTGCGCAGCAATGCAGGCAAGGAGGTGCTGGAATGAAGATTGATCTTCGCATCACTTCTCGTGACAAAATTATGTTGGCCTTGCTACTCGCAGTTTTAATCTTAGCAGCTTGGACGAATTTTGTTCTTTTACCCTTTTTGAATCGAAATCAGGAGCTCAAAGATGAGCTTGGCAGCGCCCAAGCCAGCGTGCGTCAAATGGAATTGACGATTAACAGTGGTAAAGATGTACCAGTGCAATTAGAAAAAGTCCAGGAAAAATTAGCCGCAATCCGAGCTGATTTGCCCGACCCCATGAGCACCGATCAAATGGATCATTTAGTTACAACGTTGCTTCAACAATATGGCTTAACTCCTCAAAACCTTATTCTAACAGAAGCTGTTGAAAAGACGGTTGTTGCCTACCAGTTCTCCGAAGCAGCAACTGCTGCCAACAAAGGAACGTTGCCCATGGCCGAAGTGCGTTTTGTTTGTGAAGGTTCTGCCCGAAGTTTCTTTGATATGCTTCAAAGCATTGAACAAAATCACAAATATTTGCGAGTCTTACACTATAGCTTTCAAGAAGATTTAACCAATAGCGCAAGCTTTGATCCCGACTTTATTGACACCATTCAAGGGTCGTTTGCAATTTATATGTTTCGCTAGTGACGAGAAGAGGTTTTTATGAAAAATTTGCCCTTAGGAGAATTACTGAAGAATTTAGGGTATATCTCGGAATATCAGTTGCGTGAGGTTTTGGAATATCAAAAAATCCATACTCACTTGCGAATTGGTGCTGCCCTAATTGAATTGGGCTTTATTACTGAAAAGCAATTAATGCAAACATTGACACAACAATTAGAGCTCAAAGTTGCCGAAGTAGAACGCTTAAGCATCGATATTGAGGCAGTGCAACTTATCCCCCGCCAATTGGCAGAGAAATACGTTATTTTAGGCGTGAAGGTCAACGCCAATGTCTTGACCATTGTCACCAGTGATCCTTTGAACTTCTATGCCTTAGAAGATATTCGTCAAATCACTGAAAAAACGCTGGATGTGCAAATTGGTGAAAGCGCTCCTTTGAAAAAATCCATTGAATATTACTATTCAGAAGTTACCGCCCGGAGAGCCATGCAAACGGCGAACCAAACCACGGTGGTGGATGCCGGTAAATTTTTTCGGAAGCCATGGTCATTACCGATGCTGAAACCAGCGATGCTCCCACCATTCGTTTGATTGACAGCCTCATCCAGCGTGCTTACACCATGCAGGCCAGTGATATCCACATCGAACCTTTTGAAGAAGAAACGGCTGTTCGCATGAGAGTCGATGGTGTGATGATTGAATGCATGAACCTACAGAAATCCCTCCACCCGTCTCTCATGGCACGCATAAAAATCATGACCAATTTAGATATCACCGAAAAGCGCCTGCCTCAAGACGGACATTTCCGAACCCACCGGTTCGGGTAAATCCACGACGCTTTATATGGTGTTGGAATATTTATCGCGCCGTAATGTGAATATTTCTACCATAGAGGACCCAGTAGAGAAGAACATTAGGGGCATCAATCAAACTCAAACCAATCCTGTAGCAGGACTGACCTTTGAAACCGGGTTGCGAGCTTTATTGCGGCAAGACCCCGATATCATCATGGTTGGGGAGACTCGAGATGCTGAAACAGCTTCAATCTCGGTCCGAGCGGCCATTACCGGTCACGTTGTCTTTTCAACGTTACATACCAACAATGCCACCTCCTCCATCGTGCGTTTGCGTGACATGGGCTTAGAAAACTATCTGATTGCAAACTCCTTGGTTGGCTTAGTGGCGCAGCGCTTAATACGAAAAAATTGTGTGCAGTGCAGAGAGGAATTTGAAGTAACTCCTCTTGAGCGCAAATGGTTGCCTCCCGGAATTCAACACACCTACCGCAGCAAAGGCTGCCCCAGCTGTAAAAACACAGGCTTTTCCGGACGCATTGCCGTGCACGAAGTGGTGGGAATTGACAAAGAATTACGCGGGATGATCGCTCGCAATGCCCCCATGGATGAAGTGGACGCCTACGCCCGCAACGTTCAGGGAATGAAAACCTTGTTGGAACAAGGCTTGGATCTACTTCGTCAAGGGATTATTCCCTATGAAGAAGTGCTGAAACTGATCTACTATGTCTAAGGGGGAGAAACCATGTCTGTTAATTTAGCTCATGTTATTTCGGTAGCACGCCAAATGGGCAGCTCCGATGTTCATATTTCGGTAGGGTTACCGGTGGTGTATCGAATCAACGGTCAATTACAACCGGCCCCTTTTGAAGTGACATCTGCCGAAAGCGAAACCATGATCCATGAGAAGTTGCAATTCGATACCCAAGAAGCTTTAGAGAATTTGACCGACCAAGAGGGCTAATTTTGGTGACCGGGCCCACCGGAAGTGGTAAATCAACAACCTTAGCTGCCATGATCGAGTGGCTGAACCAAAACAAAAGCCACCATGTCTTAACCGTAGAAGACCCCATTGAATATGTCTATGAACCCAAAAGGAGTTTGATCCACCAACGCGAAGTGGGCAAAGACGTCCCTTCCTTTGCGAAAGCCCTGCGTTCTGCCTTGCGGGAAGATCCGGATGCCATGTTGGTAGGAGAAATGCGCGATTATGAAACCATCTCGGCGGCTGTTACCGCTGCTGAAACCGGGCATCTCGTGCTGAGCACCTTGCATACCATTGGTGCTGCCCAAACCATTGATCGTGTAATCGATGCCTGTCCCCCGGCGGCTCAATCGCAAATCCGAACCCAAATGTCGGGAATCTTAAAGGGCGTGATTACCCAACAGCTCATTCCGCGTCAAGATGGCAATGGTCGTGTCGTGGCTACTGAAATTTTGGTGGTGAACGAAGGAGTTGCCCACATGATTCGAGAAAATAAAATTCATCAATTGGATTCGCAGATGCAAAGTGGGGCTGCTTTAGGGATGCATACACTGAACAGCGATTTAGCGCGTTTGGTGCGTGAGGGGATTATTAGCCGCAACAGCGCTTATGCTGCAGCGACCAATAAAAAGGATTTAGAGCAGTATTTGGGGTAGTGTGAGGTGAGGGCATGACCAAGCTCGATTGTTACATTTTAAGTGACTCTTCGGAACGTCACAAACATGAACATGCTCAGATCTTCTTGCCTTTGAATGATACACTAGAGCTTTTTTGCAATGGTTCTACCCATATGATTCGTACGAATGAACTTGCTTTTATACCACCGAACATTGAACATTTGTGTTTGTGTAAGAATCGAGTCTTGATTATCAACATCCCGCCCGATATGATCAAGAAAGAAGACATGCAGAGTTTAACCAATCAAATCGTTTTCCCGGTCTTAGGACCGCTCGTAAATTTAATTGAACTGATCAAGGACGAGATTTCTAACGGTCCCTCCGGCAACACGATTCGTTATTTGTTCTATTATTTATACGATAAACTCGTGGAATACCACAGACCCGACTCCCTTCGTTATATCAGGGAGCATTACGATGAGAATATTAGCGTTTCCCAGCTGGCAAAACTGGAAAATTATAATCTTTCTTATTATAATGAATGGTTCAAGCACCAAACCGGAATCAGTCCGGGTCAATACATTCGCAAGGTACGCATGGAAAAAGCCAAGGAATTGTTGTTAACAACCCAGTATTCCATGCTTGAAATTGCCTTACAAGTGGGATATCAGAACCCGGCTGCGTTTACTCGTGCTTTTGCTCAAACAGTTGGGCAACCGCCTGCTACATTTCGTAAAGATCAGCAAAGTATGATTTGAAAAATATTTCTAAAATTTTCTAAAATTGAGGAAGGAAATCCCAATTCACTGGAGAATTTGTAGGGAGTTATACAAAAAGGCCTATTGAGAGTAGGTTACAAAAAAAGCAGGGGATGCAGAAAATTTTTCTAGAACTTTACACAAGATTCTATTGACTTTTATTCTCAACTGATATACAATCTCAGTAAGGAACTAAACGTCATAGAATCAAAATTGAATTTAACTTTTGGCAAACTATTTGAAAAAATAGGACGCAAAGTCTGGAATCTAAAGCACAAAATTGTGTCATGATCGTCCGACCGCAATCTTCTTGCGGTCGGACTTTTTTTAATTAGCTGCCGGAGTATTCAAAACAAACTTTGGAA
>Ga0334882_1001743_pt1 | contig 24710 bp, 20 predicted proteins | sample GraSluR1_MG_5_FD_207226 | JGI IMG/M metagenome (GOLD analysis project Ga0334882, IMG submission 207226) | Sludge microbial communities from methane-producing bioreactor in Wageningen University, Netherlands - Granular Sludge_15_04-R1 | ecosystem: Engineered > Bioreactor > Anaerobic >...
CTTTCTTGTTTCTCCGCTGGTAAAATATTTTGTGGAGGACTTTGTAATGAAAAAGAAATCAGCATGGTTTGGTTTGATCATGGCAGGTCTGCTCCTCTTACTTTCAAGCTGCGACATCATTCTGGGAGAAGACGGCAAAGACGGGAAAGCCTATCTGAAGGTAACGGTTGATTCCGCCGCCGATGCCTGGTATGGATACATGGAAGGGTTTCCCGATGGCTGGTCCCTGAATACCAATTATCCCATAAGGGCGGGGGAGCATGACGCGGCGTACGCCCTGTGCGAGTACTGGTATTATAACAGTTCTGACTATTACCATTACTACCGCGTGAACAGTTATGATTTAGCAACTTGGGCAGTACGGAGTTATAATACTTACGTCGAGCCAGTCGACGCTCTTAGCTGGTACCTGGAAAATGTGGGAGACGTATTCACCAACACCTTTACCTTTACCGTCAACAGCGGGACCACCGGATCACTGTTCCAGCCCGGGTCCGACGGGCAGGATAAATACTATTCTCTCTATCTGGCCTGGAATCCTGCTTATTCAACCATGTCCGGTAATGGCGTTGAATTAATGAAAGCCGTATCCACCGGTGACGACGGATCCTCCCTCATCGAATTCAGAGATGATGACTGGACCTTTACAATGACGGTTCAGAAACAAAAGGCGCCCGCGAATGTGAACTTTAATTCCGCCGCCAGATCCGTCCCATAGGCTGAAGCAGGGATGCAATGACGGGGCGAAAAACTTTATTTTCCGGGGTCCTGTTAATCGCCGGCCTCACGGTATTATTCGCAACACCTTCAGGCGAAGATAAGGCGGCCCGATCCTTCCTCCCTTCCATCGCAGGCGTGTCCGCGTCCTTTGGTCTGGGCTGCGGTATGGGAGAAGGCATTTCACCGGCAAAAGAGGCGCTCCTGGAAACTGGCTCTGATTCCGCCAAAATTGCCGGTGCCGAATCCTGGGCGGCGGAGGTTTTTGCCCTGTGGCCGGTATCCGGGGATTTCGGTGTCGGCCTTGATTTGTCCCTGTCCCCCCTCGCCTTTGCCCTCCTGGGGTTTGATGCGGCGAGAAACCCGGCTGAAGGTGTCCGCTACTCCTATTTGAGTCTGAATATCGCTCCCCTGGCATCCTACAGTCGGGATTTTCACACAGGCCTGCTGTCGGTCATGGCTGGTCCCTTGCTGGGGATTCAGCTGACCGATGGGCAGGTGACGGGGAAAACCGAGGATGCCGAATACAGGTACTCGGTCCCTTTAGGTTCCATGCTCAGAGCCTCCCTGGGCGGTATGCTGAAAGCGCAATACTCAGTCAGGCTTGGTCCGGGATTCCTGGATCTGGGGATCCTTCTCACCTACCATTACTCTTCGGTTCGAGGGTATCTTACCGACGACTTGGTCCCTGTTCATATTCTTACACCTTTTATAACGGCGGGATACTCCTTCAGGGAGGAAAAGAATGGTTCAAAAGATTAATCCACTCCTGTTTTTTTTATTCCTGGCGGCTGGACTTTTCTTTGGTTATTCCTGCTCCTTCCATACCATTTCCTATCAAAACAGGGAAAAGATTTCTGTGGAGCACATTGGAGCCACCGGGGCCATTCGGTATGAAATTGACATAACCGATGCTCCCGTGGACATCATCTTTTCATTTACCAACATAAACGAATACATGGGGTCAGAAACCCCGGATGTCACTTCCCGTTCCATCACAGTAAACGGCCGGGCCTTTCCGGCTCCTCTTCCGGTCAATTTTCAGTCCCCCGGGGACACATCAGGCACACTTTCCGGGTTCATCGAAACCAGCACTCAGGATCTGGTAAAGAGGCTTGCAGCATCCCCCATAAACCGGAACACGTTTCCGCATCATTGGGTACCGGTTTTTGATGCTGTAGATGATACCCAGCCCTTTCGGGTTTTTGTCGGGAACAGCCTGGTATCGCAAGACGCCTCATGCAAAGCAGTCGCGGGGGCCGTTTCCACAGCCCTGGGGGACCGAACCCTGAATATCTGGGTAGCCGATGACTGCTGGGAATCGGAAAGCAGCAAGAAGCATTACATAACCCAGGAAATGGTTACTGCCCTGGAGGGTGCTTTTTTAACCCCGGGAACCGCCAATGACATTTTTGACTGGACCACCGCCATCCTGGGGGCGGAATGGGGAGATGCAGCCTATGACAACCTCATCCCTTTTAACCGGGAGATTACCATTCTTATAGACGATATAGACAACGACAACAGCGACAACGGCGGAATCGTGGGCTACTACTGGCCGGGGAATAATTTTACCAAAGAAGATGTCCCCGATTCCAACGAAAGGATCATGTTTGTAATCGACGCAGTGATGTTTGCCAATCCCTCCCTGGACGGATCATCCTCGCCCCCTTCACCGGGAGACTGGACCGATACGGCTTACTGGCCCAGAATTGTCTTTTCCACCCTGGCCCATGAATTTCAACACATGATCCATTTTTACCAGAAGACTATCAAAGCCAATGCCCAGGAAGCCACCGAAACCTGGATTGACGAAATGTGTTCACAGCTTGTTGAGGATTTTTTGGCAGACAAAATCGGAGTGGAGGGCCCCAGGGGAGTTCTTCCCGGAGAGGGGACGGCGGGAAGCCCCGGAAATAACCAGGGAAGGCTTCCCTGGTTTAATCAGTATCTTTTTCGATCCCTCATCGTGGACTATCCCCAGTCCTTTGATTTACCGGATTATTCGGTGGCCTACGCCTTTGGCGCCTGGCTGGCCCGCAATTACGGAGGCGTGGATTTTCTCCAGAGGGTTGTGACCTCTCCTCTGACCGACAAGGGGGCCATCGAAGAGGCTGTCCGGGGGTATACCGGAAAAGACGAATCCTTTGAAAGGCTTCTTCAAAGGTGGGGCGGAGCCATCTTCCTCTCCGACAAAACCGAAGCCCCCCCGCTTTACCAGTACAACCGGGGGGGGTGGTTCACCTCCGCCAGAAATGACATTGAATACAACCTTGGTTCTATAAACCTGTTCAATTACGAACCGGCTCCGGAATTTGCCGACAGCGCCTTTCAGTTATCCTACGGGCTTGGCTCTCCCGGCTCAAATGTTTACCTTCTGGCCAAAGAGAACGGTTTGGGAAAACTCTCCTGGGACATCTCTATTCCCGATGATGTGCGGTTAACGGTGATTTTCAAAGGGCTGTAAAGATTCAGCACCGCGGTTGCTATGGAGATTCGAAAAAAACCGTCTTGACATATCCCTGGAATCCCCTGCTATAATAAACTGTACTATCAGTACAGAAAGTGTACCTTATGAACAGAAAAAAACTTGAAGAATTTCACAAGAACAATATCCTCAGGGCGGCGGACAGGCTGTTCAGGGAACTGGGCTACGAAGCGACCACCATGGACAGGATCGCCAAACTTGCCAACTACTCAAAGACCACGGTCTACGCCTACTTTCCGGGCAAGGAGACGGTATTCTTCAGTCTGGTTCTCAAGCATGTTGTCGAGATCGATGACGGTTTCGCCAGGGTGCTCGATGAAGGGGGCTCATTCAAGAGGATGTTCCACGACATGTGCCATCTTCTTGTCAAAATGGATGAGGAAATCCCCGTCTACTTCGAAGGCATGATCGGTCACATCAATATGCAGCTTGATGATGAGGATACACCCAGGGTTTTCCATGAAATATTCAGGATGAGCGAGCGCATCAATGACAAGTTATACCTGTTGGTAAACCAGGGGATCGCAGAAGGTGCGATAGACGCTCATATTGACAAGGAAAAGACGGTCCTCTATCTGTGGGGCAGCATTACCGGCATAATCCGTATGGGGAATCTCAAAGCCGATTATCTGCTGCTCAAGAATATCATCAAGGAAGATTTGATCGACTTCAGCTTCGAGGCGGTGCTTGCCGGCATCAGCAAGGCGGGAATAATTTTTTGATTCTTCCGGGAGATTCCCGGAAACCCAAAGAAAAGGAGATAAGAAGTATGCTATTTGGTGATCCCCTCCGCAAAGTCATGGCGGACGCTGTCCAGGTCAGAGACCTCGCCAACTTTCAATGGACCTTCATCGCCCTTCTGGCGGTGGTGTTTTATGTCTATCTGACGGAAATACAGAACAGGAATTACAAGGCGGTCATCGCCGGTATCTCGCTGTACCTGGTTCACTGGTTCTATGAGATCATGAACGCCGTCATCGCCGGGGTAAGCGGCTATGCCCTCTGGACCGTCTCCAATGAGTCGACATCGCTGGTGCTGCTCATCGGTGTCTCCTGGGAACTGTCGATGATGTTTTCCATCGCCGGTATTATTGCCTTCAAGCACCTTCCCGAAGACCGGAATCGAAGACTCCTGGCCGGTGCCGGCCGAAAGGGAATTTCCAGCAAGATGGCGGTCACCCTGGCCATGGCGCTTCTTTTCTCAGTGGTGGAAATATTCCTGGCCGCCACCCCCGCTTTCATCTGGGTCTACCGTTGGTGGGGAGCCCTCCCGGTGTTTATAACCACCTACATACCCTTCTTTCTGGCCGCCTGCTATGTGCCCGATGCGAACCCCCGATTCCAGAAAATATTTATCGGTTCCCTGGTAATTGTAAACGCCCTTCTGCTCATCATCCTTGTGCCTCTGGGCATCATCTGACCGGCCGTACAGGGCCTGAAAACCAAGCCTCCTGGCTGATGCAGGAGGCTTGGCCAAGGATAATCAAGGCCTTGGTCACTCCCTTTTGAGGTGGACGATTCTCTGCTGTTTTTAGTATCTTCTCCAGATGGATTTCAATACCTTTCTGCAGACCTATCGTTTCACCACCGAACAGTTCGAGCAAACCGGCCTGGATTGGGAGGAGCTGAAGGCTGTTGCCGATGACTATAAAAAGCTGCTGCCGGACCTGGAAACCATCGCCCGGTATGTGGTTGATATCATCCTGAAAAACAAGATCGTCCACTCCATCAACTATCGCCTGAAGGATCCGGAACATCTGATGTCCAAGATTGTGCGAAAGCGCCTGGAGAATCCGGAGATTCTCATAAACCTGGATAATTACCAGGAGCGCATCACCGATCTTATCGGTATCCGGGCTCTGCACCTGTTCAAGGAAGATTGGATCAGGATTCACCGCTATCTCACGGCTCACTGGGAGCTGGCGGAGCAGCCGGTAGCGTATGTCCGGGAAGGGGATTCGGAACGGATCCTGGAGTTTTACCGGGAAAATCAATGCGGTGTGGAGTTCCATGCCTTCGGTTACCGGTCGGTGCATTACACCCTGGCCACCAGCCCCAACCGTCGGCGATTTCTCATCGAAATGCAGGTGCGAACCCTCTTTGAAGAGGCCTGGGGAGAGATCGACCACACCGTTCGCTATCCCTACAGCCTGGACAACGACGTTTTGGCCCGCCTCTCTTCCATCCTCAACAGTATTTCCGGCAATGCCGACGAAATAGGTTCCTATATGCTTTACATGAAGGGCCGGCAGGAGAAGGTGGAAGCAGAATACCAGGAAACCCTGCAGGAGAAAAACCGCCTGATTACCCGGCTGCGGGGGCAGCTGGCTTCTCTGTCCCTGGATGAGCGGCAAAGGGAGGCCATCAATGCTGACCTGGATACCCTGCGGGAAGCGGTGGACCGGAGCGATCCCGGCCCCGGCCCGGACAGGGACAGCTTCCCCTGGTTGTCCAGTTTCCTGGAAAGCGGCATCTTCAAGGGGATCCAGGGCCAGCTGAATCGTTTCATGCAGTCAGAATATTTCCAGCCCATCCAGGTGGACCAAAAAGACCTGGAAACCCTGGCTCACACTCAGGCGGAACTGCTCAATCTCATCAAGGACCCGGAAAAGCTTCAGAAGCTCCTGGAGAGTTCTTCCGGGCAGGCCCCGCTGCCGGGACTGCAGCTGTTGACGGCGCTGAAGGAAGAAGAAGGAGCTGCCGGCAAGGGCGATTCCTGAACCCGGCTGAAAGAGCCGGGTATTCGACCAGGGCTTATGCTTCATTGATGGTATCTACTTCAACGGCTCCACCGGCAGATCCAGCTTTTTCAACTTGGGCCGGATCACCGCGGCGCAGTACCCCTGCCGGGGATTTCTTTCGTAGTAATTGAAGTGATACTCTTCGGCGGGATAGAACCGGGAGAGGGGAACAATTTCGGTGACCAGGGCTTGTTCGTAGGCCCCCGAATGATCCAGGGCTTCTACGGTCTGACGGGCGGTTTTTTCCTGGCCCTCCCCCAGGGTGAGGATGATGGATCGGTACTGGGTTCCCACGTCCGCCCCCTGCCGGTTCAGAGTGGTGGGGTCATGGGCCCGGAAGAAAAGGTCCAGAATGGTCTTATAGGTTATCGCCTCCGGGTCATAGGTGATTCTTACCACCTCGGCGTGGCCGGTCATGCCGGAGCAGACCGTCTCGTAGGTGGGATGTTCGCTTCTCCCCCCCGCATAGCCCGGTTCGATGCTGAGAACCCCGGGGATCCGCTTGAATACTGCCTCGATGCACCAGAAACAGCCGCCGCCTAAAATTGCCTCTTCCCTGCTGCCGTTCATTTAAGACCACCTCCTGTTCGCTTCTCCCGCTTGAAGATAGTAATAATTATCAGCTCAGGCAAGCATGACCACGAAGGTTCAGAAAATTCCCCGGGGCTTCATCCGGCCCAGAGGAAAAGAATCTCTGGGTAAAACAACTGAGCCAGTTTGATTGTTCCGGGACCATTGAAACATTCTGCCGGATCGATCGGGCTCAGGGCGGTTACAGCGTGATCCGCCGGGCCCCTCCGGGCTCTTCCAGGGAAAAGAGCACCGCCGCCAGCCCGGGCCCCCGGTGGGCGGCAGAAAAGGCCCAGGTCTTCCCCATCCGCACCCGCCACTCCCCCGAGAGTTCGAAGGATTCATGGACATGGCCGTGGAGGGTGATCAGGGGCTGGCGCTCTTCGATAAACCGCCGGATGGCGATGCTGCCGATGTGGGGGTCCAGGGGGGCATGGTCGATCATCTTTCCCTCCAGATCCGCCAGATCCAGGGGCGTATCGTAGGGGGGGGAATGGAAAAGGAAGATCCCCCGGGAAAGGTCCTCTTTGCCGGCCAGCCGGTCAAGATCCGCCGTGATGGTGCCGTACTCTATCTCGTCCCGGGAAACCGGCATGGTCCTGGTCCCTTCCAGAGGTGATACGCATCCCACATCCACGAACCGGGAAACGTCGAATCTCTCCCAGTCTTTCAGGAGAAAGGGGGTGGGAGGCACGCAGGCGTATCCGTAGATCCCGTATTCGCCGAAGGCTGCCCGCCGTTCATGAAGGTAGGTCCAGAGTCCGCCGGCGCCGTTGACGATCAGGGCGGCTTCCTCGAACCGGGGGTCATCGTTACCGAAGATCATAAAGACCCGGGGATATCGGGCGCCCAGAGCCTCCTTCAGCTTTCCGAACTCCGGGGTCAGGAAATGAGTGATAAAGTCCTGATGGCCGGGATCCACGGCGTTCAGGCTGAGCATTTCGTGGGGCAGCAGGTCGCCCCCAAGAAAAACCAGGGAAGGAGGATCACTCCGAATCAGATCAAAAAGTTTCCGATATTTATTTTGGTTCCCGTGGAGGTCCGAGACGAAGAGGGCTTCAGTCACCGGACCTCTCTCTCATGAGCCGGGCGGCATCGGATACGGCGTTTATCTTCACTGCGAAACTTGTCTTTTTTTCGATGTCTTCCCGGGTTACCAGATGAACATCCAGAAGACCGTCACTGACATAGCCGGTTTTCAGGTAGTTGATTTCGGCCAGACAACGGCTCCAGCCTTCCAGCCAGCTGAGAAGCATTCCACGCTGGGTTTCGTCACCGGTGAAATGGATCAGGATGTCAATATCGCTTCCCATGCCGGCGGTGCAGTTTTTAGTGCTGCCGAAGAGATAAAAAGCCTGAACGCCGAATTTTTCAAAATCCAGATCCGCGGCGATTCGCTCGGCCATCTTTTCCCGCCATTGCCAGTAGTTGACCTCGGAACCGGTCTCCCGGGGGATAAAGGGGGCTCCGGTAGCCTCCGACTTCGCCGGCGGGGTAAAATAGGCCATGGCCTTATCGATTTCGGCGTTCATCTGGATCCGCAGGATTCTGTCCCGGGTTTCCCGGGGAACATCGATGACAAAAACCACATCTTCCAGGTGGGAAAACTCGGGGATCAGGCGGGAAAGTAGGTTCTTGGACCTCTGAAAGAAGGGGGTGTTAAAAAGGTTGGGTTCTTCATCGGGATAGAGGGGCAGATATCGGATGGAGGCTTCCACCAGGTCCTGAAAGAAATGGGTCCCGAAGGAAAGATCCGGTACGTAACTGCCCTTCTTCCGGGCAATCTCCACCAGCAGGGCGGTGTTGCTGATATCCGAATAGGTCACGCTCACCCCCAGCTTGATATCTCCCCGGCTGCCCCACCGCCCCGGCCCCATGAGGATGAACTGCCGCCGGGGAAGGAGGGAGTTGAGCCGGCCCACGGCCCTTCCCACGTCCAGCAGGGTGGTCCGGTTCTCCAGTTCTCCATATTTATCCGGATCGATGTAAACCACGTGGGTGATGTCGGGGATGACTCCGTTGGAAATGAATTTGCTGGCGGTGAAGAGGATGTCATCCTCCGGGGTATCCTCCGGAATGAAGGAGGGGGTGTGAACCGCCCCATCGCTCTGGGGCCGGCACTGCAGCAGGTAGAGGGATTTGCCGTCACAGGCGAACTCGATATCCACGGGATATCCGAGGCGGTCCCGGGTTACATCGATGATCCTTTTAATCTGCGTTACAAACGGGGTCTGCTTGATGAGCCCGTCGAAGGTCAGGACCAGATCGTCGGTAAGGAAGTTGATCTGGATCTTGGGGCGGAAAACCAGGTGGTCTTCCAGATATACCGAAACAAGTTTCTCCACCAGAGGAAACAGCTCCCCATGGTTTTTCAAAAGCTGGGAAAGGGGGATGGTCTCGAAGGTGTTGGTATCGAGGTTGATCAGATCCAGAGCCTGGGGAGAATACCGCTGGATATCCTGGGGGGAAATATTCACGTTGAGCTGGGGCTGCCCCAGGGCGATCAGCCGGGGATAATCGTCACTGAGCCGGTCCACCGCCCGGGTTCCCAAACCAGGGACGATGCGGAGAAGACCGTCTTCCCGGGTAATCCGGGGAGACCAGCGGAATTCGTTATTGCTGAAGGCCACCCCGGCGAAGGCGGGCAGATAGTAGGGGCCTACCCTGGTTCCCACCACCTCCTGAATCATGATGGCCATCTCCTCTTTAAAATCAAGGAGCCCCTTTTTAGCCCGGTACTCGATGGGATCGGGACCAAACATGGAGGCGTAGACTTCCGCGATGGCGTCAAGCAGGGCGCTCAGCCGGTCCTGCTTGGATCCCTGATTGGCCAGAAACAGGCTCTTGTACTTTCCCGAAAAAGCCGCCCCGAGCCGATCCTCCAGAAGGCTGGAACTGCGGACGATGATGGGGGATTCTCCAAACTCATCCAGGGCATGGTTGAGATCCTTGATGATCCCCGGAGGGAAATTACAGCTCTTGAAGATCTGGATAATGTTGGGATACTCCTCCCGGATCTCCTCCACGGGCTTGAACTTCTGCTCATAAATCTCCTCCAGGTTGTTCAGGAGGATGAAGTGATTCATGATGCCCGAGGCGATGTGCCAGGTCTTGGGAACCTTCACGGGAAAGTCCCCCTCCTCTGCCGTAACATGCCTCTTGACGATCTGCTCCACCATGAACAGTCCGGTGCTCTTTCCCCCCAGCTTTCCCTGGCAGCTGGACCGGTAGATGGTCTGCTGAAGAACGGGGTAGAAGTCTTCGATGGTGACGTATTTCTTGGCGATGGAAATCAGATCGGTCTGCTCGGTGAAAACCCGACGGAGCAGCAGGGAGATCAGGTTGATCCGGGAGGGCGGAGATATCTCCTTTTTTTCCTCCATATGGTAGAACCGGTATACGGCATCGGAGATTTCCCCCAGGGAGGTTTCGGGAACCTCCAGAGCCTTGATGAGAAAATTCACCTTCTCATCGTTGCTCCATTTCTGTACCAGATTCACCACCTCCTGCTCACTGAGTACTGTTTCGGCGATGGGGAAAACCAGGGGTCCCATGTTGTGTATCGATGAGGGGGACATTTTCACGATAGGGCTGTTGGATTCGGTGGTTGATTCGGTAACCGAAACGTCCTTGTTCCGCCCCACAAACTGAAGAATGCTCCGGGCCTCGGCGGAACCGATCCAGCAGAGGTGGTTCAACATTTTGCGGGTTATCTTACGGTAAAGCACCACGTCTATCTGTTCCAGAAGCTCCAGGATCACCTGCCATTTCTTTTTATCCTCGGTGCCCAGGGCTGTTTTGGCCTGATTGAGCCGTTCGATGGTTTCCTTCAGCTTCTTCTCCGAAAGGTACTGACCGATCCTCTCGGCGATGGAGTTTAGGAGTTTCTGTTCCTCCGGCAGAAAGGGCGAGTTGTCTCCCTGCCGGATATTCTCACTGTAGTATACCTCAATTTTGCCGGTTTCCTGGTTGTCCACCATGATGGGGGACCGGATGACCCAGGGGGTGATGCGAAAGTTTTCCGACTGGTAGATCCGGTTTTCCAGATCCAGCTTCACCTGGCAGATGGATTTGTATTGCCAACCGGCGGGAATCTCCCGGATAATGCTTTTCAGTTTATCGGGCCATTCCAGACCGGTATCTCCGATTATTTCCTCGATACGGTAAAGGCACTTAAGCTCCTTGGCCCGTTCGTTGAGCATATCCACAATTTCCCGTTCAATTCTGGCGGGGGTACTCATAGAAAGACTCCTCCCTTACGGCGTTTGCCATCCACCAGGATTCTCAGGTTCCCCGGGCACACCGCATGCCGGACAAATCGGCCCTCGGAACGGATCTCGAACCCTTCGATTTTTTCCCAGTCCACCTTGTCGCTTCCCCGGCTCTCCACACAGAAATACGGAATACCCCGGCTGGAGAGATTATGAAAAAAATGGGACCCCTGACTGAGATCGGGGTTCATCTCCGGCAGGGTGCATTCGATAATCGCCCCGGCGCCGGATATCTGGGGCCAGGAAACGGGAACCCCCAGCCAGGGGTCGGAGCTTCCCCATCGTCCGTATCCGATAAGAAGATAGGGGGTCCCCTCCCGGATGAGACGGCCGTTGATTTCGGCTATCTCCAGGGCCATCTCAGAGGTTTTAGCGGGGTCAAAACTGTCCTTTTTAATAAAAACAACGTCCCTGATGGTTTCAATACTGCCGTTGCCCAGGGCGGTTTCGGATACCGCCACGACCCGTTCTGAAGGGAACTCCTGGAGGTCGAATTCCACCGTCTCGGTGAAGGCGGTCATGGGTCTGACCTGGAGGAATCCGAACCGTACGGGGCTCTTGCCCCGGGGATCAAGGTTCATGGCAAATTCGATCTCCACCGCTTCACCGGACACTTTCTCCGCCAGCCTCAACAGAGCTTCCATAAAATCCGACAGCCTCAGATGGTCGTCGGAAAAGAGGGGGGCGAAATTAATCAGCCGGGGGCCGTTGCCGAAAAGCCCCGGGTAGAACCGGTCCGATGAAGGATCCCAGGTGGAGACCAGATTACCCAGGATTCCCGCCTTCTCCGCTTCCGCCAGGGTGAGAGAGGAAAGAAACTCGGTCTCTTTGATGGGATTCCACACCGCCAGGGGCTTTAAATCGATGGCCCAGAGCCGGGTCTGACTGTACCGGAGCATGTCCCGGGGGGAATTGAAGGGGGGCGGCTTGTGGGGGTACCGGGGCGACAGGGTCCAGGCGGTTCCCCCGTCCACGATGGTTTTACCCAGCCCCACCGCCAGCTGGGCCACCCCGTCTTCCGGTTCGGCGTAACCCGTGGGATAGAAGTTCACCGACCGGAGGACCCCCGAGACGGAAGGGTAAAAGTAGCCGTCCCGGCGCTCCCCCACCACTTCCTGAAGGATGACGCACATCTTCTCCTGCCGGTAATCCAGGCCGTTGGCCTGAGCATAGGCCCGGGCTCCTTCAAAGAAGGTGGAGGCATAGACCAGCTTGACCGCCTCCGCCACCTTGTTAAACCGGGTGGCCGTATCAAACTGATTGTTGGGGATCATTTTGGTCATGTAGACCCCGGCGAAGGGTTCTTCCTTGGCGTCCTCGAAGAGGCTGGAAGACCTCACCGCCAGGGGCCGGCGCATCTTGTCCACAAAACCGTAGAGGGAGCCCACCAGATGGGGGGGCATCTGCCCCCGGATGAACGCTTCGGCAATGACCCGGTCCGAAGGGCAATCCCCGGTGAGGTCATGAAGCTTGTTGATCTGCATGAACGAATCAAAAACATCGGAGCGGATCACCAGCATCTCCGGAATGGAAACCTCTATACCGGGAAAATCCGCTGCCAGGGAACTTTCTTCCAGGAATTTCTGGATATGCATGAGGCCCGATGCTTTCCCTCCCGTGCTTCCGGTGCCCAGAAAAGAGATTCCTCTCCAGGCGGAGCCCCCTTCGCCGCTGCGGTCATAACTGTTTTGCATCTTTATTCCTTAAAACCCCCAGGCCCCTCGGAAGCCGATGGTGCGATTCTCCCCGGCGAGACCCTTCCTTCTCTAAACCCAGCCGCGCCCCCGGCATGCTTCGGCCACCCTTCCAATGGCGATGGTGTAGGCCGCATCCCTCATGTAGAGATTCTTCCGTCGGGCCAGGTCGGCCACCGCCAGAAAGGCGGAGGTCATTTTCTGGTCCAGTTTACCCAGCACCTCATCTTTCTCCCAAAAGTAGTTCATGTTGCACTGGACCTGCTCAAAATAGCTGCAGGTCACCCCGCCGGCGTTGGCAAGAAAATCGGGGATGAGGAAAATCCCCCTCTCCCTGATATGGGCATCCGCCTCGGGGGTGGTGGGTCCGTTGGCCGCTTCGGCGATAATCTTCACCCGGGGGCTGATCTTGTCCACGTTATCGCCGCGGATCTGGTTTTCCAGGGCCGCGGGGATCAAAAGGTCCACATCCTGTTCCAGCCACGCATCACCGGGAAGTACCTCGTACCCGAGCTTTTCCGCCCCGGCCTTGTTGATCCCGCCGAACCGGTCGCTCACAGAGATGAGCTCGTCCACGTCGATGCCCCCCTCTTTGTAGTAAGAGTAGGCGGCCTGATCGGCCTGATCCCAGCACGCCACACAGTCCACCCGGCCTCCCAGCTGTAGGAACAGTTTGACCGCATGCTGCCCCACGTTTCCGAAGCCCTGGATACTGCACCGGGTTTCTTCGGGTTTCAGGTTGATCTCCTTGAGGGCTTCCCGGACCGTAAAAATAACCCCGTAACCGGTGGCTTCGGTGCGTCCCAGAGAGCCCCCCATACCCACGGGCTTGCCGGTGATGAATCCGGGGTACTTGCCGCCATGGATGGTCTCATATTCATCCAGCATCCAGAGCATATGCTGGCCGTTGGTCATCACATCCGGGGCGGGAACATCCGTCAGAGGACCCAGATCCCGGGAAAGCTGACGGACCCAGGCCCGGCTGAGCCTCTCCTGCTCCCGGGGGCTGAGGTTGTGGGGATCACAGATGATTCCTCCGGTGCTGCCCCCCAGAGGGATGTCAACGACGCTGCATTTCCAGGTCATCCACATGGAGAGGGCCTTAATGGTGCTGATGGTTTCCTGGGGATGAAACCGGATCCCCCCTTTGGCGGGGCCCCGGGCATCGTTATGCTGAACCCGGAATCCCTTAAAGATCCGGACCGATCCGTCCTCCATTTCGATGGGCATGGTGACATGGTATTCCCTCATGGGCTCCCGCAGCAGAGCCTTTACGGAAGGCTCCAGGCCAAGGCTCTCGGCAACCTGGTCAAACTGCTCCTGAGCCATGGCAAAAGCGTCATAGTCTTTCTCGGCCATATTGTACCTCGCAATAGTATCCGTATCACTTTCTATCATCTACGCTGATCACCGCGAACGCAACCCCTATTTTTTGTTTGAATGGAATGTTGTTATCTCCGGGACGGCGGGGCCGGGTGTCCTAACGTTCCATCAGTTTGGCCGCCGCTTTTTCCAGCCCCGCCAGGCTCAATTCGAACATGGGAAAGACCGCGGCGATCATCCCGATGGTCTGGGTGTACCGCCAGAGATGGTCTCCCACCGGGTTGAGCCACACGGCATGGGGAAACTGGTTCCGAAGCCTTCGAAGCTCCATGATCCCCGGAGCGGAACTGCGGTCCCCCCACTGGATCCGGCCATCAGGGTAAAGGAGTTCATAGGGAGAGAGGCTGGCATCGCCGACGATGATCAGCCTTGTCTCCCGGCCCTCTTTGGCCAGTTCCTCCAGGGTCACCGCCCCGGAGGTGCGCCGGGGGTGGAGCCAGACCCGGTCGTAGATGGTGTTGTGAAAGTACCCCACCTTCAATTCCTTGAATTGGCCCCGGGCATGGTCGAAGAGGGCCTTCACCACCCCCACATGGGGATCCATGGACACCCCGCCGTTGTCGATGAGGAGCACCACCCGGAGCCGGTCCCGAAGTTCCCGGGAGTAGACAATTTCGATCTCGCCGCCGTTTTTCATGGTCGCCCCGATGGTGGCCTCCACGTCCACCCGGTTCCGGGGCCCCGTGGGGGTCAGGAGCCGAAGCCGGTTCAGCGCCTCTCCCAGCTGGGAGGGATCGAGCCGCCGGTGTTCCCGGTAGTCGTAGTACCGGCGCTGGGCCGCCACCTTCAGGGCCGAAAGCCGGGTGGAACGGCCCATGACCCGCATCCCCGTGGGATGGCTGCCCCCCCACCCCACCGGGGAGGCGCCGCCGGTGCCGATCCACCGGGTGCCCCCGTCATGGCGCTCCTTCTGGTCCTGAAGGCGGGCGGCGAAGTACTCTTCCAGCTCCTCCGGGGTCAGTTCGGTCCCGTCGGGCAGGGCGCCGGCCATCCGGCTCCGCTCCGAGAGCCACTGTTCCAGGAGCTTCTCCATCCGGGCCTCCACGGAACGGGGCAGATCCACCGCCAGGGCTTTAAAATGGGCGCCGAAAAGGCGGTCGTAGAGGTCAAAGTAGCGTTCGCTTTTGATGAGAATCCCCCGGGCCACCACGTAGAAGTCGTCCAGGGATGCCACGGTCCCCGCTTCCAAAGCCTTTTCGAGGGAAAGGAGGGCTTTGAGGCTCACGGGGATTCCCTCCTCCTTGAGGGCCCGGAAAAACTCGAGGAACATCAGCGATCCGTCTGGGCCAGAAAGAGGTCTTCGCTCCTCTTGAAGAGGACCCCTAAAAAGGGCAGTTCCTTCTTCAGGGCCTCCCCCCGGGAAAAGCCGGGGTCCGTCAGCAGCGCCCTGACCCAGTTGATCAGTTCCCGGGTGGCGGGCTTCTTTTCTACCCCCGGAAGGGTCCGGAGCCGGTAGAACTGTTCCACCGCCTGGTCCATCAGCTTCCGGTCCAGGTCGGGAAAGTGGACCTTCACGATGCGGGTCATCATCTCCGGGTCGGGAAAGGCGATGTGATGAAAGTTGCACCGGCCCAGAAAGGGGTCGGACAGGTCTTTCTTGGAGTTGGAGGTGATGATAATCACCGGCCGCTTTATTGCCTTGATGGTCTTGTCGATTTCCATGATGTCGAATTGCATCTGATCCAGAACATCCAGCATGTCGTCCTGGAAATCGGTGTCCGCCTTGTCGATCTCATCGATAAGAAGCACCACCCGGGTGTCAGAGGTGAAGGCCTGGCCGATTTTCCCCATGCGGATGTATTCCTCGATGCGGCTTACATCCCGGGATGAGTCGCCGAACCGGCTGTCGTTGAGCCGGGTCAGGGTGTCGTATTGATAGAGGGCTTCCACCAGCTTCATGCTGGATTTGACGTTCAGCACCAGCAGCGGCATCTCCAGAGACCGGGAGAGGGCGTGGGCCAGCATGGTCTTCCCTGTTCCCGGCTCTCCCTTGAGCAGCAGGGGCATCTCCAGGGCCATGGAAACCTCCACCATTTTGGCCAGTTCGGGATCCAGCACGTACTGGGTGGATTGGTCAATCGTTTTCAAAGCTAAACCTCCGGTTGCTGATTATCCAGGAAAAAGGGAGCCAGATGGATGAGGAATTCCGTCCCCTTCCCTTCTTTGGAAAAACACTCGATCTTCCAGTCGTGGGAGCGGATGATATTCTTCACCGTACTGAGTCCCAGGCCGTGGCCCGCCTCACGGCGGCTGTGGGTTCCCCGGTAGAAGGGATCGTAAATATGGGGAAGATCTTCTTCGGCGATGCCTATGCCCGTATCCCTGACGGAAACAAGGACCGTCTTTCCCCGGGGACGCACATCGATGTGGATGGCATCCCCCTCCTGGGTATACCGTATGGCGTTTCCCAGAAGGTTCTCAAACACCCGGACCAGCAGGGTCTCATCGGCTATCACATAGGCGTGGCCGGGTATATCAAGATGGTAGTGAAACCGCCGCTTCAGGATCCGGGCATCGTGGGTGGTCACATCCACCAGTTCGGAAAAGAACCGGTCCAGATAGATCCGGGACGCCCTAAGGCGCCAGTCCCCCGTTTCGGTTTTGACAAACTCGATGAGTTCCTTGATCCGGTCCTCCAGGGCGTCGGATTTCTCTTTGAGGATCCGCAGGTAGTTCTGGGCGTCCCGGGGATCTTCGGCAAAGCCGTCCTGAAGGGCTTCCACATATCCCTTGATGGACGTCAGGGGGGTTTTCAGGTCGTGGCTCACCGCCATGAGAAACCGGAAACGCTTCGACTGCTCCTCCTTCAGGCTTATCCGCATCCGTTCGAAAGACCGGGCCACCGAAGAGAACTCGTCATCCCCCTGAACCTCCAGGACGTAATCCAGGTCCCCTTCGGCGATCCGGCGGGCCGCCTTCTCCAGCAGCCCCGCCTGACGGTCAAACCGGGAGATCAGGTAGGTACAAACCGCCACCATGATAGCGAGAAAGACGAGGATGGAGATCATGGTCCTGTCTTTGGGGGTGTAGGACTCCATGGTCAAAACCGTCACCCCCAGGAGTAGAACCGCCCCGGGAAAAGCCACGAACAGGAAGGAGTAGAGGATGAGTTTTCGTTGATACTTCATTTCCGCCTCATCTGTTCCGCGGCTCCTTTTGGGCGGTACCGGGAGGTCCGCCGATGCCGCCGTATCTAATCGTCGCTGAAGCGATAGCCGAAGCCGTGGACCGTCTGGATGTAGAGGGGGTCCGACGGATTTTCTTCAATGCGCTTTCGGAGCCGCTGGATGTGAACCGCCACGGTGGAAACATCGCCGTATTTATTGCCCCAGACGGTGCGGTAGATCTCTTCGGGAGTCATGGTATTGCCCCGGTTGTTCATGAGAAACACAAGAAGGTCAAACTCCCGGGGAGGGATGGGAACCCGCCGGCCCGCCCGCTTGAGGAGATAGCCGTCCACATCCAGGGTAAAATCACCAAAGGTGATGATGCCCTCCCGCCGGGACTGATCCCCCTCCTGAAACCGCCGCAGGTTGGCCCTGACCCGGGCCACCAGGACCTTGGGGGAGAACGGTTTGGTCACAAAATCATCGGCCCCCAGCCCCAGACCCAGAATCTTGTCCTCATCCGACTCCCGGGCGGAGACAATGATAACAGGAGCCTTGGAGTGCCGGCGGATCTCTCCCAGCGCCTCAAACCCGTCCATCCCGGGGAGGTTGATATCCAGAACCAAAAGGTCATAGGCTTCGGTGGCCAGTTTTTCCAGCCCCGCTTCGGCAGATTCCACCAGATCGTTGGATATACCATCCTTTCGCAGATAGAGAGAGATCAGTTCCCCGATCTCCTGTTCGTCTTCGATTATGAGTACCCTAGCCTTCACTTATGCCTCCGGCGGCATTATACCAAAAACATGACCCGTGGGAAAGGGTGGGGGCAGGGGAAAACCAACCGTCTTTCTTCATGACCTGCCAGGTAAATCCAGGAGGGACAGGTTTCTCAAAACAATTTCCCAAAACCATTTTTCCCCATTTAAAAACTTGTTTCCCTGCGGGAGGTCTTCTATATTTGTTAGAGGAGGATCTTATGCCCTACCAATGGCCCTATCAGGGGGATCTACGCCCCTTTGATTCCCTTCAGGAGGTGGCCCGGGAAACTGTGCCTTATCTGGAAACGGGCAATATCGCCCTTTCCGGGGGATCCACCTACGGCGATCTTTTTCCTCTCTGGGCAGAGTTGAAGCCGGACTGTACGGGATCCAGGTTTTTTCCTGCCGATGAAAGGATGGTACCGCTGAAAGATCCCGCGTCCAACTGGCGCAAAGCCTATGAATCTTTCCTTGTTCCTGTCAAAAGGGCTCAGGATGTGGGACACTTTCCCGTTTCCGCCGACGGATACAATGGCGTGATCAATTCCTATTTCCTTGGGTTTTTCCCCGTATTCGACGTGATCTTCCTCGGGATGGGGGAAGACGGCCATACCGCCAGCCTCTTCCCGGGAGGAACTTACTGGGATGAGGAAAACACCGCGGCCATCGAGACGGAAAGCCCCGTTCCTCCGACCCGGCGGATATCCCTCTCTCCTGAGGTGATTGTCAAAGCTCACCATGTGGTGGTGATCATCGCCGGCGAGTACAAGCTCTGGGCGGTCAAACAGGTATTTGAGAAAAACCAGGAAATCCCCCTGGTGAAAATTCTGGAAAAACGGAAAAACAGCCTGGTCTATCTGCACAGCGGACTTCTGAAGGAAATGAAATAATGAGCCGGGACAATCAAAAAGAGGCTAAAGCCATCGTCATCCTCGGTGCCACCGGCGATCTTTCGAAACGAAAACTGATTCCCGCCCTCAACACCCTCCTGGTTCAGGGCAAGATTTCCCCCCGGTCTATCATTGTCGGCTCAGGCCGCAAGGCCATGACCCACGAAGATTTCCGCCGCCGCTTCGACCTCACCGGGGGGTTCAGTGAAAACCTCTTCTACCATCAGGGCCTGGCGGGCCTTAAGGAGTTCATCCTCTCCCGGGGGAATTTCCGCCGTATCATTGTTTTCATGGCCCTGCCTCCTGAAACCTACGCCTCCACGGCAGAGCAGATTGCCCGGGCCGGCTTCGGCGAAGAAACCCTGCTGATCATCGAAAAGCCCTTCGGGCGGAACCTGGAGACCGCCCGGGAACTGAATCAGGAACTCACGGTTCATTATGATGAAACCCAGATCTTCCGGAGCGATCACTATCTGGCCAAGGAAGCGGTGCAGAATCTGCTGATTTTCCGTTTTGCCAACGCCCTCTTTGAGCCCGCCTGGAACAACCGCTACATCGAGTCTATCCAGATTAACGCCTTTGAAGAGCTGGGAGTGGAAGACCGGGGGCAATACTACGATCAGGCGGGCAGCATGAGGGATATGGTGCAGAACCACCTTTTTCAGCTCCTCTGCCTGACCACCATGGAACCGCCGGTCAGCACCGACGCGGAAGACATCCGCAACCAGAAAATGAACATCCTCAAATGCCTGAAGGTGGATGAAGTCCGGCGGGGCCAGTACCGGGAGTACCGGAAGGAACAGGGAATTCGGCCCGATTCAGAGACCGAAACCTACGTGGAAATGAAACTGAGGATCGACAACAACCGATGGGCCGATGTGCCCCTCTACATCCGCACCGGCAAGGCCACGGACCGCCAGGGCACCGAGATCGGGATCCAGTTCAAACCCCTGCCGAGAATTCTCTTTAATAAAAAGGGAGAAGTGGTTCCCAACAGGATCATCATCAAGGTTCAGCCCGCGGCGGGAATCATTCTGGAGCTGGCCAGCAAGATTCCGGGGATGGAAACCTCCATCACCACCACGAACATGACCTTTTGCTACCACGAGGCCTTCGGGGAAGAGATTCCCGAAGCATACCAGAAACTTCTCATGGATGCCCTTGAGGGGGACAGGACTCTCTTTGTCAGCGCCCAGGAAACAGAAACGTGCTGGAAGGTCCTGGAGCCGGTGCTGGACCAGGGAGATCTGTTCTTTTACGATCGGGGAACCTGCCCGGAAACCCGGTACCCTGAAGTCTGGTTCGACTTCAGCAAGTACGGCGGGGTCTGTTAATACTCTTCCTCCAGAGACACTTCGCTGGTCAGGGGTTCTCCCGAAAGGTAGAGGTCCAGATTATTGAAACTGTCATCGATGTTGGCCCGGAGGGCCTCTCTGGTGAAACCTCCCACGTGAGGGGACAGCAGCACATTTTTCAGGTGATGGATGGGAAACCGGGAGGGGGCTCCCGTGGTCTGTCCCTCGGGGTAGGTGTACCAGGTATCCAGGGCGGCCCCGGCCAGAATCCCTTCAGAGAGGGCTTTGTAGAGGGCTTCTTCCTCCACCACGGGTCCCCGGCCCACGTTAACCAGAATTTTCCCCTCCATCCGTGAGAGCCGTTCGGCATTTATCAGACCCCGGGTCTCCGAAGTCAGCGGGAGGGTAACAATCACCACTTCCGCCTGGTCCAGAACGCCATCAAGGTCCGCCGAAACCGTATGAAAAGGAGGCAGGTCACCGGGAGTACGGCGGTAGCCCAGGAGGGGGCCCCCGAAGGGTGCCAGAAGCCGGGCACACTCGATCCCGATTCCGCCGGTCCCCAATACGGCCACGGATTTTCCCCGGAGGGAGGTCCATCCATCCTCCAGCCCTGCACCGATCCAGAAACCGTGCCACCGCTCCTGCTTTAAATCCCAGTGGTACTCGGTGATGCGCCCCATCAGGGAAAGAAGCATCCCCACGGCGTGCTCGGCCACGTAGAAGCTGTTTGCGTGGGTATTCACCACCCTGATGCCGTGGTCCCGCAGGCGTCCCAGGGGCAGATGATTGACACCGGTGAACGCCACCAGTATCATTTTCAGCCGGCGGGCTTCTTCCAGCACCTCCGTGGGTATCAATCCCCCCAGAAAGAGTTCGATCTCTCCGATGGGCGCCCTGTCAACATCGGTATAAACCTCCACCTGGGGGTGGGTTTTCCTTATCTCCCGGACCTTCTTTTCGATATAGCTGTTGTACTTTAAATCCACCAGTATTTTCATGCCTCAGTCCCTCCGGGGGTGCCGGCCAGATCCAGGGCCTCCGCCGCTTCTCTCATTCCCATGATGGTATCGGTAATAAGGTCTGTCAGATCCCGGTTCAGCCTCTCCGCGCCTTTTTCGATGACCGAACGGTCCACCCCGGCGGCAAACCTTTTATCCTTCCATTTTTTCTTCACCGATTTGGCGGTGAGATCCAGGACGCTGCGGCTGGGGCGAACAAGGGCGGTGGTGTTGACAAGTCCTGTCAGCTCGTCCACCGCAAAAAGCACCTTCTCCATCTCGGAGAGAGGTTCTTCCTGACTGCAGATTCCCCAGCCGTGGCTCACCACGGCCCGGATCCACTCTTCGGGCCAGGCCGCGTCCGAAAGAATCTCCCGGGCCTTGACGCAGTGCTCCTGGGGATACATTTCATAGTCGATATCGTGAACCAGGCCGATGATGCCCCAGACATCCTCGTCCTCTCCCCGCTGCCGGGCCATATACCTCATCACCGCCTCCACCGCCAGGGCGTGCTTCAGCAGGCTGTCGCTTTGATTGTACTTTTTAAAAAGAGCCAGGGCTTCGTCCCGGTCCGGTGTCTTGGTGTCCATCTTTACTCCTTGGCTCAATTATAATAGAGTTTTCCCCCCAGAGGAAAAAGAAATTTCCGCCCCGTTGGTTTACTTGACAAGCCACGGAGCTTTGCCTAGGATGAGGCTGAAAGACGATGGAGTTCCGCCGTCTTTCAGCCCCGGAAACAACAAGACGGGAATAATAAACCCGCACGGAGATACCCATGAGTGAAAAGAGAGCCTTTGGAGTTGCCCTGATTGGATGCGGTACCGTGGGAGGCGCCGCCGCCCAGATCCTCACCCGGGACGCCTCGCTGCTGACCGGCCGGAGCGGAAAGGAGGTGGAACTCCTCTACGTGGTGAGCCGCACCTACAAAACGGCGGAAGCCCTGGGGCTCGATCCCGCCCTCTTCGAAAAAGATCTGGAAAAGGTTCTTCAGGATCCCCGGGTGGACTGCGTGGTGGAACTGTTGGGAGGAACCACCCTGGCCCGAGAGTTTGTGGAGCGTTCCCTGAAGGCGGGTAAACACGTGGTCACCGCCAATAAGGCTCTTTTGGCCCATCACGGCGCTGAACTCTGGGCCCTGGCCCGGAAAAACGGCGTGGCCCTGGCCTTTGAAGCGTCCTGCGCCGGAGGGATCCCCATCATCCGGGCCCTCTACGACGGCCTCCTGGCGAACCGGATCGACGCCCTCTACGGCATCGTCAATGGAACCTGTAACTACATTCTCACCGAAATGATTCAAAAGGGGAAAAGCTATGCCGCCGCCCTGGAAGATGCCCAGAGGGACGGACTGGCCGAAGCGGATCCCACCCTGGATGTATCCGGCGGCGATTCCGCCCATAAACTGGCCATCATGGCGGCTCTGGCGTACGGGAAAAAGGTCGATTTTGACGCCATCCCCGTGGACGGCATCGACACCCTGGAGCTGATGGATGTGAATTTCGGCAGGGAACTGGGATATGTGGTAAAACTGCTGGCGGTGGCCCAGCGTCGATCCGGAGGAATTTCCCTGCGGGTCCGGCCCGCCTTCATCTCTTTGGAACACCCCCTGGCCTGGGTGGGGGGCCCCTTCAACGCCGTCAGCGTCTACGGCCACGCCGTGGGTCATACCATGTACTACGGACGGGGAGCCGGCGGATCACCCACCGCCTCGGCGGTGGTGGCGGACATCCTCTCCCTGGCGGTGGGCAGTTATCAGCCGGTTTTCACGAGCCTCACCCAATGGCCCGACCGGGCCGAACCGGCCCGGCAGCTCCCGGTGGAAGAGGTGACCAGCCGGTACTACCTCCGTCTCATCGTCAGGGACAACCCGGGTATGATCTCCCGGATCGCCGCGGTCCTGGCGAAACATGCCATATCCATTTCCTCGGTGCTGCAGAAAGAAGCCCCCGAGGGGGATCAGGATGAAAGCCGGGTTCCCGTGGTGATCACGGTCCACTCCTGCAAGGAGGGGATGCTCAACCGGGCCATCGAAGAAATCGACGCCCTGGAGGGGGTAATGGAAAAATCGGTGGTGCTGAATATCATCGACGAACACCCGGAGAAGCTCTAGGGCCGCCGATCAGTCTCAATCCGGTAAAACGATATCCCATTAAACGAAGATTCCCGGGGTTGAATACCCCGGGAAAAGTGCCCAAGGCTGCCCCCCGGCTGTTCGCCGGGGGGCAGTTGTTTACGCATTCAATCGGGAAACACCATCGGTTAGTAGAGGTACGAATCAGCCTCTATGTCATCGCTGATATTTCCTTCAGTAACGAGGGTTAGGCTGCTTTCATCCCGCAAGGTTACCCGGGTCGTGGAAGCCGTACGGTCAAGGCTGGCATCCTTCATGTAAACGGCTCCGGAGGAGCCATTTCTAAAGTCCAGGGAAGCCCCATTGATAAAGAAATCATTAATCTCTACATAAGCGTTGCTGGCAAAGACAGACAGATAATCAGCCTCGCCCCCCTCCAGAACGGCCCCGGCGGAATTCACCTGAAGGGCAAGATCATCAGCATGAAGGTATCCGGAAACCATCCCAGAGGCGGAGACCTTTACCAAAGACTTATCGACTCTCAGGTCATGAAGCTCCAGGGAAGCGCCGCTGGTAACAATAATGTCAAGATTACCGGTATGAGCCCTCCCCATAAGGACGCCCTTTGACCTCGCTTCAACGATCAGCTTGTCCAGGGAAGGAATCTCAACGACCGCTTTCAAAGTCGTAGGCGTAAACTTGTGAGCTTCAGAGAGAATTAGAGAGAGGGTTTCTCCCCGCTGCTCAACCTGCACCTTGCGAAGAATGTTGTCATCTCCAGAAAGAGACACGGCGTAGCCCTCCCCCAAGCGGATTTCAAACTGATCAATTCCGCTGATCGTCACCGCATCAAAGTCCTTGTGATTCAGGATGATGTTTTCGATGGACCCCGACCCCTTCTCGGCAGCGCCGGAAGCGAAAACCGCCGGAACCGCAGAGAGGGCCGCCAGCAGAATGGCGACAAATAGAAACTGTTTCTTGTTTTGCATGTTCATATCAAACTCCTTGTGTGTTAATGCTCCTTGAATCTACAGGAGAAAAAACGGAGTCTGTTAAACGGGGTGTAAAGGCTTTGTAAAACCTAGGTAAAATGAATTATTCGGGTGCCCTCACGGCCTTTGGTTCCCACCTGGTTTTATCTATAATCGGGCTCATGGATAAAAACCACAAGAAAACCGATCCTCTTTTAATCCTTGTAGGGGTAATAGCCTTATTGGCGGTGTTCCTCGGATACCTTCAGATGGGTTGGACCGATGCCTTTGCCAAGACCACCGAACGGAAACTACGTTCCACCATGAACAGTCAGATAGGAATGGCCCTCCATTCCACCCAGATGGAGCTGAGTATTCTTCTGTCACTCATGGATATCGCACAAACAGACAGGGAGGACGCGAACTATTCCGGGTTTGCTGAAGAGCTGAAGGTGTGGAAAGAAAGCACCCGGTTCCCCTCCCTTTTCCAAAATGCCTACCTCATAACCCGCCGGGAAGACTCGGCGCCGCAGAATCGCATGTTTCAGTGGGACGCTCCGTATGGCACCTTTGTTCCCTCCCCCGTCTCTCCCCTGGTAAAGGAATGGTTGGAATCAATGACTCACCGGGATCATGGCGCCATACTCAGGGTGGAAGAAAGAATGAATCAGCAGGGACTGTTTTTCCTCCCCCTTACACCTCCCCAGGATGATCAGCCCCTATCCGCAGCCGAAGAATTCTTGCCCCGGCTCTTAT
>Ga0334882_1001748_pt1 | contig 24637 bp, 12 predicted proteins | sample GraSluR1_MG_5_FD_207226 | JGI IMG/M metagenome (GOLD analysis project Ga0334882, IMG submission 207226) | Sludge microbial communities from methane-producing bioreactor in Wageningen University, Netherlands - Granular Sludge_15_04-R1 | ecosystem: Engineered > Bioreactor > Anaerobic >...
GTCTCGTCGGACATCACTGTGGCAGGATGTGCGACGAGACCTGCTGGTGCTCGGGATGGTCATCGTGGTGGGGGGCTGGATTGTGATGCCTCTGTTCCGGACGCGTCCGGGCTATCGGCAGGACCTGTGCGTGGGCAATCTGCTGGCGATCAAGATGGCGGCCCGAACCTACGCCGCCGACTACGACGAGACGCTCCCGGCTTCTCACTCCTGGCCCCGGCTGCTGGCGGGCGACTACCTCGGCCACGAGGACGCTCTCAGGTGCCCTGAAGACAAGAGCGAAGACAGCATCTCGTACGCCCTGAACTCGCGGTACGGTGGCACGCGGATCGACGAGCATCCCGAGCCGGATGCGTGCATGTTGTTCTATGACGCCGACCCACAGGGGCGGCCGGTACCGCGTCATCATGGCTGGACATACTGCGTCTTTCTCGACGGGAGCATCGGCTTCGTCGAGAGAGATCCCGACGGTATTGGGCCGGAGCGTGATGTGGCCAGCGGCGAGGGGCCACGGGTAGGGGCGGCCGTGATACTCGAGAACCGGGCCGGGGCGTCGAAGGGCTCCGAGGAGGCCGACACGGAGGGTCTCGATGGTGGGCGGACGGGGAAGTCGCGTTCCGGATCGACGCTGTGGTGGCGCTGGGGTGACGGCTCGTAGACGGCGTGGCTCATAGCGATAGCACAGGCGGCCTGCCGCGGGAAACGCGGTAGGCCGCCTGTGTCTGCCCGTTCGATGCTGCTGTGGGCGCCTGCCGCCCGACGGCGTCGGCGGGGTCAGGTCGTCGTGGCCGCCGCCTCCGTCGCGGCAAGGTGGCGGCCTATCTGTGCCAGGCTCCCGTTCACCTTGTCCACGGCCTGCACCAATTGGTCGATGTACGCCGGCTCGGCGAGAAGGTGGTTGTGCATCAAGACCACTCCGGTCTGGTCGCAGACGCGCTCCACCACCGGCAGCTTGAGGTTCGCATAGTCCTGCACCGCCGCCGAGTCGCGATAGGGCACCGGGCTGGTCCTGTCGTAGAGATTGAGCAGGCCATTGCGATAGACCGGCGCATACGGGGCGCCCAGCCCCAGGCCCTCCGCGGCGAGTGCGGCGAAGTACTGGCTCCGCGTGAGGCCCTCGGCCAGAGCCGGGTCGAAGTGCAGGGTCATGGCGTAGTAGGCCTGACGGGTGACGCGCGGGTCGCGCGCGGCGGCGCGCAGCGGCCCGCCGATGCGCGCGAGGCCCTCGCTGAGTGTCAGGGCACTTTGCTCGCGGATGGCCGTCTGCTCTTCGATGCGGGTCAGTCCGCCGCGAAGCAAGACGCACTGCATCTCCGTGATGCGATAGTTGTGGCCGTAGTGGCCGGCCGGCTGCATCTGAGGAGACCAGCCCACCTGTTTGAGGCTGAAGGCGATGTTGTAGATCTCCTCGTCGTTGCAGGTGATGGCCCCGCCCTCCCCGCTGGTGAGGACTTTGCTCTGCTGGAAGGAGAAGCTGCCTGCATCGCCGATGGCCCCGGCGCCTCGATCGCGCCAGCGGCTCCCGTGCTGGTGTGCCACGTCCTCGACGATCTTCAGCCCGTGGCGACCGGCGATCTCGGTGACGGCGTCCATGTCGCACATGCAGCCGTAGAGGTGAACCGGGACGACGGCCCGGGTCCTGGGGGTGATCGCGGCCTCCAGGGCCTGCGGGTCGATGCAATAGGTCTCCGGGTCGATGTCGACGAGGACGACGTGGGCGCCGATGTCCAGGGCCGCCTGGGCCGTGGCGACCCAGGTCAGCCCCGGGACGATCACCTCGTCGCCCGGCTCGACGCCCGCGGCCTGGAGCGCGCACTGGATGGTCACGGTGCCGTTGGACAGCCCGAGGGCGTACTCGCTGCCGATGAAAGCAGCGAACTCCCGGCAGAAGGCCTCCTCGTGCGGCCCCAGCCAGCTCCACTTGCCACCGCGGACGACCTCCTCCATCCACTGCACTTCCTGCTCACCGGTGATCGGCCAGGGGCTGTGTGAGAGGCTTACCGCGGGGGTGCCACCGGTGAGAGCCGGCTTCGCTGCGCTGCTCATTGCGTTTCCTCCCCGGCAGTGATAGGCTGCCTGGTAACGGATATTGCGGCTGCTGCAGACCAACAGTCTCTATCATAGCCGGAATGCGCGGCGCCGCAATTGACGGACATTGCGAATGGTTAGCGATTATTGCGCTATGCCGCCCAACCGTCTGTTCACCCCTGCGATGCTGGAGGTTGCCCTGGCCCCTCAAAGCTGGCGGCTGGTAGGCGGCGGGCTGCCCGCCGAGATGCCGGTGGTACGCGACGATTCCCACCGCGAGTGGATGGCAGGCAACTCGCATCGCCATGCGCACCGCGAAGTCCTGCTGGTTCTGTCCGGTGAGCCGCATTTCGGCCTCGGCGGCCGGATCTACGCCTCGGCACCGGGCACCGTGTTTGTACTGGAGGCCTTCGAGTCCCATGACCTGGAATGGCCTCCGTGGACGCCGGATAGCGACCACCTGTGGATGGGGATCATTGGGTGCGAGGTGGGGGGGCGCGTGCTCTCCATTCGCGAGGGGCTCTTGACGGCGCAGCGTACCGAGCATCTGCTCGTGGACCAGGCGGTGGTCGCCGGTGGCCCAGCACTGACCGAGGCGACGGGGTGGCACGATCTCCCCGCGCTGGTGCGGGCCCGGCTGCTTCTGGCCCTCGCGGGGATTGTCACCTCCCTGGTTGAGCGGGGGTTCGAGGTGGAAGAGCCCCCGGCCGGAGACGTGCAGCGGCGGACGGTGCAGGCCGTGCGACGGTACATCGAGGAGACCGCGGGACGCGGCGTGACCCTGGATGGGCTGGCCAAGTTCTCGGGCTACAGCAAGTACCACCTGCTGCGCCTGTTCCAGCGCGACATGGGGCTGACGATTCACCAGTACGTCGATCGGTGCCGTCTGCGCCGGGTCAGGGAGCTGCGGGCGGAGGGGGCAACGGATGCGCGGATAGGCCGAGAGCTGGGTTTCTCCTCGGCACCGTCGTTTTCGCGGTGGCTCAAGCAGCGGGGAGAAAGGTAATACCTACGGGAGGAGGCCTGCCATGGGCGGCGAGAGACCCGGGGCAGGCAGAGGGGATGAGCGGGCATACGCCGTGACGAGGGCGAACCCTCGAGAGCACTCAGGGCCACTCGGCGTCGCGGCCGGGGCGGCCCATCAGGGGGACTTGCCATGACTTTGCAGGCGTTCCTGGCGTTCGTCGTCTCCGCGGCCGCCATCGCCGCGCCGTGGCAGGAGGGGGTGGCGCTGCAACGGGAAGGGGCCACTTTGACCTATGCGGGGCAGCCCTTCGCCGCCGTGGCGGTGAACAAGCACGAGCTGCTGGCCCAATACCTGGTGGGTCTCCGTGGCGAGACGGGCCAAGATGCGGAGGCGGCACGTTCCGCGGCGCGCCGGTCGCTGCAGGGCCTGCGGGACATCGGCGTCGGCGTCATCCGTGTGCGCCTGAGCGCGTTTTGGCCCGCGGAGATTGAGGACACCCACCTGAGCGAGGACCCAAAGGTGCGTCAGAGGGCGTGGGCGGCAACGGACCAGATGCTGGACGACTGCGACGAGTACGGGATCCGCGTGGTGGGCACGATCGCCTGGCACCTCGGGGGTTGGGCCGACCTGGGGCACCATTCGCTGCGCGAGTTCTTCTGCGACCCGCACTCGGCCGGTCGCGGACTGCTGCGGCAGTGGATCGCCGATCTGGTCGGGCGCTATGCCGAGCGGGACACTATCCTGTTTTGGGAGCTGACGAATGAGGCGAACCTCGGCGCCGATCTGGGACCACAGTTCGCGCAGGACGGGGTCCTGCAGCCGAAGCTCGAGCGCCCGGCGCCGCACCTGGTGCGCGGGCCGGTGGTGCGCGATGGGCGGAACAACTACTCCTCCGACGAGCTGGCCGCCCTGACCCGTGAGCTCTGCGCCCAGGTCAAGCTCCTGGACCGCGAGCATCTGGTCGGTACCGGCTTTTCGGCGCCGCGGCCGGCCGCCTGGCACCTGTGGCTGGGCTCCATCCGCCGGACGGGGGAGATGGACTGGACCGTGGACAGCCCTCAGGAGCAGGCGGACTACCTGCGCCTGGTCACCCCGGAGGGCGTGGACCTGGTGAGTCTGCATGCCTACGATGACCGTCTGGCCGACCTGTGGAACCTCAAGCTCGCCGCCGAGAGTATCGGGGTGCCGGTGTACATCGGGGAGTTCGGCTCGTCGGCGGGGCTGTACGAGGGGCGGGTGTACGACAGCCCGGAGGCCGTCGAGGACCTGCGTCTGAGTCTGGAAGGCATCGCGGCCATGCGCATCCCGCTGACGCTGCTTTGGACCTGGGATGAGTGGGGCAGCCCCGCCCACGAGCCGGTCCTGCACCCTGACACGCAGCCGGAGGTCGTGCAGCTACTGAGGCAGGCCAATGCGGCGGCGCAGGGCCCGGCCGAGGCGCCGGTGCAGCCCGAGCAGGTTCTGCAGGCTCTGGAGGCGCTGCAGACCCGCATCGAGGCCCTCAAGCCGCGCCAGTAGGGGGAGGGCACCTGTCGCCAGCCGGTGGCGTGTGAGCCGCCCAGCGGCGGGCCCGCTCTCGCATGGCTCGGCGTCGTCGCTCTCCGTGGTCTGCCGTTCGCCGTGCTCTGCCGTTCTCCGTCGTCCCGGGCCTTGCCGTACTCCGTGGAGCTCCGTGTCTCCGTGTCTCCGTGGTCTGCCGTTCGCCGTGCTCTGCGGTTCTCCGTCGTCCCGGGCCTTGCCGTACTCCGTGGAGCTCCGTGCTCTCCGTGGTCTGCCGTTCGCCGTGGTCCGCCGTTCGTCGCTCGCCGTTCCTTCGACCTCTCATTCTCCCCGTCACTCCCCGCTCCACTCGCCGTACAGCTCTGCCGTGACGCGGTACCGGTGATCCTCAAGCAGGGTCCCCTTGGGGAGGCAGTAGATGCGGATACCGTCGGCCAGCTCTCGTGAGAGCGTGAGGGTCTGCCGCATGTAGGCCTCGGTCCGTGGGCCGGGCTCCTGCGGGCCCGATGAGCCGCTGGCGTAGATGTTCACGAGGATCAGCTTGTCGGGGCCCAGCCAGTCTCGGCATGCCGCGAGCTGCTCCCGAAGGTGCTCACCCGTCTGCAGCTCCTCGTAGGGGAACACGATACCGTCGATGTACGGTCCGTAGTTGCGCACCCACTCGGCATCGCCCACGGTGGACTTGTAGATCGTGGGCAGGAACGCCACCGTGGGACACTGCGCGCGGAGGGTCGCCACCATGCGTGCGATGTACTCCGGGGTGTACAGCAGGCGGTTGTCTCCGGACCAGAAGTCGTCGATCACCATGGCGACGAGACACGGGTATTGGTCGGCAAGAGCGCCGATCTCCTCGGCCCACTTGACGAAGTCCAGGCGATAGGGCTCCGAGTAGGGCCAGTTGCCGCCCTGCTCGCTGGGCGGACAGAGCGTCACCCAGACCTTGAGACTCTTCTCCTGCGCCATGGGAAGAAAGGCCTGGAAGTCCTCCCAGTCGGTGGCCGCATGCCAGATGAGGAAGTCGTACATGTTCATGTGGGCCGTCTCGATCTGCCGCAGCAGCCGGGGGAGGTCGACGCGACCCTCAGCGGTGCGGGGCTCGGCGTCGTAGTCACCGAGGGCGCCCACAAGCAGCGGCCTCAGCAGTTCCCGGCGCTGCCTGTTCTCGTCCTGGAGCCTGGCCCACTGTTGCCCGGACAATCGCACCGGCGCCGAGGCGGTGCGGGTGCTCGCGCCCAGATGAACCTCGGCGCTCACGGTGTAGTGGCCATCGGCAAGGCCTGCGGTGGGCACCTGCGCCGAGAGGCGGGCGTGGCTGAGCTCGTCGTCACTCGCCTGCCATTGGGCCTCAACGTGCAGTGGTTGGCCGATCGGTCTGCCATCGGCGTCGGCGAGCCGCAGGCCGGCCGTGGCGGGAGTGTCTGCTGCCGCGCGCCGAGCGAAGACCGCGCAGGTGACCTGCACAGGCTCGGGCTGGCGGATGTCGACACGTCCCGTCCGGCAACGGGCAACGAGGTCGGTCTGCTGCAGCTCCCAACGGGCGAGGAGGTAGTCCAGCGACTGGCTCAGGAGGTCCCGGAGTCCATCACTGGGCGAGAGCCAGGGCAGCCAGTTGAAGGTAACGCACACCCCGCTTCCGCTCTTGGCCAACACGACCGCGGGGAGCCTCTGTTCCCCGCCTCCGGTGGGTGTGACCACGGCCTCATACAGCACCAGGGCGCCCTCGGCCGCCGAGGTGGCGCAGTTGCCCACGAAGGACGCCGGCGATAGCTCCTGTGGCGTGGACGCCAGGGGGTGGGTGGCCGCAGTGCTGCGCAGCCTGCAGTCCGTGGAGGTCAGATAGGTGGTCTGAGTGCCGAGGCCCAGCAGGCTACGAAACTCCGGATCTCCGACGCGGGCGGGGGAGTCGAACCAGAGCACCTGCCCTCCGGCCTGCACGTAGGCAGACAGGCCGAGTATCGCCCCGGACGGGACGATGTAGGAGCTGGAGGCCAGCACCAGCGGATAGGGGGCAAGCTGCGCCGCATCCGCGGCCTGTGTGTCACCGATGACATCGAAGGCCTGTCCCCGGTCGGAAAGCCACTGCCGCAGGGCCTGCTGGTGGACGCCCTGGTACTCGGCGAAGTTGGCCTCGGACTGGTAGACGGCGAGGGGCGCGGCCGACAGCGCGGTGGCTCCCAAGGACGTCGCAAGCGCCCACAGCAGGCGGGTCAGCATGTATCGCAACTCCCTGTGTCCGATGGCTTCGGATTCCCGATCTAGGCGACTCCTTCGCCGCAGCGTTCACGGAGGCCTTTGGGCACGGAGCGGCGAAATGGTGCACCAATCTCCGGGCTGGAGGTCTTTCCATGTCGTCACTGCACCTACTGCTTCTGATCATGTTGGGAGTGGCCGCCATGGCCGTCGAGGTCCCACTGCACGACTTCGAGGACGTCTCCGTGTGGCGTCCGAACCTGGACGGCGGCAACCCGCCGCAGGTGTCTGCCGACACCGAACACGCCCGTGAGGGCACCGGCATGCGTCTGGACTACTCCGACAGCACGCCGAACTGGGGGAACATCAGCGCTCCGTGCAGTATCCCCGCCGGGGCCCGGGCCCTGCGCTTCTGGGTGCACAAGCACTCCGCGGCACCGGGGGCCGCCATGCACATCTGGCTGTTCGAGGCGGACGGCGATGCCTGGGTGCAACGGGTGCACCTCGACGGCAAGGACCTCGCCGAGGCCCCCGTGGGGTGGCACGAAGCCAGGCTTCCGGTGTCGGGCTTCCGCTTCGACGGTCGTGGTCAGGGCACTCGCGAGATGCTGACCGTCGACCACATGCTCATCGGATGCAACTTCGCGGACCTCGAGGTCACGGTGGACAAGATGGCGTGGGAGGTGGGGGAGTCCCAGAAGCCCGTGGCGCTGCCGGTGACGGCCGATCTGGAGATCGAGCCCGGAGAGCGGGGGACGGTGGGCGTCCTTGATATGGGCGAAGGCCTGCCCAACGACTTCGCGACGGCGCATGCGCCGGCCGACCTGGCGGTTGCACTGCGCGCCGAGGGGTTCGGGGTCACCGTGCTCAAGGCCGGCGACCTGGCCCGGGCGGAGGTGATGACACCGGATCGCCTCGACGCGGTGATCCTGCCTTTCGGGCCGTACTTCCCGCAGGACGCCGGGGAGACGTTCCTGAGCTACCTGCAGGCCGGCGGCGGCTTCCTCTCCACCGACGGCTACGCCTTCGACTCGCCGCTGGCGCTGACCGAGGACGGCTGGGCGGGGACGAGCGGGCCCGAGCTCACGGCCGCGGAGATGGATGAACCCAGGACCGAGCCCGATCTTGGCCGGATCAACACCCGGACGGGCAAGCCCGGCGACCAGATGGTGCTCGAGCCTCACCAGATAGGGGTCTTTGATCCCTCTTCCAGTCTGGAGCACACGACATCTCTGCGGCCCGCCGTCTGGGTCGACGACCCCGCGCTCACGGCCCTGGAGTACACCTTCGACCGGCCGGTGTCGGGCTTTTCCTCCTGCGGTCTGACCGGGGTCAACAGCGCCGTGTTTCCCGCGGTCTACCGGCGCTGGGTACCCGTCTTGGAGGGTTACTCCGCCGAAGGAACGCTGCAGGGAACCGCTCTGAGCATCCTGCACAACTACTCGGGCCACTATTCAGGGTCAAGCTGGGCCTTCAGTGGCCTGACCGACGGCACAGACTTGTTTCTCGGGGCGGAGTCGCGGCGCAAGCTGCTGGCCCGGGTCGTCGCGGATATCTGTGAGAAGGTCTTCCTGCACGAGCTGAAGACCGATTTCGCCTGCTACGAGCCGGGAGAGACGGCGGGAATATCGGTACGTGTGTCCAACAACGGCCGTCGCCCCGCGAGTCGCAGGATCTCGCTTCGCGTCGCGGGGAACGAGGTGTTGTCCCGGGCCCTGGACCTGCCACCGCGAAGCACAGAGACCGTCACGGTGGGCGTCGCTGTGGACGTTCTGGAGGCCGACTACTGCCCGATAGAGGCCGTGCTCAGCGAGGGAGAGCGACGGGCCGATGTGATGCGGTCGGCCTTGTGCATTCGCAGTCCGGAGGTGCTCGCCTCGGGGCCGGTCGTGGCATGGAAGGACAACTACCTCACCGTGGACGGGCGGCCGACCTTCCTGATGGGTACCAACCAGACGGGGATGATGTACTTCTCCGACAACGAGAACCCGGCGATCTGGGACCGCGATTTGGCCCACATGGCCCAAAACAGCGTGCATATCCTGCGAACCCTCCACTTCTCCCCGTACTCCAAGGGCGGCTACGAGGGCAGGCCCACCAATCAGCCACTGGACCTGCGCGAGCGCCCGGAACGGCTGGTGCGGCAGATGGATGCCATCGTGCAACTGGCCCAGAAGCACAGGGTCGCGATCTTCCTCACCGTTCACGACTGGATGGGAACGGTACTGACCGAGGATGAGCTGGCGGCGCAGGCGGACTGGAACGCCTTCTGGGCCGGCAGGTACCGGGATGTTCCGGGGATCTTCTACGATGTGCAAAACGAGCCCTCGGTGAGTGTGGAGGACCGGCCGGATGTGGTGGCGCTGTGGAACGAGTTCCTCACGGAGCGCTACGCCACCGACGAAGCGCTCCGTGAGGCGTGGAGCAAGCAGCCACCGGAGGCGCCACTTCCCGACGTGCCGCTGGGCAAGGGGAGCAATGACTGGGACGACGTGCGGGCCGCCGATCTGAAGCGGTTCGAGACGGAGCTACTGAACCGGTGGGTGAAGGCGAATGTGGACGGCCTGCGCAGAGGCGATCCGGACGCCCCGATCTGCGTAGGGTACCTGCCCAGTATGCCGCCGGCGGACAAGATCCTCGGCGTTCGGCACACGGATTTCTCCAATATGCACTACTACGGCGGGGTCGACGGCTTCGCCTCGGGCGTCAAGCTTGTCGACCGGCGGTTCGTGGGCAAGGGATTCTCGGTGGGGGAGTTCGGGGCCCAGGAGGCCCACGACGCCCGGGTGAATGGGGCCTTTGGCGAGCCGGTGCAGGCCTCGATCCACCGCTTCCAGACCTACGTTCATTATGCCGCCGGCATGGGCGCCGCCTTCATGGCCAACTGGGACTGGAAGGACTTTGACGAATGCGTCTTCCCGTGGGGGCTGATGCGCCATTGCTCCAACACGCCCAAGCCTTGGCTGCACACGCTGGCGCAGGGCGGGTTGCTGCTCAAGCTCGCGGAGCCGGTCTACGAATCGCCGGAGGTGTTTGTCGTCGCTCCGGACAGGCACCGGATCGGGCCGCGGTTCAACGAGCTCAATGGCGCGGTGCTGCGCGCCATCGACCTGCTGCTGGAGCAGCGTGTGAACTTCGGGATGGTGAACGAGGAGGATATCGGGGCCCTGCCCGCTTCGGCAAAGGTGCTGTACTGGCCGGTGCCCTACTGCCCCACCGACGAGACCTTCGACGCGATCCTCACCTGGACCCGGGCCGGCGGGACGCTCTATCTCTCGGGCGACATCAGCTTCGACGCCACCCGCAGGCCGACTCGGGGGCAGCGGCGTGTGGAGCTGGGGCTACCCGAGGCGCCGGCAGTGCCGCCCTTCGATGTGTCGAGAGAGGCCTGGGAGCAGGTGCCGGTTGAGACCGCGGTCGGCGCCGGCAAGGTGCTGTACGCGCCGTATCCCATGGAGCTGCGCGGGCGGCCCCAGGACGGGGCCCTCTACGCCCGCGTCCTGGAGATGGCCTACATCCGGCCCATCGCCGTGGAACCCGCGCAGGCCGCGGTCCGGGCCTTGAGCATCCCCACTGCCGACGGTGGCCGACTCTACATGCTGGCCCGGCGCGAGGAGGGCACCGGTCCGCTGGCCGTGACCCTGCCCGCCGCCGACGCCACCGTCTCCCTGGCGGAGAGGGGCTTTGCTTTCGTGCTCCTGGGGCCCGACGGCGCGGTTCGCGCCATTGAGAGCCAGGGCGCCGTTCGGATCGGCGGCGAGCTGCTCGCCACCGCCGACGGGCACTATGCCCTCTGCGCGATGGATGGCGAGGACGTGCGGCAGAGCGAGAGCCTCATGGTCTTGCCGCACCAGTGTGCACAGGTGAGCCTCAGCTCTCGTGCATTCGCGGTGAAAGAGCATCTGTGGGTGGGCAGACCGGGGACGCAGGGCGTGGGCTCGCCGCTCTCGCCGGCGGGAGCGGAGGGGCTCTGGCGGGTGATGCTCCCGGCGTCGGGCGGCCATGTGGCCCTCCTCTGGGCGGGTGACGGAACGGATGCCCGGGACCGCCTGCGGGACCTGACAGAGCTACGCTGGCCCCGATAGAGCTCGTGTCACTCGCCGTTGGCGCGCCCGCCCTGCGCGACCGCTGCTGTTGACGCCGTTGGTGTTGACGCCGTCGCCGTTGACGCCGTTGCCGTCTTCGTTGACTCGCGACTCGCAGACTCCCCCCCGGAGATTCGTATGCCCAGGTTCATCCATGCCGCGGATGTGCACCTCGACAGCCCCATGCGTGGGCTACAGGACTACTCAGGCGCACCGTTGGATGAGGTGCGTGGGGCCACGCGTGTGGCTCTGGAGAAGCTCGTGGACCTCGCGATCGAGCGGGCTGTGGACCTGGTACTGTTCGCCGGCGACCTGTACGACGGCGACTGGCAGGATTACAACACGGGGCTGCATTTCGCCGGTCAGATGAGCCGTCTGCAAAGGCACGGGGTCAAAGCCGCCGTGATCTTCGGCAACCACGACGCCGTCAGTCAGATCACCAAGTACCTGCGGCCTCCGGACAATGTGCATCTGTTCGGCGACAAGGCGCCCGAAAGCGTCGAGTTCCGCGAACTGGGGTTGGCCGTGCACGGCATGAGCTTCGGCAGGAGGCATGTCGAGGAGAATCTGGCGCTGCTGTACCCCGCTCCGTTTCCGGGGGTGTACAACATCGGGCTTCTGCATACCAGTGTCAACGGGCGACCGGGTCACGATCCGTACGCACCGTGCACGCTGGAGCATCTGGAGGACCGCGGGTACCAGTACTGGGCTCTGGGGCACATCCACCAGCGCGAGGTGCTGTGCGAGGACCCCTGGGTCGTCTTCCCCGGCAATCTGCAGGGGCGGCACATCCGCGAGACGGGTCCCAAGGGCTGTACGCTGGTGACGGTGGAAGACGGTGAGGCCACGGTGGAAGAGCGGGAGCTGGATGTGGTGAGGTGGGAGGAGTGCCGGGTCGGTGGCGAAGGTTGCTCCGATCCCGAGGACGTCGCCGATGCTATCGTCACGCGATGGCAGGAGCTCCTGGACGATGTCGCGGCCCCGGTGCTGGCCACGAGGGTGGTGGTGACGGGGCGCTCCCGGGCCTGCGAGCGGATGGTGGCCTCACCGGAGCACTGGCTCAATGAGCTGCGCAGCCGCGCCAATGACGTCGGCGCCGGTCGCCTGTGGCTGGAGAAGCTTCAGGTGGTCGTGCCTGCGGCGGCTGAGACGACTTCAGCGGGTGTAGGCGATCCTTCGTTGCTCGAGACGCTGTTCGCCTGTGGCCTGACCGATGCGGATCTGGCGGAGCTGGCCGCGAGCCCCGTTGTGGCGGAATTGCTGGGCAAGCTACCCGAGGAACTCCGACGCTCGGAGGACGGGTTTGGCGCCGCACCCGACGCCCTGCGGGAGCTGGTGCCGCGCGCTGAGGCCTACCTCCGTGACCGGCTTGCCGGCGGAGGTGAGGGCCGATGAGAATCGCGTCGCTGGGCATCCTGGCCTACGGGCACTTCACCGATCGGCGGCTGGAGTTCTCGCCCTCGCCTCTGGACTTCCATCTGGTCTATGGCCCCAACGAGGCCGGCAAGACCACGGCTCTGGAGGCCCTCCGCGACCTGCTGTTCGGGATCGGCGGGCAGACGAAGTACGGCGGCTTCGTGCATTCGTACACCGAGATGCGCGTGGGCGGCGTGCTGGAGAGCGACGGGACACTGCTGGAAGTGACCCGGCGCAAGGGGAACAAGAACACGCTCCTGGACAGCGAGGGCAAGCCCTGCGACGAGAGCGTGCTGTCGGCGGTCCTGGGGGGAGTGGACCGCGAGCGGTTCCGGCGCATGTACGCGCTGACGCATGAGGACCTCGTCGAGGGCGGACAGGAGATCGTGCAGGGGGAGGGCGATGTGGGGCGGACGCTGTTCGCCGCCGGAGAGGGCGGTGTGCACCTCAGCCGAGCTCTTGCCGAGACCAGGGAGCGGGCCGAGACGCTGTTCACCGCCAGGGCGCAGGTCAAGCCTCTGAACGAGGCGCTGAAGCGGGCCGCCGATCTGGGCGGTGAGATACGTGGGTGCAGGCTGAAGGGCCAAGACTGGCTCAGTGCGCGCACAGACTTGGAGGAGGCCGGCGTGGAGGAGACGACGTTGCGGCAGCGGGCGGGGGAGCTGCGCTCCGAGCAGACCCGGCTCGTGCGGCTGCGACAGACCATACCGCTGCTGGGGCGCCGCCGAGAGCTACATCAGGCGCTGGAGCAACTGGGGAACGTCGTGGCCCTCCCGGAGGACTTCGAGGCCAGGCTTGCCGACGCCGCGGGCCGGCGCGATGCGGCCCAGAGGGCGATTGGGGCGACACGGGCCAGGGCCGCTCAGACGGCGTCGGACATCGAGGGCATTGAGCTGCCGGAAGCGCTCCTGCAGCGCGAGGGCGAACTGGAGGCGCTCTCGGAGCGCGCGGGCAGCCACCGCAAGGCTTGGGAGGACCGCACGAAGCTGCTGGCGGAACAGCGGACGCTGGAGGCCGACATCCGCGAGCTGCTCTCACAGCTACCGGGCGCTCCCGACGCCGAGGGGGCCGCACGCCTGCTCCCGGACGCGGCGATCCGCGCCACGCTGGTCCGCCTGAGCGGCGACCGCGGGCGCCTGGACGACCAGATGCAGAAGGCGGCCCGGGAACTGGCCGATTGCCAGGAGCAAATCGGCAGGCTACAGGGCGACCTGGAGCGGGCGCCGGCACGCCGCGACCCGGCGGACCTGCGTCTTCCGGTCACCCGTGCCCGCAGGCTCGGAGACCCTGAAGCAGAACTGCGCAGGCTCGAGCTGGAGCTGCAGAAACAGGACACCCTGGTGACCCAACAACTCGGGAGCCTCGGCCTGGAGGGGAGCTCCGCGTGCACCGCGGCCGCCATGGCCGTGCCCCTGGCCGCCACGGTCGAGGACTATCGGAGACGCGGCGACGGCCTTGCCGCCAGAGCCGACGAGCTGGCGAAGGAGCTCAACCACAACCTGAGGGCCCTGGAGGACAGGCATCAGGACATCCGGCGTTTGGAGACGGAGGGTGTCGTTCCCCTCGAGACGGACCTGGCCGAGGCCCGCGAGCTGCGCGACCGCGGCTGGGCCCTGCTCAAGCAGCATTACATCCTCGGGGACCCGCAGGACCTGACCGCCTACGCCCCCGACGGGGACGCAGCGGGGGTGTACGAGGGGACGGTTCGCGACGCGGACGCGGTATCCGACGTGATGCGCAGGGAGTCCGAGCGGGTCGGGCACCGCGCGGCCCTGCAGGCGGGCATCCAGGCCATCGAGGAGCGGATCGCCCGGGTTCAGGGCGAGCAGGAGGCACTGGACGGCGAGCTTGGGGCCTTCGAAGCCGACTGGCGGGGCCGATGGGAAGGCGTTCCGGTCGCCGTCCTGAGCCCGGCGGAGATGCTGCAGTGGCTCACGGCTCTGGAGACGCTGCGGCAGAGCGTGCAGCGGCGCGAGGGGATGGCGGCGGAGCTGGAGGACAGGCGCCGGCTGGTAGAGCGCGAGCGACTGGCCCTGGTGGGGGCCCTGCGGAAGATCGGGGAGACGATTGGGGAGCCTCCGCCTCCCCTGTCTGATGTGCTGGAACGCGCGGAGGAGGTTCTCACGGGGGTTCAGGAAGGAAACGACCGCCTCGAGCGCCTCACCGAACGCCTGGAGGAGCTGAACACACAGCGCGAGCGCCGGGCCGCGGACCTGGAGCAGGTCACGCAGCGACTGGCTCAGTGGGAGGCCGATTGGCGGCGGGCGGTGGCTTCCCTGGCGCTGGGCGACGCGCCCCCCGTGGAACAGGTTACCGTCGTGCTCAACGTCCTGCAGCAGTTCAGCGAGAAGCAGGCAAAGGTGGACGCGGTCGTCAAGCGGGTGGCGGGTATCGACAAGGACGCGGAGGAGTTCTCCCTGGAGGTGGGCGAGCTTGTGGGCCTGCTGGCTCCGGACTGCGGGAAACTGACGCCGGAGGATGCCGTGCGGGAGCTGCACAAGCGTCTCAAGAAGGCCGTCGCAGCCAGTGCCCGCCTGGAAGGGCTGTTGCAGCAAGATCGTGAGGAGCAGGAGGCGTTGCGCGACCAAGGCGAACGTCTGCGGGAGGCTCTCGCCGATCTGGGCGACCTGGCACGGCTTGCGGGCTGTCCCGTTCCGGAGCTGCGCGCCGCCTGGGAGCGGCACCGACAGCGCGAGGCTCTTCTCAGTACGCTGGGTGACGTCGAGGGCGGGCTGGAGACGGTGGGAGAGGGCAAGGCGCTTGCAGAGTTGGCGCAGGAGGCTGAAGGCGCAGACACCGATGCGGTCAAGGCCGACCTCGAGGCGCTCGGGGTGGAGTTGGAGGAGCTGGAGAAGACCGCCACCGCTCAGACGGAGAGGGTCGGCGGGCTCCGGCAGGCCTTCAATGCCATGGATGGCAGCAGAGCCGCCGCGGACCTGGCCGAGCAAAGGCAGAGGACCTTGGCTCAGGTACGCGAGATGGCCGAGGAATACCTGGCCCTGCAGGTGGCCCGGCACTGGCTGGACAAGGCGATGGAGGCCTACCGTGCCGAGAACCAGACCCCGGTGCTCGCCCGGGCGGGTGACATCCTCAGCAACATCACACTGGGTGCCTTTCAGGGATTGAAGCTCGATTTCGGCGATGCGGATCGTCCGCTACTGGTCGGAGAGCGCCCCGATGGGCGGACGGTGGGTGTGGAGGGGATGAGCGACGGCACCTGCGACCAGCTCTTCCTGGCCCTGCGGCTGGCCGCCATCCGACAGGCGCCGCCGCTGCCCTTCGTGGCCGACGACATCCTCATCCGCTTTGACGATGATCGGGCCAAGGCCACGCTGGAGGAGCTGGGCCGGCTGGCCGCGGAGACGCAGGTGATCTTCTTCACCCATCACAGACGCCTCAAGGAACTGGCCGACAGTGCATTGGGCGAAGCCTGCTACGGCTACCACGAACTTTACCGGCCCTAGTCGTCTCCGTCGCCGTGGGCCGGGAGCGACTGTGCGTCCTGTGCATGCCCGGCCCAACCGTGCGCCATTCGCCGCCCGAACGTCACGGCGGGCTGTTTGGCTGCAGTCGCCGCGCTCCGCGGGACATCGGGTCGCGGAGTGCAATGGGGCCCAAGGCGAAGTCCCGAAACTCATTTCTCCCCACATTCTGCCGGAGGTCCGCCGCTATGATCACGGTGCAAGATGGCAAGATCCTCGCCGAGACCCGGACACTGAAGGCCACCATCGAGCGGGGTTACCTGACCTCGCTGGTGAGCAAGCTCGACGGCCGCGAGTACCTGGCGCCGGTAGACACCAAAGGCTCCGCCCTGCAACTGCTCTACCCCGGCCAGGGCACCGTGGACGTGGTCGGCAATCTGGCGGCCACCATCACCGCCCATCAGCTCTCGCCCCTGAGCGCCCAGATGCGCCTCAGCGGGTGGGACGCCGATGGTGTTCTCTCCGTCTCTGAGGACCCGCAAAACGGCGACCTCATCCTCGAGCCCGCCGCCTACTCGTCCCGAGCCGGCGTGCAGTCGTGCCGCTGGCTACTGCCAGGAGTGGGCAAGGACCTCGAGCTTGTCGCTCCCTTCTTCCAGGGCGTCAAGCTGCCGCTGAGTGACCCACTGCTGCAGCGGCGCTGGCCCTGGCCGATGCACTGGGAAGCGGGGCTTGCCATCCTCCAGGGGAAGGCCGGCGGCTTCTGGGTGCACTGCCGCGATAGCGCGTACCGCTACAAGGCGCTGAGCATCGACAGGGGCACGATCGGCCTGGAGACCGAGGCCTACGGGCCGCTGGACAGCAGCCTCGGCGCCGGCGGGCTGCAGTGGCGGCTGAACGTCTACACCGGCGACTGGCAGGTGCCCGCCGGGGAGTACCGGGACTGGCTGTGGCAGGCCTACGGGCTGGACTGCGCGGTCCGCAAGGCATGGCTGCACGACATCCGCTTCGCCCTCTCCTGGTTCAACGGCGATGCGGACATTCTCGATGCCGTCGCCACCCATGTGGACCCGGCGAAGGTCCTCGTTCACTTCTCCAACTGGCGCAGCGATGCGTATGACGAGAACTACCCCACCTACGTGGCCTCGGCCGAGGCGAGGGCAACCTTCGCCAGGGCCAAGGCCATGGGCTTCCATATCATGCCGCACTGCAACTCCGTGGACATGGACCCCACCCACCCGGCCTACGCGTACCTCCGCGACTTCCAGTATCGCGATGTGGTTACCAAGGGGCTGCACGGCTGGGGTTGGGACCCGGAGGCCGGGGGTGTGCTGGGAGTGCCCAATTCCTACCACAGCCTTGGTGAGAACCGTCGGCGCAAGGTGATGGTCAAGGTCCATCCGGGGCTTGCCATGTGGCGCTCGATCCTCGCCGAGCACATCGGGGCCGCGGTGGTGGACGTGGACACGGATGCGGTGTTCATTGACGTGACCCTGTGCAGCGGCAATCTGCACAATGCGCTGGTGGAGAACACCACGGCCAGTGAGGGGATGAACCGGCTGATCCAGCAGATCGCCGAGCTGGGGGAGGGGCTGGCGGTGGGCGGTGAGGGGCTCAACGAGATCACCATGCAGGGCCTGTCCTGTGCGCAGGCGCACCTGTTCCACAGTTGGCACACCAACTGCGAGGGCCTCGAGCGCACCGGTGGCTGTGCGCTCAATGACTTCCTCTTCGGCGGGCTCTGCAGGACCTTCGGCTACAGCGGGCTGTCGGGCAAGAGCGAGGCCGAGGAGTTGCGTATGCAGATCCACCGCGAGCATAACGCGATCCCGACGGTGACGGTGCGGAGCGCCGAGGAGCTGCTGAGGCCCAACGCGGCGGTGAAGAGGGTCCTTGCGGAGGCGAGGGGGTAGCCCGCCTTCGCCCGAGCACCATTCCAGGCTGTCCCCGAAGACCGGACACGGAGGTTGGCCGCCGACGTTGTGGGTTCTGGCGAAGGGTGGGAGGGGCACATTGCGGTCTTGGAAGACCGCAGGCACGGAGGTGTTCTGTCGGGGTTGTGGGTTCTGGCGAAGGGTGGGAGGCCGACCTTGCGGGCCTCCAGGCCCGCAAGGTGCGGCACACACGCAGCAATTGGAGGCAACACACACTGCAATCGTCTCCGTGCCTGCGGGCTTCCAAGCCCGCAAGGTGCGGCACACACACAGCAATGAGAGGCAAGACCCGCAGGCACGGTGGTTCTCCGCCAGGGTTGGGGGTTCTGGCTAAGGGTGGGAGGGGCACCTTGCGGCCTTGGAAGACCGCAGGCACGGACGTTCTCTGTGAGCGTTGTGGGTTCTGGCGAAGGGTTGCGTGGCCTGCCTTGCGGTCTTGGAAGACCGCAGGCACGGAGGTCTTCTGTCGGGGTTGTGGGTTCTGGCGAAGGGTGGGAGGCCGACCTTGCGGTCTTGGAGGCCCGCAGGCACGGGACGGGTCCGTGTGCGCTCGTCGGCGCGCCGTCAGGTGGCGCCGAATGCCTGGCGCGTGAATCTCTCGCCCCCGGTGGCGGCCTTCGCTCCGGGGGCGAGGTGCTCGTTCACGACGTTGTCTGCAGGTTGACCGCGCAGCCCTCCGCGGCCGAGCGGTAGGCCGCCTTCAAAACGCGCAGCACCTCGCGGCCATCACGGGCGGTGATGGGCGACGGCTCGCCGGCCTCGATGGCTGTGAGAAAGGCCCGGAGCATCGCGGGTATCCCGCCGATCCCGGTGCTCTGCGGCTGCGGAGCAGATCTGCTCAGGAGCACGCATTCGTCCTGGCTGTCACACTGGATGCTGCCGGCCGTGCCGGTGAGGTCGAGGCGAAAGTAGCTCTCGGGTCTGGGGGAGGTCGTGGTGCGGCCCGTGATCACGGTGCCCAGGACGCCGTTGCTGAAGCGGAGCATCAGTTGGCCGAGGTCCTCCATCCCCGCGTCCTGATAGTCCGCATAGAAGTAGCTGCCCATGGTGGCGTAGACGGTCGCGACGGGTGCGCCTGCGATCCACAGCAGGTAGTCGATGGCATAGTGGCCGAAGTTGGTGACCTCGCCTCCCCCGACGGCCTCCACATACCCGGGAGAGCCGAGGAATCCATCGAGGGGGCCGCCCGCCTGCAGGTAGGTGAAGGTGGCCGTCAGGAGCTCACCGATGTCTCCGGCGATCAGCCGCCGGGCAGCGGGCCGCAGAGTGGGCGAGAAGCGTGTCCCCAAAGTCAGCAGCAGCTCCGAATCGCAGCCCTCCACGGCCGCCACGATCCTGTCGGCGCCGGGAAGGTCCAGGCACATGGGCTTGTCGCGCACGATGTGCTTGCCCGCCCGGCAGCAGTCTTCCACCAGGGCGGGAGCCGCCCGAGGCTCGCACATGAGGCTCACGACCTGCACATCCCCGCGCTGCAGGAGGTCCGTGTGGTCGGGGCAGTACTCCGCGCCCAGCCTCTGGGCGTACTTTCGGGCGTGGGATTCGGCGTCCTTGCCCTCGAACATCGCCGGCGAGGCGCCCGGGTACTGGCTCACGGCCCGTACCTGACATTGCGGCAGCGCGGCCAGGGCCAGCTCGTAGGAGTGCTGGCCGCGCACGCCACAGCCGATAACGCCGATACCGATGCTCATGACGATGGCTCCACATCTGCCGGGCGTCCCGAGGGCGGCCGCCAGCGGGCCGGTCGGTCGACCCGGTCGTTCATAGCCACTTGCGCAGGAACTCCAGTCCGCTCTGAACGCGGATCTCGTGTCCGCCCTCGTGCAGGTCAAACTCCACCCGGTCCGCGATACCCAGCTTCTCGTAGTGGGCGCGCGTGGCCTCGAACTCCTCCTGTACGAAGGGCCACCAGGCGATGCCGTCGCCCTTGCCGGTCTGTGACATCAGAGCCCGGGGGCAGATGAGGGAAGCCAGGTCGCTGTCGGTGAACTCCCGCAGCCAGCCCGGAATGAAGATGTGCTCCTCCGGCACCGACAGGAAGCAGCTATAGCGAGGGTCATCGATGACCATCTTCTTGACCCGGTGGTTGAACCAGGCCGTGACGATACCGGCCTTGATACGGGGCTCCAGGGGGAGGGTGAACATCGTGTACGCCCCGCCCAGCGAGATCCCCCACATGCCCACGCGCGAGGTGTCCACGCCGTCCACGGTGGCGGCGTAGTCAATCAGGCGCTTGATCTTGGCGATCTCCAGACCCCAGAGCGTCTTGCCCAACATGGTGCACAGGCGGGTGTAGCGGGCGCGGGGCGGCCCCTCGGTGATGTTGCAGGGAGCTAGTACCGCGTACCCGGCCTCCACCGTGCGTTGTCCGTAGTGGTGGTACAAGGAGGCGTCATCTAGGAACCCGAAAACGCGCTCCGGGGAGCTCCCGATGCCGTGCTGGCAGATGACCAGGGGCACCGGGCCGTCGACGCCTTTGGGCGTGACCAGCACGCCGCGGCCGCGCAGGCCCGGGTACAGGTCGATGGTGACCCAGTGGCCCTTCATGCGATCGTTCTCGATCCAGGGCTCGACGACGGGAGCCATGTGGTCAACCGGCGGGCCAAAGTCCCCCACCGCCGCCAGCCATCTCTGCCGGTTGGGCTCGACGGAGGCCAAGAAGGCCTCCTCTGAGGAGTAGTCGCGGTGCCAGTAGTCGTTCTGGCGCGCGGCATAGTCCTCGCTTAGGGCGCGGAGGAAATCCTCGGTCTCGGTGCGCATCAGGTGTTGGCGGTCCTTCTGGCCGCGGTCGATAAGACCGGGCGGGGCGGCGAACACATTGTCGTAGAAGGTCATGGTTACTCCCCCGTGATCCGCGGCGTCCGAGTTGGGCGTCGGGTGTGGGAATGGCGGCGAGACGACGAGCTCCCGGAACCCGGTGCATTTCCTCGCTTCCGGCCAAATACCTTGCCGCCCCGGCTTGGGCTGCGCTATAGTACCGACCTTATTCGAGTGGTACGGACCCAACCGGCGAAGACGGAGGCAAACGCAATGCACAGGGTGACACTCATCCCGGGCGACGGTACCGGCCCGGATGTGGCCTATGCCATGAAGCAGTGTGTGGACGCGACGGGCGTGCGGATCGAGTGGGAGGAGGTGCACGCCGGGGTGGATGTGATGGAGGAGAAGGGCACCCCGCTACCGGATGATGTGCTGCAATCGGTGCGCCGCAACAAGGTCGCGATCAAGGGCCCCATCACCACTCCGGTAGGCAAGGGCTTCCGCAGCGTCAACGTGGCTCTGCGCAAGGCTCTCGACCTCTACGCCTGCCTGCGCCCCTGCAAGTTCTACGAAGGGGTGCGGTCACGCTATCCCGAGGCGGACATCGTCATCGTCCGCGAGAACACCGAGGACCTCTACGCGGGGATCGAGTTCCGGCGCGGTACCGAGGAGTGCGTCAAGGCCATCGAGAGCATTCAGGAGCTCTCGGGTGCCACTATCCGGCGGGATTCCGGTGTGAGCATCAAGCCGATCTCCGTCTCCGCCAGCGAGCGCATTGTGCGTTTCGCCTTCGACTACGCGATCCAGAACGGGCGCCGCAAGGTCACCGCGGTGCACAAGGCCAATATCATGAAGTACACCGACGGGCTCTATCTGGAAGTGGCGCGGAGGGTGGCCGAGGAGGAGTACGGCGATAGCGGCATCGAGTTTGAGGACCGCATCGTGGATAACATGTGCATGCAACTGGTGCAGAAGCCGGATCTGTACGACGTCCTGGTCCTGCCCAATCTCTATGGTGATATCCTCAGCGACCTGGCCTGCGGTCTGGTGGGTGGCCTGGGAGTGGCGCCGGGAGCCAACATCGGTACAGATTGCGCCGTGTTCGAGCCCACTCACGGCAGCGCTCCCAAGTACAAGGGCCAAAACAGGGTGAACCCCACAGCGACGATCCTCTCCGGCGTGATGATGCTGCATCATCTGGGCGAGGCGGAGGCCGCCGACCGTCTGGAGGCCGCCGTGGCGAAGGTCATCAAAGAGGGCAAGGATGTCACGTACGATCTGAAGGCCGATCGCGATGATCCGACGGCGGTGGGGACCAGCCAGATGGCGGACGCGATCTGTGCGGCCATGGCATAGAGGTGCGGCCCAATACCCCGCATTCGCCGGGGATGTCATAGCCAGAGCGTCCGCTCCCGGAGGGAGCATCTCGAGGAATCTCCGGGCATTCAGCGAGGTTCCTCGCTATCTAGCTGCGCGAGAGGGACGCTCAGAATGACATGAAACGGACCGGCCGGACTTCTCGGCCGCGCTTGTGGGGGAGCGCCGCCCGACCGGGAGAGCTTCCCCCCCATGGGTTACCGGCGGCGGGGTTCTCACGTGGTGCGGCCGCCCCGGGCCAGGGAGGCTCTTGGGGGCGATGTGGGCAAGACAAGCGCCCGCCGAGGTGACTCGGCGGGCGCTATTGCGTTGCGCGACTGGATTGGGGCTCTGTCTTGGCCCCCGCTATCCCTCGGGGGGGCCGCCGGCCCGCACTTCGTCGCCCATGCCGTCGGCGAACTTCTCGTAGTTCTTCCGGAAGCTGGCGGCGAGTTGCTTCGCCCGGGCATCGTAGGCGGCCGGGTCAGACCAGGTGTTCCGCGGGTCCAGGATCGTGGGATCGACCTCCGGACAGGCGGTGGGGACCTCGAGGCCGAAGAAGGGCTCCTTGCGCAGGTTGACCCTGGCCAGATCGCCGTCAAGCAGGGCGCGGATGATGGCTCTGGTCACACTGATACTCATCCGGTGCCCGGTGCCGTATGGCCCACCGGTCCAGCCCGTATTGACCAGCCAGCAGTTCACGTCGTGCTTGGCGATCCGCTCGCCCAGCATCTTGGTGTAGACCCCGGGGTGCAGGGCCATGAAAGGCGCTCCGAAGCAGGCGCTGAAGGTGGGCTGGGGCTCGTCGATACCCCGCTCGGTTCCGGCCACACGGGCCGTGTAGCCGGCGATGAAATGGTACATCGCCTGGGCGGGCGTGAGCTTGGCCACGGGAGGCATGACGCCGAATGAATCGCAGGTGAGGAACACGATGTTCTTCGGGTGCCCGACGTAGCCCTCTCTCACCACATTGCTCAGATGGGTGATGGGGTAGGCGGCGCGGGTGTTCTCGGTGTACGAGTCGTCACCGAGGTCCACACGCCGCGTGGCGAAGTCGACCATGACGTTCTCCATGATCGTGCCGAACTTGCGGGTACACTCGTAGATCTGGGGCTCGGCTTCCTTGGAGAGCCGGATGATCTTGGCGTAGCAGCCGCCCTCGAAATTGAAGACTCCGTGGTCACTCCAGCCGTGCTCGTCGTCGCCTACCAGCGCCCTGTCCGGGTCGGCCGAGAGGCTTGTCTTGCCCGTCCCGGAGAGCCCGAAGAACAGGGCCACATCGCCCTTGTACCCCACGTTTGCCGAGCAGTGCATGGAGAGCACTTCGTGCAGCGGGAGCAGGTAGTTGAGGATGGTGAACACGGATTTCTTGATCTCCCCACCGTAGCGCGTGCCGCCGATGAGGATCGTCTTCTCCCCGAAGTGAACGACGACGAAGGTCTCCGAGTTGGTGCCGAAGGCCTCGGGGGGCTGGGCGTGCAGGCCGGGGAGCGAGATCACGCGGAACTCGGGGATGTGCTCGATGATCTTGTCCCGGTCCCGCTCCTGGATGAACATGTTGCGCGCGAAGAGGCTTTGCCAGGCATCCTCGGTGACCACGCGGATCGGGATTCGGTAGCGCGGGTCGGCGCCCACGTAGCAGTCCTGGACGAAGAGGTCCTTGCCCTGGATGTACTGCAGCATCTGGTCGTGGAGCTTCCAGTAGTGCTCCTCGGACATGGGGCGGTTCACCGAGCCGTCCCAGTGGATCTTGTCCTGACTCGAGGGCTCTTCGACGATGAACTTATCGTTGGGCGAGCGGCCCGTGGTGTGGCCGGTGCGGACGACGATGGGTCCCAAGTGCACCAGGTGCCCTTCACGACGACGCACAATCTGCTCGTACAACTCCGGGGTCGTCTGATGCCAGTAGACTCGGCCAACGTTACGAATGCCGTGATGCTCCAGTCCGTGTCGAGGGGCGCGGCGCTCAGGCATGGGCTATCCCCCTTGCGAAATCATCTCTCCGAGAGGTACGCGGGTGCGCAGGGCTCAGAGGGTCTTGCTGTATGGGCCACCGGTACCGGTGATTGCTGGCAGCACGGTGACCAGCAGCGTAGCTATTTAGGATGGAGTATACTAAGCATGCTTGTCAATACCCCAATCCCGTCTCGCCGATGGTCGCGGTGTACACAAGGCCCTCCTGTGGCATGAACAGCGTGCGGTGTTTGGCCTGCAGCTCGGGCTCGGCGCCGGGGAGAAACTGGCGCGAGTTGCACTCCACGCCCATCAGGGTATTCACCCGCGCCGCCAGGCCCACCGAGTGCACCAGGGAGCGGCCGGGATTGGTGAGGTCCTGCACCGTCAGGCATAGGCCCGACTCGGCGGCCTTTGCGACATACAGCAGCGACGAGGAGTGCCCCTTGCACGTCTTGAGGCCGACCCCGGACCACCCCAGCTCCGCGGCCAGCTCCAGCTTGTCCACATCGGTGACGCCCTCGTCCACCACCACCGGCTTGATCCTGGCCACCTCGTACATGTCGAACCGGTGCACGCTCAGATCGCGCTCCGTGGGCTGCTCGAGGTACAGCAGGCGGTCGAAGGCCATGGGGGAGAGGGCGCGGAGCTTCTCCAGGTACTCCAGCACCGTCTCGGGGCTCTCGTTCATCTCGTTGGAGTCGGTGGAGAGGTAGAAGGCATCGGAGATGCCCAGTTGGGCGTAGGTGGCCTGGATGACCTCCGCCACGTGCGCGGTGCGCTGCACATCCCAGTCGATGTCCGTGCCGCGGAGCTTGACCTTGAAGCAGCGCAGACCGTCGCGGCGGATCCACTGGTCGAGGCTGACCGGCATGCCGTCGGCGGGGTCGCTTGAGTCGAGCTCGGCCGCGGTGAGCTTGTCCATACCGCCCACGAGATGGAAGATGGGCAGCGACGGCTTGTAGGAACCGTGGATGTAGTCCGAGACGTACTTGCCGGCGAACCGGGGCCCACACCACCGGCTGAGGT
>Ga0334882_1001751_pt1 | contig 24562 bp, 13 predicted proteins | sample GraSluR1_MG_5_FD_207226 | JGI IMG/M metagenome (GOLD analysis project Ga0334882, IMG submission 207226) | Sludge microbial communities from methane-producing bioreactor in Wageningen University, Netherlands - Granular Sludge_15_04-R1 | ecosystem: Engineered > Bioreactor > Anaerobic >...
GGGCGTCCTGCTGCCATGCTTGGCGCCGGTTCCCCTCACCCTCCGCTCCAGCCCTCCGGGCTGTCTCGGAGACCTCTCCCGGACGCTCGCTGCGCTCGCTGGGAGAGGTAGAACGGCCAACGGCCAACGGCGCCGCTCCCTGCGTGTCCCGCGAGCGGGACCCGCTTTCCCTCTCCTTGGCAAACACCGCTCAGGAGAGGGCTACGGCCACTTTCCGTCGTGGATTGGGTAGGTCCCCAGCCCGCGGTCCGTGGGAGCGGCCGGCTATCGCGGCAAGCGGCTCTGCGAGCCGCCGGGAGAGGTGAAACGGCTGTCGTTGCCGTTGGCCCCCTTGGGGGTGTCCTGCTGCCAGGCTTGGCGCCGGTTCCCCTCACCCTCCGCTCCAGCCCTCCGGGCTGTCTCGGAGACCTCTCCCGGACGCTCGCTGCGCTCGCTGGGAGAGGTAGAACGGCTGACGGCGGCGGCACACAGGTCACCGCCCCACAACGGCGTCCACCGGTGGCACGTGGTGGCCTACTCCCCGGCAGGCACCAGCGCGATGTAGTCCACATTCATCCCCTGCCCGTCGGTATTGGTCAGCACGATCGTGTGCTTGCCGGTCTTGAGATCCAGCACCAGCGGCTCGCCGTCGGCGCCCCGGAGCGGCGCGTGTCGCCAATCGCTCGGGTCCGCACCGAAGCCCCCCGTAGCCTCGAAGGTCTGCGGAAGCGCCTCCGCGCCGTCGACCTCGGCGGCTCGCTGCACGGGATTGGGGGTGCAATAGCGCACCACCACCCAGTACTTGCCGTCCCTGTCCGCGTCCAGCTCCCAGCGCAGCCAGTGGCCTTCGTCGTCCCAGTGGGAGATGGCTTTGCCCACGACGCCGGCCTTGTCCGTCCTGATCTGCACCTCGCCGCCTCCCTGGGCGCTGAAGTCCTCGCCCTGCACCATCGGCACACCGCCTAGCGGCGGCTCCACAGGCCGGGCGGGCTCTTTGTCCGGCGGCTGAGGGATCTCGGTCAGGCCCAGAGCCGAGAGATCATGCAGCATCTGCGGGGCGAAGCAGAGGCCCTGGGTGAAGGTCTTGCCGAAGGAGTCCACCGGCGAACGGTACATGTGGGCTGAAGTGGCCTCAAGTAGCCGGTCCCTGTGTCTTCGCTCCGGGTCCAGCAGGCAGCCGTAGGCCAGACCGTCGCCCACCAGGCTGAGCGTCCAGGTCCCGCCTTTGGAGGCAAAGGTGGTGCACTGGGAGTAGCAAAAGCCCATGTCCGCCGGGATGTAGGTCTCGCGCCAGAGAAAGTCGCAGTTGTCGACGATGGCCTGCTTGATGTCCTCCCGGGGCTGGGCCAGGTCGTACATCTTCAGCCCGTGGAGCAAGACGCCGGTCATGAAGGGCTTGCTGCCCCAGCATCGGGGCTGGTGCTTGCACTCATTGGGGTCCAGGAAATGGCCCCACATGCGGCGGTCTGGGTGCATCCGCCACAGGGCGCCGTCGGCCATGAGCTTGGCGGCGTTGAGGTATACCGGGTTGCCCGTGACGTTGTAGCCCCCCACCATCGCCACCAGAGGCCAGCCCACATTGCGCTCGGAGTAGAAGCCGAAGTCCGTGGTTCGCGACACGAGCCAGTCCGCCACCAGGCGCCCGGTCTCCAGGTACGTGGGCTCACCGGTGAGGGCGTACAGGTAGAAGTGGCCCTGCGCCCAGGTGTGCCCCGTGTCCCGCGGGCCGCGGTTGAAGAACCCCATCTCCTTCCAGTCGTCGCCGAAGTACCCGCCGGTGTGGCCGATGCAGTGGGTGTAGACCGACCCGACCTGTCTCGGGTCCGGCCAATGGTGGGTGGTGTCGATGTCGGCATTGTGCCGCGCGGCGCTCTCGGCACGCCGGAGCATGTCCAGGTTGCCTGTCCGTGCGAAACCCGCCGCCAGAGCCCACTGCGTGTCGTACTCCTGGTTCCCCCAGTTGAACTTGCGCTCACCGAACCAGTCGCCGTAGTTCATGAAGCCGTACTCGCGCACGGCCTCCCGGCGCTCCAGGAACTTGTGGAAAGCCGCGTCCATGCTGCGCTCGTAGGGCTCGAACGCCCCGTCCCGACGGGGCGCCATGGGCCCGAAAGCCCCGCTTTGGCAGTACCAGTCCGGCGTACAGGCCAAGTACAGGGGCTTTTGCCAAAGTTCGGCCGATAGGTACTCTCCTTCCGTCACCTCGGGAGCGAAGTCCACGGCGAACTCGCTGGTCAGTCGCACTCCGGTGCGAACCCTGTACCTGCCCTCATCGCACCAGAAGTAGAGCTTGTTCACATCGTCCTCGGAGGCCCCGGCGTACTGCCCTGAGAGAAGCGCCGGGTGAAGCTGCAAGTCGATCCCCCCGGCGTCGGTGGCAAAGCCTTTGGGGTAGCGCTGCCAGAAGTCGCGCACCGTCACCGCCGTGGCGCCCGCAGCGCTCTCGGCCAGTAGCCAGCCCGCGGCCCTCTTGCCCTCCACGGTCGCCGCAGCGAAGTGGTTGTCCTCGTCCTGCAGCAGGCGCCCGCCCACAGGCAGCGGGACCGTGCCGTCGTCGGCCCCGCACAGGACCGTGGCCCCGGACAGAGCCGCCGGAACCCTCAGACGCACCGAGGAGAAGAGGTTCATGTCGGGCTCGGACACGTCGTTATCCAGGGAGAATACGGTCCTGACGTAGGGTCTTCCGGCGAAGAAGTGCAGTCGGCACAGATAGCGCATGTATGCCGCGCCATCGGCGGCGACCAGCTTGCCCCTTACGCAGAGCGTGGCCCGCAGCGGCCCCTCGCTCTCGACGATGACCGCCTCGGGCTCCGCCAGGGCGGAGGAGTATACCTTGCCGTCGGCGTCGGTGATCTCGAAGCCGCCCTGACCCTCCGCGACGGCGGAGACGGCCCTGTCGCCCACCGTGACGCGTGAGAAGGGCGCGAACCCCCCTTGCGCAAGTTGCAGACGGAGGGCCCCGGTGTCGACCGTGACCGGAAGCCGGACGACACCCGCGGGACGCCGCCAGTCCTCGGGAGTGGTCACGATGCCGCCGGCATCCACGCGCACCCGGGACTGTGGCTCCGGCACCGTGCCGGTGAACTCCAGGGTGTAGAGTGTGTCTTCGCCCGCCCGGGTGTCGGCGAGCAGGTCGACCTGCAGCCATTTGACCCAGATGCCGTCGGGCCACCAGGAGAGCGCTGAGAATTGGGCGGGAACGGGGGCTCCGGATGCGTCCACAATCCGGCAGCTCGCCGGGTTCGTCACCAGCCCGTGGGGCAGTGGGACGCCGGAGGTCACCGGCCACGCGCTGCGGTCCAGTCCCGTAGGCTCGTGTACGGTGAGTCCTATGCCGGTGGGCAGGTCTGCCTCCGGGGGCGGTCCGGCATAGTGCTGCCGGGGCTCCATCCACACCGTGTAGCTCGCGGCTGCCGTCATCGCTTCATAGGTGTCCTGGGGCGGCTCGACACAGGTGATGGCCAGTTGGTAGCCGGAGGCCCGCAGCTCGGGTGGCAGGATGACGAAGTGGTTGTTCACGGCCCCGCGGCCCTCCTCGAGGGTGCCGTTTTGCTCGAACGCTTCCGGACCGGCCAGGGAGTAGTGCACGCTCCCGCTCGCGGGCCGGTTGGTGGTCCAGGCCACCATCACCCGCTGCCGCCGCTCTCCCGGCTCATCGGGCATGTGCCAGGCGGTTATGTTCTCGATCCTCAGAGGCGGCACCGACGGCTCCTCGGCCAGCATGCAGACGCTGGTGAAGCGTGCCTTCGCCGCCTGCGCGGCATTGCTCAGCCGGATGGCATCCCCCTGCTCCAGGGCCTGCGGCCGGGAGGTGTAGTACAGCACCTGGCGCGTGGTGGGGTTGGTCCCCAGGACCGTACCAATGCGCTTGCCGTTGACGGCCAGGTCGAGCCCCTCCAGTTGGGCGGCATTGTCCTGCAGGACGAGACCGATGTGGTACTCCCCGCTCGCCGGGCAGCGCCACGTCACGGAGCCCTGCTCCTCGATGGGCCCCTCGAACTCATCGCTCATCAGCAGCGTGTAGCCCTCGATGGCAGCGTCGGCGGGAAGCAGACGGATGGTGCCCGCCTGCTGCCACAGGCGGTAGGTGAGCTCCGAGAAGTCCGGCATGGTGAGTGCTTCGAAGTTCTCGGGCCTTGGGTACGTCATCTCCGGCGCCTCCCTCTCGGGGTAGACGGGAACCCGGCAGTCGATCCAGACGGTGCTGTCGCCGTCGCTCTGGTTCGTCCGCACCTGGCTGAGCACGTACATGCGGAAGTCGGTGTTCCCGTCTCGGACGGTCATTGCGTCCGGAGACAGATCATCGCAGATGTAGATGGCGTTGCCTTCAACGACCATTCTCACCGGCATGAAACGGTCCTTGCGCACCGCGGGGTTGATCACGCGCAGGCTGTCTTTGGAGTCGACCAAGGAGTACATGATGTCCACCCCGCGCACCCAGTCGGCCTCCTGGCGCCCGGTGGTCGTGTCGTTGTCGATGTCGCAGTACAGGTGGAAGATGGTGTCGTCGGGGGGGTAGTCTTCGGCGAAGGTGATCTTCCATACGTAGCGGTCCTCGGCAACGTGCCCGAAGTACACCTTGTCAATGTCGGGCGCGGTGGGGCCGGGGCGATCCCCGGTCTGCCGGGTCTTGTCATCGATGACCACCTGGAGGGCTTCGTCCAGGTCGGGGTTGGTGCCCAGTTGGGTCTCGATATGGTCGGGAAGCCCATCTGAGTCGCGATCCTGCGCCGCGGCCCAAGGGGGGCAGCAGACGATCACGGCGAGACTGCAGATGACTATGGTACGGGACATGCGCGACCTCCTGCGTCTCTGTGCCGGGCTATCCCTAGCGCTCAGGATGCCCTGTCTCAGCCTTCCTCAGCTTGCTTCGCCGTCGTCCGTGTCTGTGTGGAACGCCGTCCTCCGTGGAACTCCGTGTTCTCGGTGGTGAGACGTTCGCTCTCACCTCGGCCGTTCTCTGTGTGCTCCGCGGTTCTCCGTGTCTCTGTGGTAGGCCGTCCTCCGTGGAACTCCGTGTTCCTGGTGCCTCCGTGGTGAGACGTTGGTCGTGCCGTTCGCGGAAGGCCCACTCGCCCTGGTTGGCGAACCAGTGGGCATCCACCACGGAGGGCCTTGCGCATGTCGGATCAGCGCCCGAACGTCATTCTGTTCACCACCGACCAGCACCGGGGAGACCACATCGGGTTGTCGGGGCACCCGGCCATCGAGACGCCCAATCTGGATAGCTGGATCAAGGACGGGGCGTATTTCCCCAACGCCTACTCCGAGATCCCCTCGACCACCGGGGCCCGGCGGGTGCTGCACAGCGGCAAGGGCAGTTTCGATTGTGGCCTCGTGGGGTATTCGGCGGCCGAATGGCACGAGCCCAATACGCTGGCGGCGGTCCTTGCCGAAGCCGGGTACCACTGCATCAGTGTGGGCTGGCGCAACATGCACCCGGCCAGGAAGCTCTACGGTTTCCACACGGTGATCCCCCACGACCTGCGCGAGGGCGACGATGACTACCTGGACTGGCTCCGCCTGCAGGTGGGCCCGGAGGCCATGGAGCGCGGTCACGGCTCGGACGCCAACGGCTGGCTGGGGCGGCCCTGGCACCTGGAAGAGCGGCTGCATCCTACGGTCTGGACCACCGATGTGAGCCTGCAGCAGCTCCGCAAGCGCGACCCCACCAGACCCTTCTTCCTGTGGTGCTCGCACCTGCGGCCCCACTCACCGTACGACCCGCCGCAGTTCTACTGGGACATGTACGCCGACCGCGAACTGCCGCCGATCCCCGTGGGCGAGTGGGCGGCCAAACACGATATTCGCCAACCGGGTCTGGAGCGCACGGCGTGGCGGGGCCGCCTCACGCCGGAGCAGACCCAGCGCTGCCGTGCGGGCTATCGCGGCCTCATCACCCACCTGGACTACGAGCTGGGGCGGATGATGGAGATGCTGGGGCGGGTGGCCGGAGGGGCCGCCGCCGACACGCTGTGGCTGTTTGCCTCGGATCACGGCGACATGATGGGCGACCATCATCTGCATCGCAAGACCTATGCCTATGAAGGCTCCGCCCGCATCCCCTTTGTGGTTCGCTACCCCGCCGGTCTCGACCTCCCCCGCGGCACCTTCGAGCACGTTGTCGGGCTGCAGGACGTGATGCCCACGATCCTCGACGCGGTTGGGGTGGAGCCGCCTCGCGGCATGACCGGCCAGAGCGTCCTGGACGCCGTGCGGGGCGAACCGTGGCGCAAGTACCTCCATGGCGAGCACTCGCCGTGCTACTCGGCCGAGGAGGCCATGCACTACCTCACCGACGGCAAGGAGAAGTACATCTGGTTCCCGACCACGGGCTCGGAGCAGTTCTTCGATCTCGCGGCAGACCGTGAGGAGCTCCAGGACCTCTCGGCCGACCCCGAACAGGCCGACCGCGTGGCCCGCTGGCGCCAGAGGCTGATCCACTTGCTGACCCACAGAGGTGACGGCTTCGCAGACGGCAACAGGCTCCTGCGGCGCAGGGACCCCTGGGGGTCGGAGGCGTGAGGCAGGGCAGGTGACTTCAACCGGGGAGCGGCTACCATCCGCCTCTGTCGGGTGGTTCGACATCGGATACAGGAGCTTGACCATGCGCCCAGTGATCTGCCTTGGCCTTCTCGTTCTCCTCCTCGCCGGCGCTCACGCCGCAGACATCCGCTGGCGCTCCCAGGGCCCCGGCGGCGGTGGCTGGATCCAGTCCATCGCCTGCGACCCCCGATCCCCGGACCTCCTCTACGCCGGCTGTGATGTGGGTGGCCTGTTCGTCTCCACCGATGCCGGTCGATCCTGGACCGCGAGTAACGAGGGGCTCAATGACCTGTTCGTCCAGTGTATCGCCGTCCACCCGAGCGACGGCGACACCCTCCTGCTGGGGCTGGAGGGCGGAGTGTTCAAGTCCACCGACGGCGGCAAGACATGGGCATGGAAGCGGCAGGGCTTTCCCGAGCCTCAGCGGTACAGCTTCTCGGCCCCGGTGGGCGCGTTGTGCTTCGACCCGACCCGTCCCGATGTGCTGTATGCCGGTATCGGCCGTCCGCGATGGGGCAAGGACGGCGCCGGGGCGGTGTACAGGAGCGAGGACTGTGGGGAGAACTGGCTTCCGGTAACAGATGGGGCCCTGCCGTCCGACGCCATCGTCCGTGGCCTGTCGGTGTCTCCCGATGGTCGCTACGTGTTGGTGGCCACGGACAAGGGTCTGTTCCGCAGCGACGATCAGGGCGTCACCTGGCAGAGATCGGCGGCAGGGCTACCCCACGACAGTGTGGGGAAAGTCGCCGTCGCGCCATCGGACCCGGCGGTGGCGTACTGCACCTTGCTGACCACGGCTCGGGGAGATGAGCCCTGGAACGGTGGGGTATACCGCTCCGAGGACGGCGGCCGCAACTGGCAGGCGAGAAGCGCGGGTCTGGCCACGCGCGTGGGCAAGCCCGACGAGGCGGCCCAGATGACCTCGAACTACCGTGAGATCGTCATCCACCCCAAGGACGCCGGTACCCTGTACGTGGGGGACTGGGCCTGGGTGAGCGCCGGGGTCTACAAGACCGTGGATGGGGGAGAGGTCTGGCGGAAGGTGACCGACCATCACACTCAGGGCAGGAACATGCAGTACGGCTGGATCACCAACTGGGGGCCTTCGGTGGAATGCCTGGCCATCAGTGCGGCGGCGCCGGAGCGGGTAGTGTTCGGAACCTCCGGACATGTGTTTCTGACAGATGACGCGGGCGCCACCTGGGACCAGCGCTACTGCCGGGAGTGGGAGGACGGCCGTTTGCGGGGCATCGGCCTCGAGGTCACCTGCCTGTTCGGCGTCTTCCCCGATCCCGTGGACACCGACCGGGTCTACTTTGGTTTCTACGACATCGGCCTACTGGTCAGCGATGACCGCGGAGAGACATTCCGTACCTCACGGGAGGGCATGCGAGACGCAGGCAATTGCTTCGCCATGGCCTTTGACCCCGATGACCAGGCGAAGCTCTGGGCGGCCACCGGCCAGTGGGGAAGCAACAGGGGCTTTGTGTGCCGAAGCACGGATCGCGGGCAGAACTGGACAGTGGTTGGACAGGCGGAGAGCGGGCTGCCTCTGGGGCAGATCCGGACGCTTCTGGTGGATCCGGACAGCCCGGCGGGGCGCCGGACGCTGTACGTGACCTGCAACGGACACGGCGTCTTTCGTAGCGAGGACGATGGGTCCACCTGGCAGGCGGCGATCGGCGGCCTGCCGGAGGGCGCCACGAGCAGACCGTGCGGCCTGGCGATGGACCCGGAGAACCCCGCACACCTGCGGCTGGCTCTTGGGGGCCACCCGGGAGTCGGCAGCGGAGTGTACGAGACCTCCGACCGTGGCGCCACGTGGACGCGGCTGAGCGGCGACGGGACTCAGTTTGGGGACGTGCAGGCCCTGGTGGCATCGCCGGCGGACTTCGACACCCTCTACGTCTGTCAACGCGAGCGGTACGAGCGTGCCCTGGACCCGCCGCAACTGCTGCCCGGTGGGCTGTTTGTCAGTGAGGACGGCGGACGCACCTGGGAGCGTCTCAACGACTACCATTTCGCGAGCTGTCTGGCCGTCAGCCCTGTCGATCCCCGGGTGCTGTACCTGGGGACCACCGACCACCCGTACCACGACGCAAACGCCGCCGCAGGCCTGCTCAGATCCGCCGACGGGGGGAAGACGTGGCACGCGGAGAACTCCGGACTGCCCAATACGCACGTCTCGTGCATCGCCGTCGATCGGCATGAGCCGTGGCGGCTGTACCTGGGAACGGGGGGCAACGGACCGTTCGTGGGGATCGATACTGCCCTGGCCGTGAAGATGGGAGTGAGCCCGGAGACCGAATGAACGTGCGGGGCAGGTCGGCAGCCCTGCCCCGCGCTTTGCTCATGTGTCCGGCCCGGTTGGCGTCGCGCTACTTGCCGACCTCGACCACGGAGTTCTGGGCACCCAGCCCATTGGTGACCTTGGGCGAGCGGGGGCAGCAGACCCACTCGCCATCGACGACGAACTTGAACTCGTAGACGCCTGGCTCCAGATCGAGGCGTGTGACGAAGACGTCCTCGCCCCTGCGCGCACGCTTCATGCGGCGCGCCTCGGGGTCCCATCCGTTGAAGTCGCCGGCGATGAACACGCGCTCAGCGCCGGGGGCTTCGAGCACGAACCTCTGGCACACCATAGGCTGTTCCCTCCCTGCAGGTCAGTTGCGGTGTGACTGTGCAGGCCCAGAGGCGGCCCTTGCCGACCCGACCGCCATAGGGCGCCACCACGTCTCCGACCCTCCGTGGTGTCCTGGCAACGACAGACCGGCACAGGCAGTGGTCAGGCGCGTGTGCCGGGAAACGGCTGTGTTGTAAGTAATGACGCGCGACCCGTCACTTTGTTCCGGGCCGGCCGCAGCCCGGGTCTGTGGCCCGGTCCGAGGCGGCGCACGTGGAACAATCGCCTTTTCACATCAGGCTCGGCTACAGAGGTGGCGTTGAGAGCCGATATGTTCCAACAGCATCGCGGTTCGCAGGCGGCGGAACCGGACCGGCACTCGGCCCATGGTGTCGCCACCGCCGCACCCGCCTGCCACGTGGGCCTCGGCACGGAGCGAGGCCGCCGCGGCCGCAGGGGCCTGCACGCGCGATAGAGGCCACTATCACCTCCCTGCAGTCGATCGCGGGGCGAAGGCGCGCAATGTCCCGCTATCGGACAGAACCAGGCAACGCAGGCTCCGGGGGGCCTGCAGCGAGCCGGTCGCGCAACTACCACCGAGTGTCTTCCCCCGTAGGCCGGAAGGTCGGCAACCGTTGGGCCCGGAGCGGCGAGAGCCGCCCGGTTGGCTCGGTGCGGAAGTCTCTCGCGCCGGGGGAAGAGGAGCGCATCAGATAGCGGTGGGGCGCCCCGCGCGGCGTTCCGCAGGCCGAACGCAGGGGCAGGTCGCATCAGGCCACACCAGATCTCGGGAAGGGGAGAGCCTGAGATGGACTACCGAACGCTGGGTCGAACCGGGCTGGAGGTCAGCCTGCTCGGTATGGGCGGGCTGTTTGTGTCCCGGGCCGGAGGCACCGACCGCCAGAGAGCCTGCGAGGCGGTGCACAGGGCATTGGAGCTCGGGGTCAACTTCGTGGACACCGCTCCCAGCTACCTGGACAGCGAGGAGGTGCTGGGAACAGCCCTGGCCGGAGTGTCGCGGCCGGTCATCCTGTCCACCAAGCTGGGGGGCAGGCCGGAGCCCTTCGACGCCAGGAACCTGGACCATCTGAAGTATTCCTTCGCCCAGAGCCTGAAGCTACTTGGGCGAGATGCCGTAGACATACTCATGGTGCACGAGCCCGACCGGCCGGGCCAGAGCGATTGGTGGACAGACTGGGAGAGCTTCACCGGACCCGTTACGGAATACCTTGCGGAGCTGAAGGCCGAGGGGCTGATCCGGTACACGGGCCTCGGCGGGACGACGGCGTATGTGATGGCCGGGATCTGCGCCACCGGGCAGTACGATGTGGTCCTGACCGCCTTCAACTACAGTCTTCTGTGGCGCGAGGCGGCCATCGCCGTGATCCCGGAGGCGGTGCGGCAGAACATGGGTCTGATCATCGGCTCGCCGCTGCAGCAGGGCTGGCTGGCCCGGCGCTTTGACGAGGAGGTCGGCGGCGGCGCCGGGTGGCTGAGCCCGTCGAGACGGGAGCAGTTCAGGACGCTGTACGCACTTGTGGACGAGATCGGGATGCCCCTCACGGACCTGGCCATCCGCTGGGTGATCTCGAACCCGGACGTGGACACGGTGCTGATGGGCGCACGCTCGCGCCAAGAGGTCGAGATGAACGTAGCTGCGGTCAATGCCGGCCCCCTGCCACAGGCCGTGATGGCACGTCTCGAGGAGATCGGGGCGATGGTGCCATTCCGGCCCTCTGACGAGCCCTTCGGCTGCGGCTTCGGCGGGAGCTACCGGGGGCCGGGCCGCGCCTGAGCGGCGAAGCGCGGTGCATCGAGAGCCGACTTTCCGGCGAGACGGGAGATGAGCTGAGACAATGAGCAGACAGCCTGTACCGGCGAAGAAGGAGAAACCACAGGACGCCACCAAGTCGGTCCTGGGTTTCTTCTCCGCCAAGAAGGCAGCACCACCCCGGCCGCCGGGTCAAGGCCCCGTCGGCAGCCCGCCGCAGCGCCCCGCGACCCCGAAGGCTCCCCGGCCCGCTCAGGCCGGATGCCAGGCGCCTGCCAAACCGACTGCACAGGCCCCACGGAGCGCCGCAGTGGCCAAGGGCGTGGCTCAGGGCGCCCAGAAGGCCCCGGCGGTAAAGCCCGGGGTGCCGGGTGAGCCGAAGGCCCCGGCCGCCAGGCCTGTCGTCCCGGCGGCTCAGAAGGCGCCGGCGGCCAAGCCCGCCGGCGCCGCACCCAAACAGGGCGTCCAGCGCATCGCGCTCACACCCGCCCAGCAGGCCGCGGTCAAGCCCGAGCTCATCGACTGCATGAAACGGTCCTTCGCGGAGTCATTCTCCACCGCCTGCAATGAGAAGCTCCTGTACGCCGGTGAGGAAGCCCCCGGAGCCCCCTTCGAGGGCGCTCTGGGTGTCATCACCCTCTCCGGCGATATCAACTGGGGACTGGTACTGGGGTTTCCCAAGCCATGCGTGCCCGGGATTGCGCAGGTGTTCGCCGGCTTCGAGGTAGACTACGGCAGCAGCGATGTGGTGGATCTCGTCGGGGAGCTGGCCAATGTCTTCGTGGGCAATTTCGGTACGCGTCTGGCCAGGACGGGAGTCAAGACGGACCTCGGCCTTCCCAAGGTACTCCGTGTGCCCCAGGACCAGATGCCCAGTCCCGGCAGGGTCCAGTTGCCCAGGATGAGGTTCAAGTTCTCCAAAGGCGTCTTCTGGGCGATGATCGGCGCCTCCTGAGCCTGTCGGCCCGGCCGATCGGGCCGCCTACGCGCCTCGGCGCCATGGCTCGAAACGCGCAGGATGAGTGGTGCCATGGTGCTCGGAGTGTGTCTGGGCCGCATTCGGGACGCGATCAGCCACCGGACGTCTCCCGCCCGCGCATGTCCGAGGGTGCGCAGGGCCTTGGCCGACAGGCCTTCCTGAGTCCCATCGCGTGGGTGGCTTCGTCCGAGCACACCTGCCGCAACCCAGACGGCCGCCCCGCATCCGGCGGGACGGCCGTCTGCGTCTTCCGGCGCCCTACACTCCGCGTTTGCGCCACACTCCCCTCACGGTCACTTTGCCAGGTCCACTCTCACCACGCCCCACTCTGCCAGTTCCGGGATCACCAGACGCACGGCCTCGGGCAGCGTCTCCGTCTTCAGCGGCACCGGCGCTTGGCCCGGTGAGTGCCAGCTCGCCATCGCCACGTCGCCACCGGGCAGGGCGCTGCGCCTGAGGGTCAGCGCCAGGTGCCCCATGGCCACGGGCGGCTCTCCGGCCGCTGCCCGAGTTCGGTTCAGGATGTGACAGACCCAGGCTCTCTCGCCTCCGCTCTTTCCGTGACGCAGCAAGGCGAACACCCCCTCTGGTGCCCACACCGTGATGGGCGCCAACTCTCGCAGTAAGTCGTCGGTAACCCGGCGGCCGGGTAATACCGCCACCGCGTCCGCGGCCTGTGCCAGCGCCTCTCGGTCGTCCCGCGGGAGCCCGGACAGTCGATCCGGAACAACGATCATGCCGTAGCGGTGCAGGCGCTCGGCAGCCAGGGGAACGTGGTAGAAGGTGTCTCCAGAAAGTAGCAGGTGGAACGGCACCTGGGCCCGCAGCAGTCGCCTCACGACATTCCTGGTCCATTCTGCGTCATAGGCGTTTGTGTCCACGACGACGCCCACCAGCCCCGGCGTCTCGAAGCCATCGAAGAGCCCCTGATTGCCCCGCACAAAGCCGTAGAGATCGCCGTACTGATCCGGGGTCCCGAAGTGGCGGTCCTTCTCCGGCCCCATCCAGACATCCCAGGGCACCAGGTAGAGCTGTCCCAGGGCGTAGGTCGCCGCCAGCGCCATCCTGGTGTCGGGGACGGTATGAGGGAAGGGCGAGACCACCTGGTACTTCCCGAGAGCGTCGGCGGTGGCGGCGCAGATGGCCAGGTCCTCCATCTCCGCCGACGAGGTCTCGCCCAGGCAGAAGTCCGGTATGTCGGCGAGGAAATTGTGACGCTGGGAGGGGTTCTGGAGGTTCGTGTTCACCGACAGCGGCACGCGGCGGCCTGCGTGCGCGTCCATCTCGCGTCGCAAGTCGGCGAAGAACGACCGCACCGATCTGCGCTGGAAGTCCTCCAGCAGCGCGGTGGTGGGCAGGTCTGTCCGCTGCTCCCTGTATGCGGCGGCGTCTGAGATGCCGTGCCTGTGGGCCAGGAATGCGCGGTAGTCGAAGGCTTGGAGGTCGCCAATCCCTGCGGCGTGCAGCGCATCCTCCGGCAGCGTGCGCAGGTACTCCGTGAAGCCTGCCATGCACCGATCGCACATACAGCCTCCGCCCCAGGAGTGGGCGCCGGCGGTCAGCGCCCAGTCGTCGAACTGTACCCAGTCCACTCCGGCGTCCAGCGTCCTGCGGGCGGCGGCGAACACCGCCTCCCGGTAGGCCGGCTGGTTGTTGCAGCCCCACTTGACCGGGTCGGTCTTGTTGAAGGTCACCATCCACGGCGCAACCAGCTTGGTCCCGTCCAGGTCCACACAGTACGCACCGGAATCGTCGGTCCTGTGGTTTGCGTTCAGGGCGCCCTGGACCGTCTGTGCCACCGCGTGGACGGCGGACACGAACTGGGCGCTGTTAGTGTAGACCCACAGGACGCGGTTTGCTCCGAAGGCCCGGATCGCCTCTACCGCGTCATCGCGGTCCCAGCGGGTCGAGAAGCAGACATCGGAGTGGCGCAGCCCGGTGACCGCCTCCCGCTGAGGCGGCGCGGGGAGGTCGGCGACTGTGGGCTGCTCGGCGTCATCGCGGCGGTGCAGCGCCGTCACCTCCTGGGGTGTGAGCACGTCGTCGTAGACGGCGACGTTGTCCATACGGCCGCGGAAGGGACGTACACCGTCGAGGTTGCCGATCTGCACCTGCTCGCCGCCGCAGTCGGGCGTGGGGAGCCCGCTCCAGGAGCCCACCAGCCGCGGGGCGGCGCCGTCCGGGCTCAGGTACATCTCGGCTGTGCGGGCTCCGGCATCCAGTGTCACGGCCACGAAGTTCCATGCGCCCCGGGTCGCCGACGGGCTCTGTGGCGGAGGCGTCAGAGAGTGGTCCTTGCCTTCGGAGACGATCTTGAGGCTTGGGCGCAGATTCGCGAGCATCAGGTCCCACTCGCCGGGCATGTACAGCAGACGCGCCGGGCTCCCGGCATCGGCGGGCCGGAACCAGGCCACCAGTGTGAGCCGTTGCAGACCTCCCAGGCGCCGGTCGACGTGGACCACGGCCCCACCGGCCGGCTCCCTCGTCCGCCCGCCCGACCTCCCGGCGGCGGAGAAGTCGACGCACAGGCCCCACGGGCCGGGTGCGTAGCGCATCCCTTCTCCGGCGACGTACTCCTCCGCCCGGGCCTCGCCCCCGAGCGTCCCCTCATTGCGCAGGTGTCCGCCAAAGCGCAGCATCAGAAGGGGCTCGGGCGAAGCGGCCGCGAGCGAGGCGGCACACAGCAGCAGGCAGCCCAACGATTGCGAAGCACCGGGCATGTCAGAGGACCTCCGCGGTGGACTTGCTCGGAGGGCCCGGCCGCTGTGAGGAGCCCTTGCGGAACCGGAGCGGTCCCGTAGCAGGTACGGATGTACACAGGCAAGCACGATCGCCGCCTGATGCACTGCATGCCTGCCCCTTCGCATTCCAGGGCCGGGCAGGGAATCATCTGATAATCTTCGCCACAGGAAGGACACCGGCCTGCCGACGGGGAATAACACACAGTCGTGACGGCGCCCGGGGGTCCGCCGTCACCTCCCGGAAGCGACGGGACGCGGTGCGATCGGCCCCATCGGGGGCGTCGCGCGCGCCCGTTGGCCTGCTGTGACCAGATCCCGGGAGGAACCGCCCACGTGACCGTCTCCGAGTTGTACCAGTTCTCAGTTGACCTGTGCCGCGGGCTGGACCCCCGGGGTGACGACGCGCTGTCGGCCCGGCTTGCCGAGTTGGCCGGGGAGTACGGATTCCTGGACGGGGCGGCACGGGACGCCTTCGACGCGGCGCGCCTCACCAACCCCTTTGGGGACACCCGGATCGTGTGTGGCGCCCCGGAGCGCGAGGTTCGGCGCCTGATCTGTGGCATCGATATCGATGCCACAGAGGTGCTCCTGGCCGATAGGCTGGCCGATCACGGCCGGCCGGTTGACCTGGTTGTGGCGCACCATGCCAGTGCCATCGGCGGGGCCCTGGGCTCTCGCCGCGACACCATCTGGCCGCAGGTGAAGCTACTCACGGACTTCGGCGTGCCGGAGCACCGCGCGCACAAGCTGGTCCGGCGCGCCGCCGGGGCCGGCGAGGAGCGCAGCAGCAACCACAAGATCAACCAGGTCGCCGAGGCTCTCGGAATGCCGCTGATGACGATCCATAGCCCGGCGGACATACTCGTGCATCACGAAGGACAAAGTCTGCTGTCACGGAGAAAGCCTCAGACTGTGGGGGATCTGGTGGCGCTGTGCGATGAGTGGCCGGAGGTGCGGTGGCTTGTGTCGCGGGGTGTGGGCACACGCATTGCCGTGGGTGACGAGGCGGACCCTCTGGGAAGAGTGTATGCTTGCTTCTACGGTGGCTGGAACCCGACGGGTGAAGTGGTGGAGGCGCTGTGCGATGCCGGTTGCGGGACGCTGTGGGTCGTGGCCACCAACGAAGGGCTCAACGAGGTGGCGCGCCGGCGTGACCTCTCAGTTGTGGTCGTTCCGCACCATCCGGCGGACAATGTCGGGCTGAACCTGCTTTGGGACCGCGCCATGGATCGGTTCGGCGATTTCGAGATCGTGCCCGCAAGCAACTTCGTGCGGTTCGACCGCCGTAGCGGCGGCATGGGATGATGCTGTGATCCCCGGTTGCGTCCCGGCGGATGTTGGGGACGCCGTGTGGCGAGTGTCGCGGACCGTAGCGGCCTGCGGGCGCCCCCTATCCAGGAGCGGGGAAGAAGGGCACCCGCCCGTCGCCGCTCGCTGTGCGTGGTGAGCGGGGCAATGCCGGATGGGGCGCGATCGACGGCGCGGCGCCCCCAGTTCTGAACGTCTTGATTATCTGAGAATCTCTTGATATAATTCGACGGGTCTCGGCCTGAGCCCCGGATCGCTGACTGTGGAGACCTTGCGCAAACCCAGTGAACGCTTGAAGGTGAGAGTGCCCGTGGGAGCGAATTCCCTGGGGGACGCTCAAGCCAAGCTCTGTTCATCATCAACCGACGCCCGCGAGACGCGCGGTCCCCTCGGGGGCTCGCGGACATCGTCAAGCCCGATGCAGGGCGCGGGCGTTGGACCGGGGGTCTGCCCAACGATGAACAACGGGTCACGGAACGGAAAGCGGCGCTCACGGCGGGTTGTGGTCACCGGTATAGGTGTGGTGTCGTGTTGCGGCGTGGGGGTGCATGAGTTCTGGTCCAATGTGCGCGACGGCCACTCCGGGATCAGCAAGATCGACGCTTTTGACGTCAGCGACCTGTCCAGCAAGGTCGGCGGCCAAGTGCGGGACTTTGACCCCACGGACTATCTGAGCGCCAAGGATGCCGAGCGCCTGGGGCGTTTCACTCAGTTGGCCATCGCCTCGGCACGGTTGGCGGTGGCGGACGCCGGCCTCGAGCTGGACCGGGAGGACCGTTACCGGTGCGGGGTGGCCTTCGGCAGCAGCGGGGCCGGGAATGGGAACATCGCCGACGAGTACTATGGGAGGTACTTCTCCGGGGGGCTGGGGGCGGTGCATCCCACCGCGATCGTGGAGGTTCCCGCACATGCCGCCGCGAGCCATGTGGCCATCGACCTGGGTCTCAAGGGGCCCAGCGTCTCGGCCTCTGTGGGGTGCGTGACGGCCGTAGCCACGCTCTCTCAGGCGGCGCTCACGGTTAGCAGCGGTGATGCGGACGTCGTGGTGGCCGGAGGCACGGAAGCCTGTCTGTCGCGGTTCATTTTCGGGCTGCTGTGTCGTCAGCGGGTGCTGACGAGCAAGAACGGTGACCCCTCCCGGGCGTGCAAGCCTTTCGACGCACAGCGCGACGGCCTGGTACTGGGGGAGGCCGCGGGGGCCTTCATCCTCGAGAGTGCCGAACATGCCGAGAACCGGGGTGCCCGTGTGTACGGCGAGGTGCTCGGCGTGGGAATGACCGCCACGGCCCATCATATGGTGATGTCCACCACCGATGGCAGCGAGCTGGCCGAGGCCATGCGGCGGGCAATGGGGAGCGGCGGCATCTCGCCGGCCGACATCGACTACATCTGCGCTCACGGAGTGGGCAGTCCGCAACTGGACCTGGTGGAGACCAGAGCCATCAAGCAGGCTCTGGGGGCGCGGTCCACCTGCATCCCGGTGAGCTCCATCAAGGCGGTTTCATCGCAGCCGTTCGCCGCCGCCGGCGCATTGCAGGTGGCCGCGACATGTATGGCCATGGCCGAGAACGTCGTCCCGCCCACCACGAACCTGGCGGTGCGGGACGCCGAATGCGACTTGGACTATGTTCCCGCCCAGGCCCGCACCGCTCGGATAGACACGGCGCTACTAAACGCGTATAGTTTCGGGGGGACGTATGCCTCCGCCGCTGTGCGCAGGTACGAAGGGCTTTCGTAAGCACGCCGTCGTTGCGCCGGGGCGGCGGATGCTCCGGACGGGCGATGGCATGGGCAGCCCCGGGGAGGAGATGGTAGGGGCGGCGGCAGTGTAGCGGGCGGGCGACCCATGGCGTGAACAGTGAGGGAAGGCGAACATGGGGGCACAGGTACTGCTGCTGTGACTTGAGGTCCGTCCATGGGTCTGTGCTCGATAGCGCTCACGGTAACGGCAGTCACGACGCTGATGCTCGGCGCCTTCGTCTATCGGCGCGTGCCCGACCGTCCCGGCAGCCGGCTGTTCGCAGTGCACACCGTGTGCGTGGCGGCGTGGTTGCTGTCCAATGCGTTGGTCGTGGTGTCCGGCGACCACGCGCACATCACCGGCCTTCTCCGGCTGGCCCACGCCCTGACCGCCTTCATGGTCGCCACGCTGGTGGACTTCGTCTGGGCGTTCCCGGATCGCCTGCGCTGGGGGCCTTCGGGCCCGCGAGTGGCCCTGTACCTCGCCGCCACCGTCGTGGCCGCCGTGGTCTCACTGCCGGACCTGGTCAGCTCCGTTACCCTGACCCCAGTCGGCCCCATCGCCACCTTTGGCTGGCCGCTCCTCGTCTTCGCGCTCTACGCACTCCCCCTCATCGTGTACTGCAATGTGGTTCTGATCGCCAAGGCTCGGCGACTGAGCGGCATCGCGCGCGCCCAGATGTGGCATGTGCTCGTCGGCACCGTTGCCTCGGAGCTGTTCATCATCATGGCCAACCTGGGCCTCCCGATCATCACCGGGCGCACGGAGTACGGTGGTTGGGGAGCCGCGGGCTATGTCTTCACCGTGATCGCCGTGGCGGTGGCGATCACGCGCCACCATCTGTGGGACCTGGGAAGCGGCGCGCGCCGGATCGCCGCCGCCACTTTGGCCGCCGGAGTACTGGCCGGCGGCAGCGTTGGCGTGTACTACATTGTGGCCCTGGCCTGGGTGGGCGCCGAGCCTCTCACCCCCCACGGCTTCTGGCTGGCGGCGGGCGTCATTATCGGTCTGCTGTTTGCCCCGACGTACCAGGTCCTTGGCGGGCTACTGCTCAGCCGTTCCGGACCCGACGGCACGCGGATCGGCCGACTGCTGAGCAAGCTGGGCGGCGCGATCGTGCACGCTCCACCGGGCCCGTCGGTCCTGCTGCCCGTGTTGGTGGAGACGCAGCGGTTTTTCGAAGCCGCGGGCGTCCGTGCTTTCCTGAGGAACGCCGACGGAGCCTATGTGGACGCCGGCAGCGTGGCTTTTGTTCACCAGGAGTTGATCGTACAGCCGGGCAGTCGTGTCCCGCTGCCTCTGTCCACCGCTCTGGCTCTGGCTCCGGAGACCATCGTTGAGCCGGTGGATGCCGGGCAGGTGGCCCGGTTCGGGCCTCTGCAGGAGCGGGCGCAGTTGCTGGCGGCACTCGAGACGCTCCAGGCCAACGTTCTGGTGCCCATGAGGTGGGAGGACGCCACCATCGGGCTGCTCGCGGTGGGCTACAAGCTGTCTCGGGACATGTACCACCAGCATGACATCAACCTGCTCCGGAGCGTCGCGGCGCATGCGGCCATCGCGGCCAAGAACGCGGAGCTCAGGGCCCAGATTCTCGCGGAAAAGGACCGGACCGACAAGGTTCTGGCTCAGATGGAGAGCGGGGTAGTGGCCGTGGACGGCGCCCGGATGGTGCGGCTGGTGAACCCCGCTGCCTGTGTCCTCCTGGACCGCCGACTGGACGAGATCCTCGGCCGTCACGTGAGTGTTCTGCCCCGCGCGTTGCACGACAACCTCCACCTCGCGCTGGAGGGACAGGTGACGCTTTCTGCCCAGAAGGCCTATCTGGATTCCAGACGCCGCCTACCCGTGGCCGTGAGCACCTTCCTGCTGGCGGGCGGCGAGGACAGTCGAGACGGTGCCGGGATCGTGTTCCGCGACCTCCGAACTGAGGAGGAGTTGCAGCGAGTAGAGCGTGAGACCCGCCAACTGCGGTTCATCCGCACCGTGTCGGCGGGCATGGCCCACGAGATTCGCAATCCTCTGGTGGCGATCCGGACCTTCGCGGAGCTGGCGCCCACTCGGCTCGACGACCCGGAGTTCCAGGAGTCGTTCCTGCAGGTGGCCAAGTCGGAGATCGGGCGTCTGGAGGAGTTGGTGTCACAGTTCATGGTCCTGGCCCGACCGGCGGGCGCAGCCCGCGAGCCCGTGGACCTGCTGTCCATCTGCCGCAATGTGGGGGCCGCCGTCTCGGCCACCGCCATGAGTCGCAATGTGTCTTTGGCGCTGGAGCTGCCTTCCGAGCTGCCGGAGCCTCTGGGCTACGCCGACCGGCTGCACCAGGCGATGATGAACCTGCTTCTCAACGCCATCCAGGCGGCCCCGGACGGCGGCGAGGCCGCGCTGCGCGTCACCAGGGGCGAGGACGGTGGGCATGACCGGGCGGTAGTGGTGACGATCTGGAATTCCGGCAGCTACATTCCACCGGCGGACATCGAGCGAGTCTTTGAGCCGTTCTTCACCACCAAGGCCACCGGCACCGGTCTGGGGCTGGCCATCTGTCACACCATTGTGGATGAGCATGGGGGAAGCATCGTGGTGGAATCCGACGCAGAAATGGGGACAGCATTCGTCATGCGTCTACCCCTCCAGCCGGAAAGCGGAGTCATGCAGGTGATGGCATCATGATCACCGCCGCAGTGCTGTCGCCACACGGTGAATGGACAGGGCGTGTGCGGCGAGTGCTATCGGAGCACGCCACCATCATCGATCTGGATGTGACCGCCGGCGCCGGTGCCGCGCTGGCCACCATCACGCTGGACATGATCGTCTACGAGCTGGTGCCGCTTGCTCGCGAGAGCTCTGTTGCCCTGGCTCAGGTCAAGGCCATGCACCCGCACAGTGTGACGGTATGCGTGGCCACCAATGGCGTGACGGACCCGCTGCCGCCCGCCGGCGATGCTCCGGACCACTGGATCATCGTGCCCGGCCCGGCGGTCCAGATGGAGAGCCATATCCGGGCGATCGCGGACTCGATTCGTACCGCCGCGTCGACCTCGGGCGGCCACCACCCGATGCGCAGTGCCCTGTCTGCCCCGGAGGCCGGCCTGGCCTCGGATGGAGGCCTGCAGACGAAGACCGACAGTGCCCTGTACCGGATCATCGGCCGCATGATGGCCAGCCACCAGGTCGCCGATACCCTCGCGGCCTACTGCGAGGCGGTGCACGAGATCACCAACTGCGTCAGCCACTGCCTGCTGTGGCGCGAGGAGGTGGCGCAGTGCTTCACCGTCGCCAGTTGCGAGGGGCTGCCGCCCCTGCTCCGGGATCTGTGCCGGTTGCCGGCGAACGGCGCGCTTGCCACCTGGCTGCAGGCGCACCGAGGCATCGTGTCGCAACGCGCACTGATTGAGTTGGGCACGCAGTCGGCCATCCTGCGCGAGCTGGAGTTGTGCGGTGCCGTACTGGCCATCCCCCTGCTGTCGCAGGGGATCTTGCGGGGCATTCTGGCCCTGGGGCCCAAGGCCATCGGCGAGCCGTACACCCGGGCCGAGATCGAGCCGGTGTTCGTCCTTTCCGCCTCCGCCGCCGCCGCCGTCAGACAGGTTGAGCTCAATGAGGAGCTTCAGGCCCGCAACGTGTATATCGACCAGGTCGTCTCCAGTATGGAAAGCGGCATCGTCACGATCGATCCGGAAGAGCGCATCAGGGTCTGCAACCCGTACACCACTCGCATTCTGGGGCTGTCGAGCCCCGGGACGGTGGGCCACGACCTGCGGGTCCTGCCGGCCCCACTGGGCGACTACCTGTACGAGTGTCTGGTCTCCGGCCGTGAGCGGACACGGGAGGAGCTCACGGTTGCCGGCGGCTCGCCGCTCCTGCGGGTGTCGACGCGGCGCCTGTTGGGCGCGGACGCCACGGTTCTTGGGTCGATGATGCTCATCGAGGACATCTCGGCCGAGCGGGAGTTGGCCGAGGAGCGGCGCAAGACGGACCGCAACGAAGTGCTCAATCAGGTGGCGGCCCGGTTCGCTCACGAGCTCAAGAACCCGCTCTCGACCATCCACACCTTCGCCGAGCTACTGCCCGACCGCAGCGATGACCCGGAATTCCAGAGGTTCTTCGCCGAGCAGGTGAAGCGAGACGTCAGCCGGCTGGATGATCTCATACAGAAGCTGGTTTCGCTCTCCGAGCCACAGTACACGACCCGTGAGTTGGTGGATGTCTTCGAGCTTCTGACCGCAGCCACCGAGCGGCTGGACATGCTGGTGGAGGGTGCCAGAGACAAGGTGGTCTGCCAGCATAGCGGCCTGCTCCCCCGGGCACACGTGGACAAGGACGTGGTGGCCGCAGCCCTGACGCACCTGATGCGTTTCGCCATGGGGGCCCGCAGGGGCAAGGTGAATGTGGACGCCAGGCTGCGAGATACCCAGTTTGGAGAACGCAGTATCGACCTTATCATCCGTGGCGAATGCGATGAGACCGTGGCCACCGACCCTCAGGGGCTGCTGGACCCGTCCTTCGTTTTGGACAACCCGGACGTCGACCTGGGGCCCTCGGCCAGTCAGAGGCTGATCGAGGGGCAGTCGGGCTCTCTCGACGTCCACTGTGAGGGCAGTGAGATCGTGTTCGTTGTCTCGCTGCCCCCAGCCCGTACCGACGTTCCGAAGCATGGTCACGAGGAGCGATGAACCCATGCGTGGCAACATCCTGGTAGTCGACGACGAAGCCGGTCCGCGCGAAGCCCTGCGCATGATCCTGAAACCGAACCACGAAGTGCGCACGGCCAGCAGCGGCCCCGAAGCCCTGACGCAGATCGCCGAGGGCCAGCCCGATCTGGTCTTCCTCGATCTCCGCATGCCGGGAATGGATGGCACGCAGGTGCTCAAGGCCGTCAAGAGCCAGTACCCCGACGTCCAGGTGGCCATCGTCACGGCGTACGCGGGGATCGAATCTGCTCGGCTCGCCGTGCGCTACGGAGCCATCGAGTATCTCACGAAGCCGTACTCGGTGGCGGAGGTGGAGGAGATCGTCGAGAAGGCGCTGACGGTGCGGCGCCAATCCCACGACGAGCAGGTTCTCCGGGCGCAACTGACCCGGCTCACGGAGAATGCCACCGGTGCACCACTGGCCATCGACATGGAGGACCCCCGGGCCGTGGAGGAGGCCGTCGACCGCCTGGAGTCCATGCAGACTTCGCTCTCCCGCGACCTGCGCAAGGTGCGGGAGCTGTACGACTTGGGTGAGGTGACCGCCGAGGTCACCCACGACATCAGCAACTTTCTCACCATCATCCTCAGCAACTCCCAGTTCCTCCTGCGCCAACTGGACCTGCAGAGCGAGTCGGGCGACGCCGCGGTCTCCGAGCGCGTCCTGAAGATCACCCGGGCGGCCGAGGACTGCTCGGAGATGATCGCGAGGATCAAGGACTTCGTGCGCGCGAACTCCCAGCGCCCCATGCAGTCGCTGAACATCAACGAGCTGGTGGCCTCGGTGGTCAACCTTAAGCGTGGCGCCTCCCCGGACGAGAGGGCCAACGTCCGCTTCGTCCTCGATCTGGGTCCCGTGCCGCTGGTGATGGGGGACGAGGTGGCGCTACGTACCGTCCTGGTCAACCTCATCGACAACGGCCTGGACGCCATGGGGCACGAGGGGCGCATCGAGGTTGCGACGGAGGCCACGGCAGACAGCGTGGTGATCCGCATCACGGACGACGGATGCGGGATGTCTCCGGAGGTCCTCAAGCACGCCAAAGACCCGTTCTTCTCTTCAGGCAAGGACCATGGGACCGGTATCGGGCTGCGTGCGGCCGACAAGGTGGTCCAGCGTCACCAGGGCAGTCTGCGGATCGACAGTGCCCAGGGGGAGGGCACGACGGTGACGATCGAGTTGCCTGTGGAACCGCCGGTCACCGCCGAGCCCGCCCTCTCGATAGATGCCGACGCCGCGCCGCTGACCGTGGTGCTCGCCGAGGACGAGCCGGGGATGCGGGAGCTTATCGCCCGGGCGCTGAGCACCCAGGGCTACCGCGTGCTGGCGGCGGCGGACGGGGCCGGTGCCTGGCGCATCGTGGAGGACGAGCTCGAGAACGGATCGGCTTTACAGGGCCTGCTCGTGCTCACCGACCAGGTCATGCCGGGGATGTCGGGGCGGGAACTGGGGCTGCGTGTGAAGGCTGCGGCTCCGGAGGTGCCTGTGCTGCTGGTCACCGGGTATGGCGAGCCGCCGGGCGATGGGGTGGAGGACAGGCTCATCGAGAAGCCCTTCGAGCTGCAGGACCTGCTGGACGCTGTGGACACGCTCCTGCAGCAGGTGCGGGCGTAGATACTGTGCGGCACACGGGGCCCGGCGCCGCGTGCCGGCGTCTGTCGTCCTCCACGGGGCAGGCCGGGCCGACAGCCGTGCCGCCGTAGGTTGCAGAAGCGGCCTACGATGCTCCGTCTGCGCCGGAGCTCCGGCCGCTTTCGCCGTCACCGGGCACGGGCACGCAGGCCGCCTGGTTGAAGCTCTCCACGAAGCCCTGCATCGAGGCCGCGTCCCCCGTGGCACACCAGAGCCGGGCCAGATCGCGAAGCTCCCGCGCGTCGATTCCCGACAGTTCCGCCATCAACGCGTGGTCGTCGGTAAGCCCCGTCACGATCCCCGCCTGCTCCAGCATCTCGATGAAGCGCCGGGTGTCCCGGGTGAACTGCGCGAAGTTGCGGCCGTTGAGCCGGTACGGGAGCGGCTCCCAGAACTCGGGCGGGAACAGCATCTTGAACTTGTACCCCAGATTCTGGCGCAGGTACTCGTCCTTGTCCACCTCGAAACCGTACTCCTCGGCCTGCGTGAACCAGGGAGTGCCCGGCAGAAGCCCCGGGAATGAAACCGGGACGTAGTCCGGCGCCAGGCGTTTGAG
>Ga0334882_1001756_pt1 | contig 24470 bp, 13 predicted proteins | sample GraSluR1_MG_5_FD_207226 | JGI IMG/M metagenome (GOLD analysis project Ga0334882, IMG submission 207226) | Sludge microbial communities from methane-producing bioreactor in Wageningen University, Netherlands - Granular Sludge_15_04-R1 | ecosystem: Engineered > Bioreactor > Anaerobic >...
TTCCGGGCCTCCTCGATGGTCTTGTCCTCCACATCGGTGAAGTTGATGGTCCTTCTCACCTCATATCCCAGAAGTTCCAGGTACCGGACCAGAATATCCTCATAGAGAAAAGTACGGTAATTGCCGATATGGGGTCTGCGGTAGATGGAGGGACCGCAGGTGAATATTTTGACCACCCCCTCTTCCCGGGGTTTCAGGGGCTCCAACTTTTTCGTCATACTGTTTTTCAGCTCTAACAAGATGTACCTGACCTTGAAGTAAAGTTTCTACCTAAAGATACTAAAGGAGAGGGGGGGAATCAATCGGATACAGGGGGATTTCCTGAGCCGGATTGACAAATCCCGGCTTCCGGATTAACGTTGCCCCATGAAACCGGCAGACAAAATCAAAAACCATTACAATCCCCGGCTGGGTAAATTTCAGGAAACCCATGAAATCCTCGACTGGGAGAACCGGGAAGCCCAGATAGCCCGTTTTGAGGTTCTCATCAATCATGTCGACCTCTCGGGCCGTTCGGTTCTGGATGTGGGCTGCGGCTGCGGGGATCTCTTCGGCCTTCTCAGCGAGAGGGGGATTAATGTGGAATATACGGGGGTGGACATCCTGCCGGGGATGATTGAAAAGGCCCAGAGTCTTCACCACGGGGGCCGGTTCATCTGCGGGGATCTTTTCGGAAGCGATAACCTCTGTACAGACCGGTTCGACGTGGTCTTCACCTCGGGGATCTTCAACCTCAACCTGGGAAACAACGCCGCCTTCTTCGAAGCCGCCCTGCCGGTCCTGGACAGCCATGCCGGTGAAGTGCTGGTGATAAACCTCCTGCACCATGAAAGTCCCGGCCGGGACGACCGGTACTTCTATTTCGATCCTGCCGCCGTCAAAGCCCGGCTGGAGAGGATGGGCCGCCGGGTTACCCTGGTGGACGACTACCTGCAGAACGACTTTACCGTCATCGCCCGGCAATAAAGGGCTGCGGGAAAGAAACCTTGCTTGAGCAGTCCCTCTCTGCTATGACCAGGATCAATAGTGGTAAAGATAACTACCCAGAGAATAACATGTCTTTTTTCTTAGGATCTGCTATATCTGCAGATTCTGGTAGAATTCTGCTTTTACAAGTGGTACACTGGTGAAAATAAAGTAGCAGATTTGCAGTGAATGCAAATCAAGGGGCCCGTATGTCTTTGAATTTAAAACGACCGGGCGTAATAATCTGTTTTATTGTAATCTTGGTATTATCCGCGTTCCCGGTTGGCGCTCAGGATTACCGTATTAAAACCTCCCCTGAAATCCTCATTCCCCTGATGGATAAGGACCTTTTTGGTCTCGGCGGGGGAGGCTCGTTTACCCTGGACGGGGATTTCTTTGGCTTCCTGGCGCCCTATGCCGGGCTGGATGTCAGATACATCGCCCCGGCCGCTTCCGAGGTGGAAAGCTCACTGGTGCTTTTTTCCGCCGGGGCGGGGGTCGGAGTCTTCTTCTTTCCGGTGCCGCGAATGAAAGTCGGCTTTTCCGCTGGATCGGGGATCTATGTCGGCTCTTTCAGGAGTGAGGAAAACCCCCTCATGACGGGGAACCTCTTCTGGCGGGCCGGAGGAGAAGTGGGCTACCGATTCTCTCCTGGATTCACCCTTTCCGGTGGCGCCTCCTACGTTGATATGATGGCAAAATCCAGTTCCTTTTACCGGGGTCTGGGAATGACTCTGTCGGCGGATATCGGTCTTAAGTCGCGTAATGCCGAAGGAAGGGTGGTCCTTCAATCCATGGAAACCGTGCCTGTGTACCCTGTGGTTTCCCAGGATTATAAAACGGCGGATTTTGGAACCGTGGAAATACGCAATGCCGAAAGCGCCGAAATCCGAAACGTGGAGATCTGGTTTTACGCCGAGGGGTATTCATCCGGCCCCATGCTTTGCGCCCGGGTGCCCTATCTGCCCAAGGGGGCCTCAGCCTCGGCACCCCTCTACGCCGCTTTTTCCGATAAGGTGATGACTATTACGGAAAACATCAGGTTAAGCGGAGAGGTGCGGGTTGTTTATCAACTGCTGGGAGATTCAAGGTCATCCAACATAGAGACCACCTTCTCGATTCAGCACAGGAACGCCCTGACCTGGGAAGATCCGGCTCTGTTATCCACTTTCATAAGCCCCAACGATCCGTCGGTGCTTGAGGCGAGTAAATATATCGCCGGAAATGTGCGAGCTATCACCAGGCCTGAGCTTGATGTGAACCTGCAGTATGCCCTTGGCCTTTTTGAAGGGTTACGGCTGTCAGGTATCGCTTACAGCCCCGATCCTCAAACGCCCTATGCTTCCTTTAGAAACTCCCTGGATAAGGTAGACTACGTTCAGTATCCCCATCAGACTCTGGCTTACCGGGGGGGGGATTCGGACGATCTGGCGGTCCTCTACGCCGCGGCTCTGGAATCTGTGGGGGTTCCCGCTGCCATTATCCCCCTGAAGGATGAGGTGATTGTGGCCTTCATGCTCAGCTCTTCCACGGCTGCGGCCAGAGCTATGTTCTCCAACGGAGAGGACTTTGTTTATCTTGACGAAGAGACCTGGGTTCCGGTAAAGGTCTCCCTGGTCCGGGAAGGTTTTCTCCAGGCCTGGAGCGAGGGGGCAAAAATCTTCAACTCCACCCCCCAGTCAGCTGATCTTTTCTTTAAACTTTCAGACACCTGGCTCAGGTTTCCTCCCGCGGGTGTTCCGGGGATCTCCTCGGTGGTCCAGAAACCAGCGGAGGATCAAATCAGGACAGCCTTCGACAGTCTGATTGACCTGGTCGTTTCCAGAGAAATCATTCCGAGGGTACAGCGTCTCCGGGCCTCCTTCGGTCCCGAGGGGGGAAGCGGCCGACAGTTGAATGCCCTGGGTGTATTATATGCACGGTATGGTCTCTACACAGAAGCCCTGGCTGAATTTCAGGCTGCTTCTTCCAAGGGAGAAACCAGGGCTCATATCAACATTGGCAATGTCGCTTTTCTCCTGAGAGATTTTGAGACCGCCGTGGCGTGGTATCAGAGAGCCGCTGAAGAAATGCCCGATGAAGTGGCCCCCATTATAGGCCTGGCCCGGGCTTATTACGAGCTGGATCAGTATGATGAGGCGGACTGGTATTTCCGGAAAGCCGCAGAAATCCGCCCCGAGCTGGCGGTTCGATATGGCTATCTTTCCGCCCGGCTGGTGGGATCCGATGCCAGAGCCTCCGCCGCCATGGATCGGGTGGGCGACATGATGTGGGACGATTAATTTATCTTTTTCGAGGATAAAAAGTGTTTAGTAAATGTGGCAAATGTATTCTCCTCTCACTCATGGTATGGGGTGTTTTTTCTGTCTCAACAGTTTGGAGCCAACAGGCCCCAAACTCGTATTTCCATTTATCCCAGACGATTGAGGGCTGGTATCCTCAACCGGTTGACCGTGATTCCGTAATTTCCTACTCCCTGGGTACCGCCACACAGTTGTCTTTCATGCCCTTGCCTTTCCTGGAAACTCTGGCCCGGCTGGGGGTTTATTCCCTGCGGGTGGATGCCGGACAATCTCACCTTTATTACAGCGGTGCTGTGGGGCTTGGTTTCAATGTTCCCCTGACAGAACGTTTTTCCCTGGGAGGCATGGGTTTTGCCGGGCTGGGGCAGCTTAACTATACCAGGGAAGGGGAAAACACTTCTGAAAAGTATGGCCTTTTTGAACTCGGGGCGCGGATCCGGGCCGGTTTTCGTGTATCCGCCGCCGGGAATCTCGGCCTGACCTTCGGCTATCAGCACCTGGCAACGCCAGAGGCCAGTTTCATGGATACCCTTACCGGGGGGATCAGCTTTCGGCTTTCCCTTGGGGAACTGAACAAGTCCCGCACCCACCTGAACTTCGAGAGTATTGATGTTCAGGCGGTATTTCCTGTGCTCCGATCCTGGTATGAGTCGGAACCTGTCGGAACTGTCACCATAAAGAACAACTACGATGGACCGGTTGAAAATGTCCGTGTCTATTTTGAAGCACCGGAGTTCATGAGCGGGTCCCGCCACTCCTTCACCGTCCAGAGGATGGAGAGGGGGGGAAGTGTGACCGTACCCCTTTTCGCCATATTCGATGAGAGGGTTCTCACCTTGACGGAAAACACCACATCCCTGGCTTTCATCGTTACGGAATACTCTTTTTACGGAACCCGGAAAACCGCCCGGGAAGGGGTGCCTCTTCCCTTTCATCACCGCAACGCCATGGCCTGGGAAGATGACCGCCGGGCTGCCGCTTTTGTTTCTCCCACGGATCCGGCGTCTCTCTGGTTCGCCCGGTATGCTTCCAGCATGGCCCGGGACCGCCTCCGCGGAGAGCTTCCTTCAAACATGCAGTACGCTCTGTCGGTATTTGAAGGCTTGAGGCTCTACGGGGTGAACTATGTGGTAGATCCCAACAGCGCTTACATCGAGCTTTCGGAAAACGCCGCCACCATCGACTACCTTCAATACCCCGGCGAGACCCTTATGTACCGCGGCGGTGACTGCGATGACCTTACGATATTGTATTGCTCCCTTCTGGAATCACTGGGTATTTCCACCGGATTTATCACCATCCCCGGCCACATCTACATGGCCTTTGACATAGGAATGACAGAGGAGGAGGCCAAATCCCAGTTTTTCGACCCCGGCCTGCTTTTCTACAGAGACGGCCGCGCCTGGGCTCCCGTTGAGATAACCATGGTGAAAGAAGGGTTTGTCAAAGCCTGGCGGGTGGGGGCCAAACAGTGGATAGATAATTCGGGGGTGGGATCCGCAGATTTTTACCCCATGAGGGAAAACTGGGTCCGTTATCAACCCAGCAGTATTCAGAATGCCAGCTCCCGTTTTGCCCTGCCCGATGAAGGGACCATGATGGTGGCTTTCGATACAGCGGTTGACCGGTTCATCGTCAGAGAGATGGCGCCGATAATCTCGGACTTCTCTGCCCGTCTGGCATCGGATCCCCTCCCGGAAACCTACAATGAATACGGTATCGTCCTTGCCAGGGCGGGAATGCTTGATCTGGCCTGGGAACAGTTCAGCGCCTCCGCCAAAGGGGGCTATTCCCACGCCTGGAACAATCTGGCCAGTATCGCCTTTGTCCGTAAAGATTATGAGCTGGCCTACTCCTATTATGAATGGGCCGAGAGTCTGCTCCCCGAGGATCCCGTGGCGGTTCTCGGGATGGCCCGGGCCTCCTACGAAATGGATCGTTACGGGGATTCGGAGATCTACTACGCAGCGCTGCAGAAGAATGCTCCCCTCCTGGCGGAAAGGTTCACCTATCTGGCCTCGGTCTACGGCGGTTCGGGGCGGGCCTGGTCCATGGCCGATCGTCTCGGTCGAACCGTGTGGTCAAAACCGGGCCTGAATTTCAGGCCGGAAGAACCCGAACCGGTGGTTCCCGTGAAGGCTCCGGTGCAGCAGGATCCCCCATCCATTGGTGAGGAGGATGAGGTCCCGGAGGCAGTGGAGATTCCTGCGGCTTTGCCGGTAGCGGTGGATCCCGAGAGGGACGAAGTACAGGAACCGCCCGTGATGGATCCTCAAACGGAAGAACCCGATGAGATTGCCCCTGAACCCGTACCGGAAGAAGTTTTTGAAGCCGCCACCGCACCCCCTGCGGCAGCTCCCCCTGCGGCGGAGCCGGAGCAGGAAGCACCGGCGGAAGAACCCGCAACGCCCGAACTGCCTGCGGAGGAGCCGGATGCCGTTACCGAATCGGCAGAAGAACCTGCCCCGATCATGCCGCCGGTGGAAATTGCCGTTTCCGATCCGGTACCCCCGCTGGAAGAGCCTGCTTTGCCGGTGAAGAAACCTGCCGCTCCTCCTGCCATTATTGAGAAGGCCCCTGAGGACAGGGATCTGGCGGAAAAGACCCTGATTCCCAAGGCCCCTCCTGCCGCAGCGGTACCTTCTTCCGAGCCGGAACCCCGGCCGGAACCGGAACAGCCCCAGGCCCGTCAAGCCGCTCCCCCTGTGCTGATTGAAAAAGCTCCGGCAGATCTGGAACTGACCGAGCGGGTCACCCCAGCAGGGCCCCCTCTGGCCTCCCGGACCCAGGTTCCTGCGGCGCCGGTCGCCGGCCAGGAAATTCCACCGACCCAGACAGGTTCGGCTGTTTCAGAAACTACCGCCCCTCCGTCACCGGCGGCACCTCCTGCGGCGGTTCCGGAAACACCCGCCCCTGTTGATCCTGAGCCTGTACCAGAGCCAGAGCCCGAACCCGAACCCGAACCCGAACCCGAGCCCGAGCCCGAGCCAGAGCCCGATCTACCGGAGCAAGATCAACCGCCGACGAGCAATCAGCTCCCAGCCCGGCCGCTTTTATCAGATTCCTCCGGATCTCAACCTCGGGGACGGCAAAGAGGCAGGCTCCTTCCCTTCCGGGCTGACCGGTCCAGTAATGACCGGGAGCAGGAGCCGGATATCAGCGTGGAACCTGTGATTGAAGAAGCTGTTGTCGAAGAACCTGCGTCTGAAGAGGAATCTGTCCCTGAAAATGACAGGGTTTTTATTGACCTTCTTGATCCGGAAATCCGCATTGGCCAGGGCTTTTGGATCAGGGAAGACCGCACGGCGGCCATGACAGACCGCAGCGCCCTCTTTGCCAAACTGATTATCCCCGTCCGGGCCCTGTCCGGCCCCACCGCCTATGAGTTCGAAGCCCGCTCCACCGGGAGAGGCTTTACCGGTTTCGGGATCCATATCCATGGCCGGGGGGAATGGGATCTCTCCTACTATGGGGGAGGGGATTCTCTCCTCGTCTGGATCACCAGCGATCCGAAAACCTACGGCGACCCCGCCCCCCGGCTGCAGGTTTACCGATCCTACGGCGAAGTTCATATGCCGATGATACATTCAAGTACGATCTCCGGCTCGCTTTTTGACTGGAGGACGTACCGTGTTGAATATGACCCTGAGAAAGGCAACCTTGCCGTCCATGTCGACGGAATCCCATGCCTGTTGCTTGAAGGGCTGACCAATTCTGATGCTTTAAACTATGCCGCTCTGAGGGCTCTGGATTCCACTGAGTTCCAGAACCTCAGCATAACACTCCTGCCACTTTCTGAAACGTCCATGGAGACTTCCAATGAATAAAGTTCCTTCCCTGAGAATTATCATCCTGTTATTAGCCTGCACCGCAATAGTGCCTTTTTTATTTTCCTGCGACGATTTCTTCGGTACCGAAGATTTAAAACAGGCCATAAGGGAAGAAGTTGTCGCCGCGACGGCGCCGGAGATGAGCGTGGTACTGAGGGCGGAAAAAGACAGCATGGGCGTTCCCAGTCCCTATGGAACCCAGCGGTTCAAGATCGGGGTACCCTATGTGATCACCACCACCGTGGGAAACGATTACGTTTTTTATGAATGGACCCATTCCGGGGCGGAGGGGGATGCCACCTTCGGAGACCCCAGGGAAAATACAACCACGGTAACCATTAACAGGGAGGTAGAGGGGCTGCGGATCATTCCTGTTTTTGACAGGCGGCCTTATGTGGTGACGTGGGATCCTTATTCTGGAAGCTCCAACATAATCACGAATAAGAATATTCAGATAAATTTTAATGAAATCATTGATTCCTCAACGCTGATTCTCGGTCCCGAGGGAACCATAAGGATAACCACCTGGTCCTATATCGAGAATAACGATCCTGTCAATATCGAACATTTCTTTACAGATCTCCCTACCGATAACAGCTCATTGGTTAATCTTAATCTAAAAACCGGCTCCACTTACGAGCCCTATCACACCATTCTCATAACTTTGACTTCGGATATTAAGGATCTTAATGGAAATGAGATGGCAGACGAGTTTTCCTGGTTTTTTAAAACCGGAAGTGGATCTGATACTGATCCACCAGTTATAAACGGATTCACCATCCGAAATGCCCTTGGTGTTTCCAGTACGGGAACTAATAATGCTCATTCCAACGGTAGAGATATCGAGTTGATTGTAACCGCCGTTGATGAACTGTCGGATGTCCAGTATATAGAAATTATTGAGACCCCCCAGGGCGAAGCAGCCATTACACACTCTGGCGTTTATGCCCGCCCCTACGCCTTCACTCTCTCTTCGGCTAATAATGACTGGACAAAAATCCAGGTCCGTGTAGCTGATAACAGCGGAGAACCAAACTGGACTACCGCGGATGAAACGGTGATGAACACCAGGAGTGTACTACTTGATTTAATACCTCCCGGAATTGTTGTAGGAACGATAACCACAACCGGGAACGACGGCTGGGTAATTAATGGGCAGACTGTAGAGATACCCTTCACTGTAACTGAAGCTGGTTCCGGGCTTGCCTCGGGATCACCGGCAGTTACCATTGGTGGACGAACAGCCACAATAGATGATACGAATGCTCCGGACTATATAGCCAGTTACACCATCCCTGAGGATGAGGCAACCCTGATTCAAGGTGGGCTCGGTTATACCATTGATGCTTCGGACAACGCTGGGAACAACATGGTTCAGGTAAGCGCTTCCACAGGTATCACTTATGACCGAATGGCTCCAAGTATAGTGGTTGGCGAGATAACCACAACCGGGAACGACGGCTGGGTAATTAATGGACAGACTGTAGAGATAACCTTCATTGTAACTGAAACTGGTTCCGGGCTTGCCTCGGGATCACCGTCGGTCACCATTGGCGGACGAACAGCCGTAATAGAGAATACGAGTAGTCAAAACTATGTGGCCAGTTACACCATTCCCGCCGGGGAAACAACCCTGACTCAAGGTGGGCTCGGTTATACCATTGATGCTTCGGACAACGCTGGGAACAGCATGGTTCAGATAAGCGCTTCCACCGGTATCACTTATGACCGAGAGGCACCGGGTATTACGATCTCTGGCCCCATACCTGCAAGCGTCAAGGACGGAAATAACGCGATCTACACCGTAACCTATACCGGGGCAAGTAATGTGACACTGAGCACGGATGATGTTGTCGTTGCAACGACCGCCGGAACCCCCGGGGCTTCTGTAGGAATAAGCGTTACAGGATCTACCACTAGAACTATAAATGTCACCGGGACGGGCGATGGTAAGGTAACCGTCACCATCGCCGCTGGAAGCGCAACAGATGCCGCTGGGAATCTTGCGGGAGAGATTGGCCCTTCAAATGAGGTTACCATAGATAATCTTGCTCCAAGTATAGTGGTTGGCGAGATAACCACAACCGGGAACGACGGCTGGGTAATCAATGGGCAGACTGTAGAGATCCCCTTCACTGTAACTGAAACTGGTTCCGGGCTTGCCTCGGGATCACCGTCGGTCACCATTGGCGGACGAACAGCCGTAATAGATGATACGAATGCTCCGAACTATGTAGCCAGTTATACCATCCCTGAGGATGAGGAAGACCTGACTCAAGGTGGGCTCGGTTATACCATTGATGCTTCGGACAACGCTGGGAACAGCATGGTTCAGATAAGCGCTTCCACCGGTATCACTTATGACCGAATGGCTCCAAGTATAGTGGTTGGCGAGATAACCACAACCGGGAACGACGGCTGGGTAATCAATGGGCAGACTGTAGAGATCCCCTTCACTGTAACTGAAACTGGTTCCGGGCTTGCCCTGGGATCACCGGCAGTCACCATTGGCGGACGAACAGCCGTAATAGATGATACGAATGCTCCGAACTATGTAGCCAGTTATACCATCCCTGAGGATGAGGAAGACCTGACTCAAGGTGGGCTCGGTTATACCATTGATGCTTCGGACAACGCCGGGAACAGTATGGTTCAGATAAGCGCTTCCACAGGTATCACTTATGACCGAATGGCTCCAAGTATAGTGGTTGGCGAGATAACCACAACCGGGAACGACGGCTGGGTAATCAATGGGCAGACTGTTGCGATAGCTTTCACTGTAACTGAAACTGGTTCCGGGCTTGCCTCGGGATCACCGTCGGTCACCATTGGCGGACGAACAGCCACAATAGATGATACGAATGCTCCGGACTATGTAGCCAGTTACACCATCCCTGAGGATGAGGAAGACCTGACTCAAGGTGAGCTTGTTTATACCATTGATGCTTCGGACAACGCTGGGAACAGTATGGTTCAGATAAGCGCTTCCACTGGTATCACTTATGACCGAGAGGCACCGACTTTTGCAGACGAAACAACCCGCACCTTCGCCGATAACACACTCACCGTCTATATGGACCCGGATGAGACACTATATTCTGAAATAATCTATACAGAAATCGATGGCGTAAATTTTTCCGAAACCGCAACTTCCGTACTGACACAAGACGACCCTTCGGCTGGTATCAATAAACTTACCGCAACCATAGGCCACACTTTGGCAGACGGCGAATCTTTCCAATACCGCGTCCTCGACGGTGCCGGTAACCCAAGCGAAGTAAAAACCGTAACTAATAATGAGGGAACAATTACCCTGGATTCTATCTCCTCCTCTCCCGGTGCCCCCCTCACCAGATCAACACCCCCGGCTGCGACGGCGGCTGCCGCCAAAACCACCACCCGAACGGTTTCAAATGCAAGGGCGTCCGCTTCCTCAAGCAGCTCTGCTGCCTCAAGCAGCTCTGCTGCCTCTCAGGCCGCATTCAACCCCCGGGCTGTCCCGGCCAGGCCGTCGACTACGGCGAGCCTGACGGTTCCCGCCCGGACGGAACCGGAACGAAGCCCAGGCTCTGTCGAAAAAACAGAAGGGCGCCCTGAGGCCGATGCCGTTCTAACACCCGCTGCGGCTCCCGAAGCGCCTGACTGGTCCTGGCTCAAGAACCGGGTAACCGAAAAGCCGACGGATGCTTCGGAAGACACCTTGGTGGTTGAAACCTCTGTGCCGGAAGAGGGGCGGGTCATGGTTTCACAGACTCATTTCCCTGCGGAAAGGACAACCATCGCCCCGGCGGCCCCGGTATCCCCGGCGCCCCGCAGCAGCAGCCCCGACTCCGGCTCTTCCCTCCCGGAATCTCCAACCCCGGAAAGGGACAGCCCCCGGCGGGACAGTTCTCCCCAGGCGACTCTGCCCAGGCGGTTGAAGGAAGAAGAGGAGGGGACTGTTTGAACTCCCCCTCAGGCATGACACCTCAGAGCGGAGGCTCCGACCCCCGGGGCCTCCGCCTCTGCAATACCCCTGTGCCGGTTTCAAAGATAACCGATTTTTGAAATTGGCTTTCAAAACCTCTCCAAAACCGGTCAATACCTGACCCGGTTTGCCGAGAATATAACTGTTCAGGACCCCTATGTTATCTGTCCGAGGGGTACCGGGGACTGGCGGTGCTGGATGTTTCCCGTCCCGCCCGGCCGGTGAAGGTGAGCAGTTGCTCCACGGTCTACGCTTTGGGTGCGGCGGTGAGGGGAAACTTCGCTTTTCTGGTGGACGCAGAATCGCTGAAGGCGGTGCAGATTTTTATCCCCCCATGGCTGACCCGGTAGGGGTTTTCATGCGCAAATCAGTCTTTTTCATCATCATTCCCGTTTTTATTTTTCTGGCTTCCTGTGCGCCCCGGCCCGGCCGGGAAGCTTTTCAGGCCTATGATACCGCCGACCCCTCGGAACGGCAGGTGATTTTCGCTTTTCAGGCGGGTCGGCAGCTTGAAGTGGTCTGGAGCAGCCTGGCGGAACGGTTTTCCCGGGAAAATCCCTGGGGAATCGAAGTGATTCCCCGGAACTACGGTTTTTCCTCCGATCCTGCCCGGGAAATGGAAAAGAACGGTCAGCCCGGGCTGGTTCTGACCGGCCTGGAATGGGGCTCCCTTCCTCTTTCCCCGGGGGCGGATCTTTTTCCGCTCCAGGCTCATCCTGAATGGGGGGCTTCATGGGCGCCGGAGGATGAGATCAAGGATCACTACCTCATCCGGGACGGCGAGTGGAAAATTCCTTTTCTGCCCCTCCTGCGGGATGCCGATTTGCTCTATGTGAATCTGTCGGCCCGGGCGGTGCCCGAAGATCCCCGGTCGGTGTGGCAGGAGGGGGGGATTGTGTTCCCCCTGGATGAGGCGGCCCTGTCTACGGTCCATTTTTCCCTGGGAGGCCGTGTCCGAACCAGGAAGGGCGAGTTTCTTGAAGATACCAAAATCTGGAACCAGGCGAGGTCTCTTGTTTCTCAGGCGGTTCAGGGGGGTCTGGCCCGGCCCGAGGCGGAAAAGTTCCAGGGGCAGATAGATTTTACCACCGGAGCGGTTCCGGTTTCTCTGGATACCCTGTCGGGGCTGTCTTATTACCGCCGTTCCCTGGAGGCCTTCGGTGCTTCCTTTGCCTGGGACGCTGTGGTTTACCCCTACGAACGGAAAAAGGGGGGAATGAATCTCTGGGATCTGGGCGTCCAGATTATCCCGGGAGAGGCATCGGATGTACTGGCCGGGTGGCTTTTTTTCAAATGGCTCCTGGGCGCCGAAGTCCAGGCGGAACTGGCTGAGGTTACGGGGCTTCTCCCGGTGAATCCCGGGGCGGCGCCCCTCCTTGGCTCCCGGAGCGATCCGGTCTACCTTCGGATTCTGGAGGAGTATCTGATGGCTCCCCGCCGGATCTATCCCCGTAGCGAAAGAGCCGGGGCGTATCTCAGTTCCGTGGTGGCAGCACTCCTCATGGAAGCCTCCGGTCTGCCTGAATAAACAAGCCGGTTAGAATTCGGTTTTTCTGAGAAAACACAGGCTTCCCAGAATCAGTGCCGCCAGGAGCAGGAACAGGCTGCGGTACGCCCATTCTCCCCAGGGAGCCATCAGGTCGAGGTAGAGACCGCTGACCAGAGAGAGGCCGCCGCTGACCGGCAGGGTCACCAGGGGCGCCATGCCGAAGAAGTGGGTGGCGTCCTTCTTGCCCGAAATGATCTTCACCACCGGCGGGTAGAGGAGGGACCTGATGGCCCGGGAGAGGCCCAACAGCACACTTGCCCCGAGGAATGTCACGGTGGAGGGAAAGAGGGCCAGGGAGACCACCCCCACAAAACTGGCGCCCCGGGAAAGGTAGGCCTTCTGTTTCAGGGTCAGCATCTTTTTTATCCCCAGAAACCAGTTGGCCAGGAACTGCCCGGCGTAGTTAAACCCCACAAAGCCTCCCGCCGCCAGTCCCGCCGCCACCTCCAGATGGTCCGCGGCGAAGTTGGCGTAGAACGAAAGAACCACGATGACGGCGTAGAATTCCAGGTCGGTACCCAGAAAGAACAGGAAGTTCCGGTTATGAAAAACCTCGGAAATGGACTCCTTCATGAAGCCCCGGAAACGGCCGTCGGCGGGCCGGCGCCACAGGGGGTCCGGTTCGGGTTCCCGGGTGAACAGGAAGAAGAAGGAAGAAGCGAAGAAGATGAGGCCGCAGATCAGGAAGAACAGTCCTCCCGCCTGGGGAGTCAGGGCCAGGGATGCCACGGTCCGGGCGATCAGGAAGCTTCCGATGAGCCGGCCGGCGCTCTGACTCAGCATCATCACCGATACGGCGGGGAGGGACTCTTCGGGGGTGAAGATGTGGACCAGGTAGTTCTGCCAGATCGGCAGGACCAGGCCTATTCCCACGGAAAAAAGGCCGTAGGTTATCAGAAAGACCGCTAAAACGTGGTCGCCGAATCCGAAGCGGAACAGATAGAGGGCGAAAAGGATGTTGAATGCCGCGGGAATGCAGTGGCTCATGATCAGAGCCGTCCGTTTATGCTGAAGCCGGGAGGCCCAGTAGGCGGCAAACAGGCCGAAGAAGGCCTGGCTGATGAAGAGAAAACTGGGGATGAGTCCGATGATGAGGCTGGTGGCTCCCATGGATTTAACAAACAATTGGAGAAAGGTGGATTCGATGACCACGGGAAGGCCCATGCCCCAGAAGAATTCCACCGCGGAAATTCCAAAGGTGCTGCGCTTAAAATGGTCGTTGATCCTGGGGTTCTGAACGGACATTTCCATGACCTCACAATAGGGCAGAGAGGAAAAGAAATCAACATTGATTCAGCGGGCTTTTTCGTTTAATATACTGAACCATGACTATTCAAAAGAAACTGGTAGCGTTATCTCTCGGAACTATCCTGGGCCTCATGGTAGGGGCCGTCCTTTTCCTCTATTTCTACCTCCCCGCACAGGCCATGGAGGGTGAGAAAGAGGTTTTCATTGAGCTTAACCTCAAGGGCATGGCCCTGAATTCTGAAATCGGGCAGATCGACAAGGTCAACTATAAGGATCAGCTGGAAAAGATTATTGAGGCGAAAGCTGAATATATGGCAGCCTTCGAAGCCCTGGAGAAGCTGGTGCTTCTGCCTGAAGCCAGTGTAGACATAGCGTATTCTATAGATACCATCCGGAGTCTTCAAAAACTCTTTGCCGTCAAGTGGGATGTGTTTTCCCGGCTGAGCCAGGAAGTGATTCCGGGTGTGATCAGTGTTCTTATGTCGGACAAAATCGTCGTCAACACTCATCGGCTTAATTACTATGCTTCCGAGAGGGTGCGGGAGTCCGGCGAACTTGATGATATCATGCAAAACTGGGATGAGTTGGTGAAAAGCGCTACCGCTTTATATGCCAACTTGACTGTGGCTAACAATGTGACCAGCGAACAGTTCGCCGCCATCACCTCAGAGATAGACGCCATCCGAACCAGGAGTATCATCATCGGCCTTTCCCTGGTGGCACTCATCGTGGTATTAACCCTGATCGTGACGGGATTTACCGCCCGAAGCCTGGCCCGGAACATCATCGCCATCGAAGGCGGCATAGGCCGGCTGAAGGAGGGTGATCTGACCGTTTCGGTGAAGGTGAAAAGCCGGGACGAGCTGGGGCGGCTGGGCAGTAATCTCATGGACTTCGTTCGGTCCCTTAGGGACGGCATGATGGACATTAAAAACTCAGCCCGGGATAACAAAAAGGTTCAGGATTCCCTGGCCGAAGTGGTGACCGGCACCATGGAGAAGACGAGAACCATCCAGAGCCGTACCGAAGCGATAAACGGCATCACCGATAACCTGAACCGGAGCATCGAAACCTCCGGCGGGGCGGTTCAGGCCCTGATCACCAGTGTGGCCCGGCTGGACGAGCAGCTCATGGATCAGATGGCCATGGTGGAGCAGTCCACCTCGGCGGTGACGGAGATGATTTCTTCGGTCCAGAATGTAACCGACATCACCAGGAGAAAAGAGGATTCCACCAAAAACCTGGTGAAAACCGCCGAGAAGGGGGGGGCAGAACTGGCCCAGACGACCCGGATCATCGGCGATATCAACGGCTATGTGGATGAGATCAGCGGTACCGCCGGGGTCATCCAGACCGTGGCCAGTCAGACCACCTTGCTGGCCATGAACGCCGCCATTGAAGCCGCCCATGCCGGAGATGCCGGACAGGGATTCGCGGTGGTGGCCGATGAGATCAGGAAGCTGGCGGAAACCACTTCCCAGAACTCAAAACGCATCGGCAAGGTTTTAAAGGAAGTGGTGGTAAAGGTGGCGGAGGCCACGGAGGCGGGGCAGAATACCCGCCGCGCCTTCTCTGAAATCGACACCGAAGTGAAAAGCGTTTCCCAGGGACTCCAGGAAATTGCTTCCAGCATGGAAGAACTGAATATCGGAGGAAGGCAGATTCTGGAATCCATGACCCATCTCCAGGAGGTCTCCGTGGGGGTCAAGCAGGGCTCCAGCGAAATGAGCGCCGCCTCCGACCACATTCAACGTGAAACCAGGGAAGTCGAAAGATTCTCGGGGGATGTGAAAGACGGCGCCCGGGAGATTCTGGGAACCATTCAAGGCATCAGTTCGGCCATGGAAGAAGTTCAGGCCACCACTCTCCGGATTGGGGAGGTGACCGATCTTCTGACCCGTGAGGTCGGTCGGTTTATCACCGATGAAGAGGTCGGCGCCCCGCCCGTTGAAGGACCTGATGCTGAAGAGCCTGCAACTGGGTCCCCTGAAGGGTTGCCTGAAGAGTTTGACTAGTGACCGGCTGGGTGGGAGAACCCCGGAGAACTCCCTGCGGATATTTCTCAGATCGCGCCGCGGTCTTTGAGGGAGCCCTGCTGGTGGGAGCGCCGGCGGCTGTGACGGGAGCTCTGGTGGATCGGGGGGTCCGGCATTTCGGTAACGAATACTTCCGGCCCCTCTGCCCTTCCTGCGGCCTGTGTCTGCCCTTGCGGGTCCAGGCAGACCGATTCACCCCCACCGCTTCCCAGAAGCGGGCTCTGAAGAAGGGACTGCGGTTTACCGCTGCCCTGGAAGATCCCGTTCCTGCCAGGGCAGCGTTCGAGCTTTACCGGGATCATAAAACCAGGTTTCCCGGCGATGCCGAAGAGGCTGTTACCTACGAGGCTTTTGTCCGCACTTTTTTCACACCCACCGAGGGCCATCGTGTTCTGACCCTCCGCGAAGAGGGGCGGCTGATCCTGGTTTCTCATCTTGATTTTCTTCCCCGGGCTCTTTCGGCGGTTTACTGCTACTACGACCTTGATTTTCTGTCTTTCAGTCCCGGAACCCTGGCTATCCTTTTGGAGCTGGAGCTGGCAAAGCGGCTGGGGTTGTCCTATCTGTATCTGGGTTACTGGATTTCCGGGCATTCCCACATGGACTATAAAATCCGGTTTTATCCCAATCAACTTCTCCTGGGCGGGGATTCCTGGTATGATTACAGGGACAGGGGCGGAGATATTGTTCTGGATCCGGGGGTTCCCTTGCGGTTTCATCCGGAAACTCCGCTTCAGGAGTATTTTTCGATCAAGGAGTGATGCCGCATGAGTGAGCTGGTACTGAAATGCTTTTCCCTGGGCTCTTGGATGACCAACGGATACCTGCTGGGATGGGAAGAGACCAGGGAAGCCTGGGTGGCGGATCCCGGGTTTTCTCCCGAACCCCTTTTAGATTACATTCAAAGGGAAAAATGGAATGTGACGAAAATTCTGTTGACCCACGCCCATCTTGACCATATTGCCGGTATAAAGGACCTTTTAATCCTTTTCCCAGAAACGGAAATACTTATTCACAAAGAAGAAAAACGGTTCCTCACCGATCCCTCCCTGAATCTTTCCGCCCTGGCGGGGGTGTCGGTCTCTGCCCCGGAACCCACGGGTACCCTGGAAGACGGGACGGAGCTGCTTTTGGGGGATCTCTCCTTCACCGTCCTTCACACCCCGGGACACAGCCCCGGGGGCGCCTGCTTTTACCAGGCCCGGGAGGGGATCCTCCTCTCGGGGGATACTCTTTTTGAGGGATCCGTGGGCCGCACGGATTTTCCCACCTCCGATACGGAAGCCCTGGCGGACAGCATCCGTCGAAAACTCTACGTTCTGCCCGATGATACCAGGGTTTTTCCCGGTCACGGCCCTGAAACCCTGATAGGCCGGGAAAAACGTTCCAATCCCTTCATCAGAGCCTAGGTTCCGGCGATGAAACGGCGGCTGGCGGGATTATTCGGGGCTTTAACTTTGGCGGTGCTGACCGCTCAGGTTTCTCTTGATCCCCTCTGGGAGTATCCTGTGGGAGGGCGGGTTCTGGGGGATCCTGTGGTTTCCACCCCCGGGGGGGCCGTCAGGGTGTACGCCGTTGCCGAAGACCGTCAGCTTCATGCTCTCACTTTCCAGGGGAAGCCTGTCTGGAGGACTTACCTGACCAACCTTCCGGGAGGCCTCCTTTCTGTGGGGAGGGATGAGACGGTTTACCTCTCCCTTTCACCGGGTGCGGTGGGGGCGGTTAACCTCAGGGGCGGGGTGATCTGGAAGACCGACCTGGGGGGAGGACCCGTGGAGGGTCTTGCCTTGTCGGAACGGGGTCTGGTTTTCGCGGTAACCCGGGAGGGGATCCTGGCCTGCCTGGATCATCGGGGCAGGATCCGGTGGAGCCGTCGTCTCGGTGCCGGCCCTTCGGCTCCACCGGTTTACGTGCCGGGCCAGGGGCTGGTGGTCGCCACGAAGGACCAGCGGATCACCTCCTATTCTCCCGGGGGTGCCCGGCTCTGGCAATCCCTGCCCGCCGCGCCCGCCGATTCTCTGGTCCCTTTTCCTGCGGGGGTGGCCGCTTCAACGGGGGGGACCCTGGGCTTTTTTGATTACCAGGGCCGGCTGCTCTGGAGCCACAGCTTTCCTTCCTCCGGAGCTTCCCGGCTGCTGGGGAACGGACGGGGATTTCTACAGCGGGGCCATTCGGTGCTGCGGTTTACTCCCGGACCCGAGGGGAGCGAGACGGGTGGCCGCGGTTTAACCGAGGGTCTAAAGTTTGAGGCCCACACCCTTCTGGCTCTGGGGGAGGGAGAAAAATTCCTGGGATCAGACGAGGCCCGGCGGCTTTTATCCTTTTCAGGTCCCTTTGAAGCAGAGCAATACCGGCTGGAGGTTCCTTTTACGGGAGCGGTCCTGGCTCCCGGGGGATTTTTCTTTACGGGCGCCGCCGATTGGAAGATAAGGGCCTTTTCCCTTCCCCTGGAGCCGGCAAAGGGCTGGAGTCAGAAGGACGGAGGCTTCAGACGTTCCGGCCGGGGCGGGTTCGCCCCTCTTTCCGGCGAGGATATCACCCTGATGGACCGGGTCTACCTGGAAGAGATGGCCGCGTCGCCCGATGAAGCCGACAAGCTCCGGGTTCTTTCCGAAATCCGCCGGGGACTTGAAGAGAAAAAGTACAGCGGCACCGAACCTTCCCTCCTTAAACTGCTGGAGAGGCTGGCCGGGGAAGGGATGGAGAACCCCCGGTATGAGGGTAAAAGGGTGGTGAACGATTTTCCCCGGGTCCGGGGCGAAGCGGCGGACATACTGGGAGAATGGGGCGATCTGGCTTCCCGGGAAATCCTGTTGAGGATTTTTACCTACGAATGGAGTTCCCAGGCGGCGCTGATCCAGGCCCAGGCTCTGGGTCGCCTTGGCAGTGATCCCTTCGGAGATTTTACCCGCCAGCTCGCCCACCGGGTGGAATCCCTGCGCTCCGAGGTGGACCGGTACCTTTGGGGGAATTTTTCCCTGAGGATTCTGGAGACACTCATGGCTTACAACGGAGGGTATCCCGATCCCGCAGGAGCCAGGATGGTTTATTCCATATACCAGGGGGGATATGGGGGGGAGGCGAAAAAAAAGGCGCTGGAACTCTTAAGCCCCTGAGGATATAATAGAAGTTGAGAGGTCCGCCATGAAAAAATTCTTCTGTCTTATCTTCGCTTTCATTTCTCTGTACGGTCTGGCCGGCCAGGTCGACCGCCAGGAGCTGGAGTCTTTTGACTACGGCGGTGTGGAGTTCCGAAATTACGAGGGACCCCACCAGAAAATTGATACCATCGATCAGATCCGGGGGATTGGTCTTGCCCTGACCAGCCGGGCAGAAGGGGGGCGGAGCCGCTACTTCGATAAATACGAGATTCTCCACCTGGTGGATCCCGATGCGGCGGGGCTTTTGAATGCCGATGTTTTCATCCTCTCCGATACCGCCGGGGTAGACCATGTGGACAACATCCGCCGGATCCTGTCGGCCTATCTGGAAGGGGCCTACGGCTATTCCCGAACCGATTCAGAGCTTCTGGCCCGGTTTGTCACCTACTACAATGCCGTTTACCGGCAGAATCTCGATTATTTTTCCCGAAAGTATACTCCCCTGGTTCTTGGGGTACTGACAGCAGACAAGGTGGGCCTTTCCACCCGTTATGAAGAATGGCCTGGAAAGACTCAGATTGTCATTCCCCTGACCGGAAGGGAAGGGGCTCCCGCCCTGGACACCGATATTCTCACCGAAAGGGATGTAATAGAATCCCTCCGGCAGGAGGATGACCGCAGCCTGGATGAACGGAAGGAGATGACCGAACTGAAGGAGCGGGAGATTCAGGAAGAAGAAAAGGCCATCGTGGAGGAACGGCGAGCCCTGGAGCAGCGGGAGACCGAAATAGCCCGGGAAGAACGGGAGATCGCCGGAGAAGAAAGAAGGATCACCGAAGCCGAGGAAGAAGGAACCATCACTCCCGATGAAGCTGCAGAGGCCCGCCGGGAACTGGAAGAGCGCCGTGATACTGTGGAAAAAGAGGCCGAAGAGGCCGCACAGGCGACTGAAGAGCTGGCAGAGCGGGAGGCGGCCCAGGAGGAGCGGCTGGAGCAGATACGGGAAGAGCGGGAACAGATAGCCCAGGATACCCGGGAACTTCAGCAGCCCGGGGCGGCACCGGCGGCCGCCGGACCTGCGGGGGTACCGTTTCTCACCTTCAGGATGGAAGGCGGGCAGAGGCTGGGGCGGCTGGTTCTGGTGAACAGCGAAACCGGAGCCACTTTGACCAGGTCGACCCTGGACAGCATTCACACCCCCGGGTTTCTTCCTCACAACGGGGGCTACCTGGTCATAGCGGGGGAAGATTCGGGGAACCGTATGGTGGGCCTGGTTCTTCTGGATCCGAAGAACCTCACCGTCACCGCTTCGGGGGACAGCAGGGTTTCCCGGTACGCCACCGTCTACCCCCATCAGGGAAGTCTCTACACCGTGGTGGATAACCAGGGACGGTGGGTTCCCGGCCGTTTCGACAGGGATCTTAAATTAACAGGAATCCTGGATCGGGAAGCGGCGGAATACAGTTACTTCGGGTTTGACGGCGGAAAGATTCTTTTTCAGGACCAGCGGGGCGGGGTGGTTTCGCTTCCCTTGTCCGGATTTGTGAGTCCCTAGGATCGTCTCAGCAGTTTTCTGAAGAAGCCCCGGATTCTTCGCCAGATACGGCGGAAGATTCCGGGGTTTTTTAATTTACGCAGACGGTCACAGGCGTCGGCGAGTTCGTCGGGGGTAAGGTTCTTCCGGTGGATATTTTCGTCAATTTCCATCTCCAGGGCAGCGGCTTCGCTGGGTCTGGGAATGATGGTCACTTCGATGGTGGACCACCCCATCCGGCGCGCCGCCTCAAGACGCCGTCCTCCCGCAATGAGACGGTTTTTTTCATCCACGAGAATGGGGTTGATCAGGCCGTGCTGGCGCATGCTTTTCATTAATTCTGAAAGATCCCCCAGGTTTTGGCGGATTCTCTTTTCTTCAATGATGTCGCCGACGGACAGTTCCATTTCCCCCTCCTTTCTCTTACTAATCGAGCAGCGGGTTTTCATCGGAAGAGTCTTCCCAGTTCAGGGGAGTATCCCTTCCGATCTGATCCAGATCGATACCATAATCCCGCAGATCGCCCAGGTTTCCCATCTCGGAAAGGTTCAGTTCAAAAAGAGGAACATCCTCAATCAGCATGGAGCTTTGAAGTTTCAGAAGCATCTCTTCATCTCTCTCCACTTCAAAGGGGTGAACATCGCAGGGACGCCTGGGTTCTGTTCCCGTGAGAAAGAGTTCGGTTACCGTGCTGGTACAGAGATTGGTGGGCAACAGCCCCGAAGACGCACACACCTTCATGGAGATAAGGCCCGTTTCTGGTTTAGTGAAATCCTTGTCGGGCAGGTCCTTGTGGACCCGGGTCATAAATTCGGCCCAAACCGGTCCCGCTGCGGTGGCTCCGGTAAGGTAGCGGCCCAGAGAAATACCGGGGGTGTCAAAGCCGAACCAGACCACCGTGGTCATGTAGGGTGAAAACCCGGCGGTCCAGGCATCCTGCCAGTTCTGGGTTGTTCCGGTCTTCCCTGCCATGGGAATCCGCTGCCAGACGTCATCGAAACCTTCAACCGAACCCCACCCGATCCGGCGCCTCATCAAGGTTCCGTATTCAACGGTGGACTTGAGCATGTCGGTCATCACGTAGGCTTCCTGGGGGCTCATGATAAGGTCATTGGTGTTTCGTTTCTGCCGCTCCCGGATTCTCTCTTTCTCTGGCTCAATGACAACATTCCCCTGCCTGTCTTTGACAGAGATGATGGCCAGGGGTTCCACCTCCCGGCCCTGGCTGGGAAAGGTGGAAAAAGCCCGGGCCACATTGAGAGGCGCCAGGGCGGTAACCCCCAGACCCAGGGCGTATCCCCGGGGAAAGAGGGTTTTATTGTTCTTCTGGTTTTCCATCCCCAGCATCCGGGAGGCCCGGTCGATGGCTGCTTCAAAACCCACCGTATCCAAAACCTGTAGGGAGGGAACGTTCATGGAAGTGGCCAGGGCGTAACGGAGTCTCACCGAACCCTCCCAGGTTCCCAGGAAATTCTCCGGTTCATAGGCCTGGTTGGTCCCTTCATCGTAAAATACCACCGGGCCATCATAGATGCGGCTGGCGGGGGTCAGTTTCCGGCTGGAAATGGCGGCGGAGTAGTAGAGGGGTTTGAACGCCGAACCGGGCTGTACCAGGGCGTTGACCGCCCTGTTGTACTGCTTGGTCTCGTAATCGCTCCCCCCCACCATGGCGAGAATCCGGCCGGTGTTGTTTTCAAGGGTGATCAGGGCTCCCTCGACGGTGGTTTTTTTGGACTGAGTATCCGCCTTGGCCAGGCCTGTTTTTGAGACCTTCATAAGATCGTTCATTCCGAAGAGGGCGGAAAGGACGTTCAGAGTGGGGTTGATTTCATTATAGAAGGTCTGGACCGCCTGTTTTCTCTCCTGGGACCCCGCCACCTGAATATCTTCCAGATTGAAGGTGAGGCTGAGAAGGTCGATGATGGGAATGTACCGGTCTTCCACGACATCCAGCCGTTCCCGGGACATGCTGCGGTATTGGGTATTGATATTCGCGTAGGCCTGGGTCATGATGTCGTCCGCCATCGCCTGATAGCCCAGGTCGAGGCTGGTGTGTACCACGTAGCCGTCTTTGTTAATGTCCACCGCACCGTAAAGCATGTTATTCAACTGGAGCCGGACATACTCGCTGAAGTAGGGGGCTCTGCTGTTATTATCAAAATAAGCGCTGGCGATATTGGAACGTTCGTAATCGTAGCTGTCCCAGTAGGCAAGAAACGATTCTTCCGCTTCTTCCCGGGAGACAAAACCTTTATCGATCATGGTATTTAATACGTCGAGCTGCCGGGCCCGGGCGGTTTCCGGATAGTTGATGGGAGAATAGAAAGCAGGGCTGGCCAGCTGGATGATCAGAATGGCCGATTCTGCCACCGAAAGTTCCCGGGCGGAATGGCGGAAATAAAACTGGGATGCCGCCTCCACACCGTAGGTGTTGTGACCGAAATAGACTTCGTTCAGGTAAATCTCCAGAATTTCATTCTTGGAGAGGGCTTTTTCCATAAGAAAGGCGTACCACACCTCTTTCAGTTTTCGGGTTATGGATATTTCCCGCCGGTCGGCGTAATGGGCCCCCGCCACCTGCATGGTGATGGTGCTGAAACCGGAGAAATAGCGCCCCGTTACGTTATTATAGACGGCCCGGAAAAATTGCTTAAAGCTGACTCCACTGTGTTCAAAAAAGTCTGCATCTTCCCGGGCAATGACGGCGTAGATCAGGTTTTTAGGAAGCTCATTGAGCGGCACAATTTCCCGTTTTTCTTCGGCGAAAATCTCGGTAATTAAATTGCCGTTTCTGTCCAGAATCTGTGTCGGCAGGGCCGGTTCATATTCTTCAAAATCACGGCGGATATCGATGTTATTCATGGCCGCCAGGGCGGCACCCAGGGAGATGCCGATCACAAGGGCGGTTAACACGGCAAACCCTATCAGGATATCCGTGATGATTCGTTTCTTTCTATTTAAAGCCATAAAGGCAGAGTATTGAGACCCCGCGTTTTTGTCAAGGCAAAAAGAGGGGCTGTCCACAGGTGAACAGCCCCAATGTTAGGATGTCGGTAACCTCTAATATAGTAAACTGGGAGGGGAACTATATTAACGTCCCGACACCTTTATTATCGGATTACGTACACAAAAATTTAGTTATCTTGAATTAAAATGTCAAGAAAAAGAGATAATTTCAGGGTTTGACCCGGATTCAACTGGAACTGTTTGCTTATCCGGTAATCATTCAGCAGCATGGTAACCGTATGGGTTCCCGGCTCTGCCGGCACGGATTTTCCCGGCCCCAGAGCAACCTGCTCTCCGTTGAGAAACACCACAGCGTCTTTGGGCGCCTCGAAAACAAGGGAGGCGGCCTGCCTTCGGAGGGTCATTCCCAGTGAGGCCGTCTGGGCCTTCTGGATGGCGATGGTTACCGATTCTTCGCCGTAGCCGGGGGCTCCGAGGGTTACAAGATGCATCCCTTCGGGAAGAAGAAGTTCCTGACTCCAGGGGTGTACCTTGCCGTCAATTTTGAGCACAAGGTCTTCGGCGGAGAGTTCGGGGTTGGAAACATCCAGAATCAAAGCCCCCAGGTTGTTCCACGCCGGAGCGGCCTTGATGGTCAGCGGGTTCCCCTCGATATCCCGGGGAATTCCCTTGGACAAAGATATCAGGCTCAGTAAAAGGGGGAATTCGTCGGGGTGGATGGTTTCGGCGATGTTGAGGGTGTCCGGCCCGCTGGGCCCCATGGTTCCGCCCAGACTTCCCACGGTGAAATTCACGTAAAACCGGGGGCGGTTGGGCAGGACAAAGTGGGCTGCTTCCACGCCCTGATAGTGCCGGATTTCACCGGAAGGGGCGGGGGAAACCCGTTTATAGATGAGAAGAATAAATCCATCGGCCTGTCCTCTTAAAGGGGCGGGGATCTGAAGGGTCAGTTCGGCGCCCTTGAGGAAT
>Ga0334882_1001759_pt1 | contig 24425 bp, 24 predicted proteins | sample GraSluR1_MG_5_FD_207226 | JGI IMG/M metagenome (GOLD analysis project Ga0334882, IMG submission 207226) | Sludge microbial communities from methane-producing bioreactor in Wageningen University, Netherlands - Granular Sludge_15_04-R1 | ecosystem: Engineered > Bioreactor > Anaerobic >...
TTTGGGATTTTGCTTTTATACACAGATTTATCATAAATCAGGATAAAAATTCTTCTCTGGCATTTGGATATACATTGCACATATAACCGATCTGTCATTGAGAAATTATTACCTCATCGTCCGCCATTTCTAATGGTAGACTCGATCTCTTCCTACAAAGGTGGCCAAAATCCTTCTATGACTGCAAATTTTACAGTAACTGACAAGGAGCCGGCATACTCCGATAATGAAAGCGGAAGTCATTTGCCATCAATATATATTATTGAAGGTTTGGGTCAATGTTGTAATCTTGTAATCATCATATCTGCTCTGGAGCATGGATTGATAAAAGCAGGTCTGAGAATCAAAACGATGGATGATGTGCTAAAAGGGCTTATGTATGACGAACCTGATGAGATAACAAGAACTTTAAAAGGCATTCTTCATCAGCGACTGATGGAACCTTATTCAAATGTTGGATTTCTGGGGTCAGCAGATATGGAAATTACAGGGCGTGCCAGGTATGGCCAGGAAATTTCTTATGAAGTCCGGCAGAACCAGGCATACGGGTCACTTTATCATTCAACGGGCAAAGCTTTCGTAAACAATAATCTTATTGCCCGCGGCACTTTGGTCAGTGCAGGCAGATAAGAATAAAACCATTATTTTTAGTTTACCATCAGTATCATTAAAAACTAAGTTGTGAATTTAAGCCCTGCGCAGGAAATAGCAGGTAACGTATCAGAATTATTGTTACTTATCGGTGACAATAAGATGAATTTCTTAAAGAAAGTGCAGTTGATATGTTTTAATCATTACCAAAATGAAACGAAGAGGATTTATTAAAACCGGATTGGTTACCATGGCCGGAGGTGCATCAAGCCCTCTTGCTGTTGGAGAGATCATCGCACCACTGGGGGAAAATATCAGCCATATTGAAATGGAGAATTTTACCGGTGAGGTGGATGCAGGCATGGATCTTATCGCCCATTCAGGCGGAAATTATCTTAAAAACCTGGTGCCGCAGGTTCCAACTGAGGATGAGCAAAATTATTTCAGGTCAAGTTTGCGAAGCCTGTTACTTACCGGGAATTTTGGTGATCTCCCGATAAAAGGCCAGGTACATCCCTGGATGCAGAAGCGAATGATTTATTCTGCTCCTGAGATCAATTACACTGTCTCGACTTCGTTAGACATTTTAAGAAGTATGTCAGACATAACCAAAGAAGAGATAAGAGGTGCGCTTATTGATGATCCTGGATTAGGAGATCGCATCCTTGAGTCTCTGGATCTTGATGCCAGATCCATAGGAGTTCATTCTGCCCGAAGAAGACAGATGAGGGTTATGGGAAAACGAATTATCCGGCGGTTGAGACATTCGCCGGAAATGTTTATCGATGAGTACGTAAAAAAGGCTGAAAAGCTTATGGCAGCAAACAATTCTGATGAAGCATTGGAACGTCTTTTTGTATCGCAGATGGGAGAGAATGAATATTCAGCCCGCAGGATTGAGGCTGAAAAAGCTGCACTTCAATGGATAGAATTGGGTATCCCTGACAGCCCCATTGCTTATAATCCGGTTGTGACTTTTCAGGAGATCAGTAAGCCATCAGATGAAAAGCTGAATTTAAAAAAGAGAAGAGGGTTAAGGCTGTTGGGTATTGGTTTTGTTCTAACGGCAGCAGGCCTGACAATTATAGCATTATCCGGAGGTTCAGGTATATATGTGCTTGGTGCTGTCCTGGGAATAACAATAGGACCTATTTTGATCCTGAGCGCAATAATAGTCCTTATTGTACAGGCATTAAAATCCGGGAAATCCGATTTATGAAAGTAGTGATAACCGGGCTGGGAGCTTATTGCGCTCTCGGAAGTTGTGTAAAGGAGCTCTGGGATGCCATTGAAGAAGGCAAATGCGGTATCGGTCCGATAAAAAGATTTGATACTGCTCTTTTTGATACCGGAATAGGCGGTGTAATACCGGGAGATGACAATTCTGAATCAGACGAAAAACGTTTATTATCGTATGCACTAAAAGCTGCAAATGAGGCTTTAAATAATGCTCATATCTCTGATAACAGCATTGTTTCACTGGTGCTCGGAACATCCAATGGTATAATGGGCAGAGACATTAATGAAATAAGTTATAATCTGGCTGATGAGTTAAATCTCGGTGGTTTCATAATCACAGTTTCTACCGCCTGTACTTCCTCATCCCATGCCATTGGATTTGCTGCCGACCTGCTTCACAGGGGAAGTGCCAGAGTAGTGATTGCAGGAGGAGCTGATCTTCTGACAAGGGATGTCTTTGCAGGATTTCACAGCCTGGGACTACTGTCAAAAACACCCTGCTCGCCTTTTAGCAGTTCCCCGGGTACTACGCTGGGAGAAGGTGCTGCTTTCCTGGTCATGGAATCTGAAGAGACTTCAAGACACAGAGGTGTTCATGCACAGGCTCTGTTTATGGGATATGGGATATCTGCGGATGCTTTTCACGACACCCGGCCGGATCCGGGCGGCTCCGGAATCAGCAGGGCTATAATCAATGCATTGGGAAGTAGTGGCCTGAAACCCGGTGATATTGATTATATAAATGCACACGGGACAGGTACCGCAGCCAATGATTCATCTGAGTGGAGAGGCATACAAAGCGCACTTTCAGATCATTCCAATAAATTACCAATCAGTTCAAGCAAGAGTTACTATGGACATACACAGGGCGCAGCCGGTGCCCTGGAAGCAATTACCACCATTACAGCCATGCAGCATAATGTTATACCACCAACGCTGAATTATACCAGGCCCCGTCCATTTTCTCCGGTTGATCCTGTTGCAGGCACCCGGCCACGTCCATATAACACAAGATTTGCGTTAAGTACCAATTCCGGATTTGGCGGTGTCAATACAGCATTGGTGTTTGGCAGAAAGGACGAGGCTTACAAGCCCCTATCGACAACTCAAAGATCATTATCTGTTGTGGGATATGGCCTTAACCTGGAAGAAGATTATATCAACAGGTTTATTCCTTATGATGATCTTCGGAGCACCGACATGTCCGCTAAGCTCCTTGCTGGCGTAGTCGCAATGATTCTGAATGATGCAGGAATAGAGTTCAGGTCTGATGAATGCGATAAAATCGGACTATTTGTTGGACAGGATCATCTTTCCGATGAAAGCCTGAAGGCTCTTGATAAAAGCATCAGTGAAAGGGGAATAAGGCATCTTTCAGCATCTGCCTTCACCCGGCTGGTCATTAACTATCCTGCCGGAGTCTGCTGCAGACTGTTTGGGTTTAAAGGTCCTGTTGCAGCAATCTCAGCCAAACCTGACAGCGGAATGGCTGCTCTGTATCTGGGTGCTGATAACCTTGCCCGGAGAAATGATACTGATTTGATGATTATTGCATCTGTTGATGATCATAAACATGGGAAAGATAAATCTGCCGGCGCAGTCGGTCTTTTGCTCAGGGCCGGGGATGAAAGATCACCAATCCGCCTCACAGGGTGGTCATTGTCGCGGAAGTCTGACAAAGGGACTGAAGAAGCATTGAAAATGGATGACCTGAAACCCGGCAATACGGCTTCCGGACCCCTTATATCCTCAGCAGGCAGCCCGGGCCTCTGTGCTCTTATCGACACGATTAAAAATATTAATCATACAGATCAGAATTCCTTTCTCATAAGGAGTGAGAAGGATTTGAATTACATGGGAATAGATATAATTATTGAAAAGAAGTATCAGTATGCAAACCGACCTGAAAGGAAGAATCGAAATACGTGAATCAACTTTACTTAACGTATTGGAAATCCTGATCTCTGCATTGAACATGAAAATGCAGCCCGGCGACCTTGATCCGGACACTCCGCTATTTGGATCCGGATTAGGCCTTGATTCTGTGGATGCGGTTGTGATCATTGTTGAGCTTGAATCAAGATTCAGCCTTCGTATTTCTGAAGAAGAGGGCAGACGGGCACTGAGAACTGTAAATACCATTGTCGATCTGATTTTAAGCAAAGAATATGCTAATGACTGAACCAGAATCTCATAAAGGCTATTTAGCTATAAGGAATTCCGTAGCTCTCGAAGATGAAACTGACATGCGTTGTCTGTTGATAAGAGGCAGGGAAGCATTTAAATTACTGGATCATATTTGCCCGTGCAACGTCTTTCTTCAGAATGGCGAGATGAAACACACTTTATTACTTGACGATAATGCCGTGCCATTTGCTGATGTATATGTTTGCCGTAACAGGGAGGATGCTTATTTACTCGGATACTGGCTAAAGTCTGTTGACCTCATTGACTGGATAAAACAGAACCAGGGATCCTCCCCGGATTATTCTGTTATTGATCTGACGAAATCAGACTGCATTCTGACATTAAACGGACCATATGCCTGGGAATTATGTGCAAAAGCTATTGGTCCCGAAATACTCGGAATGCCTTATTTGTCAATGATGTCGCTAAACTCCGGAACAATTTTCAGGGCTGGTGTTACCGGGGAATATGGTTATCACCTGATGGTTCCGAAAGAACAAAAGAATGACTGGATTGAAAACCTTATCAACACCGGAATATCTTTTGATCTTGCAATAGCAGACAGGAGAGCAAGAGATCAGTCTTCACTTGAGAACTTTTTCTTTGACCTTGACAGGGAAGGTCAGTACCAGCTTACACCACCGGAACTCCAGCTTCAATGGAGATTGTCACGGCAAAAGAGTGAGTATCCGGGATCCAGAGCTATGCAAAATCTCAGAGAAAAGGGATGGGACAGAAGACTGACATGTTTTGTAACTAAAAACTCTGCCAGTGTAAATGATGAGATTTTTTTCGAAAACGAATCAGTTGGACAGGTACTTTCCATCGGATATTCACCTGTCAGAAAAGAATTTGTTGGCAAAGCATTGATCAGACGGCCCTTCTGGCATGCCGGGCTGAAATGCTTCATGGTAAACGATCAGGAACTTGAAACTATATCAGCTCCGGCAATTGATAACCGCAGCATCCACGTAAATCCCAATATTCACAGTTATTTTACCAGAAAGGAAAATTAAAATGGATCGGTTCAGTAATAAATCCGGTATAATAACAGGTGCCTCCCGTGGTCTTGGAAAAGCACTGGCAAAGGCTTTTGCCTCTGAAGGTGCGTTTGTCGGTGCCGGATACTATAGAAATCAAAAAGAAGCAGAACAGACTGTTCTGGAGATTATAGAGTCAGGTGGAAAAGCAATACCAGTGAAAGCCGACATTAAAAATGCAGAGGAAACACAAAATGCTTTTTCTTCCTTCATCAGCGAACGGGGAGGTATTGATTTTCTTATAAACAATGCAGGTATAATAGATGATCAGCCTTTTGCCCTGATGTCTGAAGATAGCTGGTCATTGGTAACTCAAACTAATTTAGGAGGAACATTCCATTGTGCACGGGCAGTTGTCAGATCGATGATTGCCGGAAAAAAAGGTGTTATAATCAATATAGGTTCAGTAGCAGGCAGCCGGGCCAATCCGGGCCAGGCCAACTATGCAGCCTCTAAAGGAGGAATTGAAGCTCTGACACGTACCATGGCAGCTGAATTAGCCCCGATGGGCATACGGGTTAACACTGTAGTTCCCGGTTGCTTGAAAGAAGGGATGACTCAACGATTGGACAGACGCGTGGTTGAGTCACTACAAAACCGGATCCCTTTAAGAAGACTGGGTGAATTGAACGATATAGTACAAACCGTACTTTTTCTCTCTTCAGATGCCGCAGGTTATATTATCGGACAATCAATTATTGTTGATGGCGGATTGTCTTTATAATAGCATAAAAAAAGCCGGGAATCAAATGAAAAAAGAAAAGAATTGAGCACGATTTTTAATGAGGATAAATAGTTTAATAAATGGCTTCTGACAGTCCTGATAAAAACCTCACACAATCCGGTATTCAATCCACAGAGCAGGGACAATTTGTAATCGGTACAGATGTTATAGCTTACCTCGCTCCTGTAAAATCCCCGATGATTATGGTTGACAGGGTTATCAGTTACATTTCTGAACCATTGTCGCTGATCGCTGAACGATATATTTCAGCAAATGAACCAGTATTTGCAGGACATTTTCCGAACATGAAGTTATGGCCGGGCGTGTATACAATTGAAGGACTTCGCCAGGCCTGCTACTTATTACATCTAATGCATGACCTGGAAAAGGCTGATCTGTTGAAAGGGTTGGCAGAATTGCAAAACAGGCAAATATTACGGCCTCAGATTGATCATAAACTATGCGATGACGTTATTGACTATCTGACAAACACTAAAAAGTCTGATCCGGATCTGTTTTCCGCTAATGTAAAACTGCTGGAGCCGGTGTTCGCCGGATCTTTAATTAAATATCATGTTTCCAGGGATGAAAGGGATTTTCAGTATTGGTCAGTTAACGCTATGGTTGACGAACGCCTTATCGCGAAAGGAATAATGATCCAGATTTTCAATTCAAAGTAGAGACGTTGCATGCAATAGAGACGTTGCATGCAACGTCTCTACGACTATGGTATAAATGCAGAATAATAAATTATTCCGGCCATTCCGTTTCAATACCCTGGCTCCTGATCATATTCTGAAATTCTGAAAGAAGGTTTCTGTTTTCTCTTGCATTCCGGGGGATGGTATTTTTAGATACAGCAAATGCAATAAGCGAACCTGCAGCCTCACCTATGTTCCACTCGACGGGATGAAGCCTGTAACAAGCGATCTGTTCTCCCTGCCTACATGTTCCTCAAGGATCCTGAACATGGCTTTTATTCTCCTGGATTCCCGTATATAGGGATATTTTGCCAGACCGTCGTCAGTGCCCATTATATCCTTTCTGAGCCTCAGCCCTTTCCATCCATAACCTCCGCCGGGCCGGGGAGCTTCGGTCTGAAGCCAGTAGAGAAGAGAGAGGCTGAGCTCTTTTGCCCTTTCTATGTGAAAGTTGTTTTTTGTTTCATTGCCGGTTATAATATTTCCCAGCATATAGTCGTTCTGAGGCCAGTTAACAAGGGTTATGTCACTTCTGTATGTTCCCTTAATGAAGTTATTTTTGTTGATGATCCTTCTGTACAGCCAGAGGTTCAGAAATGGAGATGTGTCAGCACCTGATGGGTCTAATCCCAGTTCCTTTGGAACCAGTGTGGAAGGAGTAGAGTACTTCAGCTCGAGCAATTTGCCAGACCAGGGAGGAGTCAGCGGCGGAGTATGATTTCTCCAAGAGTCGTACTTCGCGGGTTTTTCTATTGTGTGATCTTCACCATCAAGGTAATCCATGGCAAAGCAAACCGTGAATGCCTGGTTGTTATCAGGTTTTGCCTTTCCCGGAGCATGAAGTTCACCCGTGTCGCTTCTGGATTCAGTTCCGCTTACATGCTCAGTGCCTGTAAGAGGCAACAGGCTGCCTGTCTTCGTGGCATCAATGAACCATGGTGCATCAAGTGATATCTTCTTTCCGGTAACGAGGTTCACCGCTTCCAGTGATCTTATCCTGTCCCCGTTAACATCCGCTGATGTAATTTTATGATGTTTAAGCAGTATCAACCTCCTGCTGCTTATATATTGGGAAAGCATTTCCTCAAGAACTGCTGCGGCAACGGCAGGCTCATGACATAATCTGGATACTGATCCGTCACCGGGCTTCAGGTAAATATTCCTTGCTGCTGAAGGGGTCAATGCATAGTTCCGAAAGTAGTAGTCCCTTATTTTTGTCCTGAAATCACGATATAGTTTTGTCCCTCCATGTGTTTCTATCCATTGATGTTCATCCGGGGGCACACCCTGTTGTGAAAGCTGTCCACCTATCCAGTCTGTCTCTTCAGTCAAAACAACGTTCATGTTATTCCGCAGGGCTGCAAGGGAAGCAGCACAGCCACCCAGTCCGGCCCCGGCAATGACAAGATCAGCCGACAGGCCTTTTCCTTTCACCGGATTGCCGTTTCCCTGGCCCCGTCTGTTGAGTATAACAGGAGGTCCAATCAGGCTGCTGCCAAGAACAGAGCTGCCTCCTGCCGCCATGATATAGACAAACTTTCTGCGTTTCATGAAAGTGCAATTGATTTCTATCAACGAAAATACAAATTTCTTAAAGGGATAGATCAACACCCATTATGATGTTTCACGGGATCTCAATTTCGGAAGGATCATCCGGACTGTCTGAATAAAACCAGTCTTCATCTATGCTCAATTCACTGGTGATTCTGTCTAAGTTCACCTTCATGTATTTTCCTTCGGCAGAAACAGCGATCTCCCCGGTTGGAAGAATAATCTCTCCGGTTCCTTCAAATGCACGGTTCCCTTCACTGGTAATACGCCCCACAATTTTCAACTCCTGATCAAGTGGTATGGGCTTCCTGAACTTAGTTTTCAGTTCCAGGGTCAAACTCCATATCTGTTCATCTTTACCAATACAAACGGACCTCCCGATTGTCTCGTCAAGGATGGCAGCTGCGATACCTCCATGCATCCGTCCGGGATAACCCTGATGTTGATCAGATGGATTTATCAAAGCGACCAGTTCGCCGGCATCAGTTTCGTAGAAGCCGGCTTGCAGCCCGAAATCATTTTTCTCGCCGCATACAAAACACATCTTTGAGATTGGCTGTTTTTTTGTGACTTTATGTTTCATATAAATCAATTGTCTGACAAAAATAGAATATTCTCAAAAACCGTCAGCTGAAGCTGACGGCAATTGAAAGACCAGAAACATTCATATTATATTAAATAGATTCAGAATCAGCTGAAGCTGACGGCAATTGAGTCTAATTGATAGAAATTTATCTTAAAAAGGGATAGTCTTTCCGGGCTGACAGGAGTTGAAACAATAACCTTATATTAACTTCTCAGAAAACTGAAATTGATCATTACTGACAATATTATTCTTAATCTCTCTTAACAAAGCAAATTTTATTGCCGTTGGCTTTAGCCCAACTTTTCTTGCCAAAGTAGAATTTTCCCATTATATTTACTCTATTACTCGCCAGCATTTCTTTATTATGTCGCATATTAGAATACTGGTCCATTGTGTATGGACCACAAAAAACAGGCTCCCTGTTCTTAAGGATGATATCAGGGATAAAATAATTTATCATATCCGGAAGAATGCCTTAAAGAAAGGCATTTATATTGACCATATTAATGGATATCATCAGCATTTACACGCTTTAATATCCCTGGGAGGGAAACAGGATATTTCCGATGTAATGCAGCTGATAAAGGGCGAGAGTTCATTCTGGATAAATAAAAACAAACTGACAGGAATGAAATTCGAATGGCAGGATGACTTTTATTCTGTTTCAATCGGGATTTCACAGCTTTATTCATTAAGACAGTACATCAGGAATCAGCCGGGACATCATGCAGTAATATCTTTTAAGAAAGAATTAGAAAAGATTATTGAGGAATACCAATTGGATAAAAAATTGGACTAAAGTCCTTTATAAAAGGGGGGCTTTTTAGCCGGGGGATGGAAGCCTGCCGCCATTGGTGCTCAGCTCTGACAGGCGCTGAATATGAAACTCATGTGAAAACAGGATCCCCACATTATATAAATATTCATTTTTAGGGTTAAAATGAATATATTTGAATAGAATCTCTTTTCAAACTATTAAATCATGATAAATTCCACGACGATATTATCAGTAATAGTGGCTGCTTTGCTGATAGAGGGACAAATCCTCGCTCAGACGGTTCAAACCGAGCCCAGGACATTACCAATAGGAACTAAAGCACCTGATTTCAGCCTTCCCGGAGTGGACGGTAAAACCCATTCCCTGAAAGACTTCAGCAAGGCAAAAGTTCTGGTCATAATCTTCAGCTGTAATCACTGTCCCACTGCGCAGGCTTATGAAGAGAGGATAATTGCCATTGACAAGGATTACAGGCCGAAAGGTGTATCTGTTGTAATGATATCGCCAAATTCACCAGAGGCACTTAATCTTTCAGAGCTTGGATACTCAGACGTGGGTGACAGTCTTGAAGATATGAAGATCCGGGCAGAAGATAAAGGATTTGAATTTCCCTATTTATATGACGGTGACGAGCAGAAAGCAGCTCTTGCATACGGACCTGTCGCAACTCCCCATTGTTTCGTTTTCGACAGTGAGAGGATACTGCGTTATGCCGGCAGGGTGGATGGATCGGAGAAGCCGGGGACCGGAAAGGGTAAAGACTTAAGGGATGCGATTGATGCTGTTCTGGCAGGAAAAGAAGTAAGCAATCCGGTTACAAAGGTCTTCGGATGTTCGGTCAAATGGTCATGGAAGGATGAATACACAAAGAAGCTTTATAAACAATGGTCTGAACTGCCGGTCACACTGGAGGAGATCGATGTGAAGGGAATAGAGGAACTGCTAAATAATCCATCAGATAAATTAAGACTGATAAATATCTGGGCAACCTGGTGCGGGCCATGTATTATAGAATTTCCTGAATTTGTAATAATTGACCGTATGTACCGGGGAAGGGCTTTCGAATTCATCTCTCTAAGCGCTGATAAGCCGGAAAGGAAGGCAGATGTCCTTAAATTCCTTAAGGTGCAGGAAGCTTCAAACAAAAACTATATATTCAACCAGGATGATATATACAAGATGATAGAGGCAGTCGATCCTGAATGGCAGGGTGCTATACCTTATACTCTTCTGATTGAACCAGGAGGTAAGATCATTTACCGAAAGATGGATACAATAAATCCGGCGGACCTTAAAAAAATGATTGTTGAAAATAAGTACCTTGGAAGGTATTATTAGTTTAAATACTGTAATAAAGATGAAAAGGCGGCATTTTATAAGGTCAGGCGCAATTATGTCGGCGGGACTTGCAGCAATGCCAGGGGTAATGAAACCGGCAGGCAGTGGTCAGTCAGGATATCCGATAAGACTGGGAGGGCCGGTTCCTGGCAAATATTCCGATCCGGTTGAGTGGATCAGGACAATTAAATCGCTGGGATACAGTGCGGCATATTGTCCGGTTCAGCCCGGTGCCCCGGCGGAACTTATCAGATCATTCAGAACTGAAGCCGAAAGAAATAACATAATAATTGCTGAGGCCGGCGTTTGGAACAACCCTCTTGATCCTGATGAAACTAAGAGAAAGGCTGCGATCAGCAGGAACATAGATGTTCTGAGACTCGCAGATGAGATAGGTGCACTTTGCTGTGTAAATATATCCGGTGCACGGGGAGAGATTTGGGACGGACCATATCCGGGAAACTATGCGGAGGAAACTTTCGACATGATTGTTGAGAATGTAAGGACAATAATTGATGCAGTTAAGCCGGACATAGCATTCTATTCACTTGAACCGATGCCCTTCATGCTTCCTGATTCGCCTGATTCATACCTTGAACTGATAAGAGCCATTGATCGTAAACAGTTTGCCGCGCATCTCGATCCAGTAAACATGATCTCAAGTCCCCGGCGCTACTTCAGGAATGCTGAGTTCATTAAAGAGTGCTTTTCAAAGCTTGGACCATACCTCAAATCGGTGCACGCCAAAGATATCATTATTCGCCCTGAACTGACAGTACATCTGGAAGAAACGAGGCCCGGACTGGGAGCACTCGATTATACCGTCCTATTGCAGGAGGCAAGTAAGATAAAAGATATTCCCATTATGCTGGAGCATCTGAAAAGTCAGGAAGATTATAAGCTTGCAGCCGGTTATGTACGTGAAACCGGCCTTAAAGCCGGCATCACTTTTGTCCAATAGCCTCATTGCATGAATACCGGATAAGGGAACCTGGAGTATTATTCTCAGAAATCCATAATTATACTCAACGGGGCAACTCCTATCCCTACCGCGATTAGACTGTCAAGCCTGTCTGGATATCCGTCAGGCTTAGTGCCACAAGTTGGAGATCCTTCATTCCGGCTGCGCTCCATTAGGATGACAGGGCTGTATGGGGGCAATAAATGGTTTAGGTTAACAACTATAATAAGTCCGGATGTAGTTATGCTGTTTTTTGATATTTAGTTTCAAGACTATCGGAAATATTTAAAAGGAATAGTATTCTTTCTAAGCAAACGGAAATTGCCCGGAATTGTGGTCGCCTTATCAGGTGCTCTTATATTTATATCTCGGTCTTGTCTGATATCAGGTATTTTTTTCAATATCTCTCTTTATTCCCTTTTTGAATATCATGAACCATGAATATTGATAATAATCCCCCGAATCTTTATTCATAACTGACATATCACCTTTAAACGGAAACGGGATCAGCACATCTTTTCCATCCGTCCAGTTGGCAGGTGTCATTATATTGTCCCTTGCTGATGCCTGAAGTGCAATAACGGTCCTGAGAAGTTCATCCATGTTCCTCCCCACTTCCTGCGGGTAAAAGAACTCTGCCCTGACTTTATTGTCGGGATCAATGATAAATACTCCCCTCACATCACGGCTGTTGTCTGATTCAAGGTGGATCATTCCGTATGACTTTGAAATTCTCAGGTCAGAATCATCCACTATGGGAAAGTCAATTTTCTGACGGGGATAATGATTGTATTCAATCTGCTCAAGAGCCTTTTTCCATTGTTTATGTGTTTCAAGGGGATCTGTAGATACTGTTAATAGTTTGACCCCGATATTGTCGAATTCAAGCTGAAGCCTGGCTACCTCAATCAATTCAGTAGAGCAAACCGGCGTAAAATCCATCGGATGGCTGAGAATCATCTTCCAGCTATTCCCAAAATCGGCAGGGAAATTAATTGTTCCCTCCGTTGACTCAGCTGTAAAGGAAGATGCCTTCTCACCGATCAATGGTATACGGAAGTTCCTGATCTCGGCTTTTCTTAGCGGTTTGCCTGAACTGCCTCCCTTTGAAAATATATTTTTAAACATGAACATCTGTTTGATTTAAATGACTGTCGGTAATCATCAACAAAGTTATATACATGCTCAGAAAAGCAATAAATGGAACACCATTACATCTTTTCCTTTGAATTAAACAATGGTATAATATTTATGTTCAAGCTGAAAATGGCTGAATGGAGCAAGGGGAGTATTAAAGGTGTATGTGCACGTGGCGGTTTTGAAGTGTCTGTGGAGTGGAAAAACAGAAAGATCACAAAACTGTCGTTTCTTTAATAAGCCGGAGAAGTTAGTACAATAAATCCAGGTGTGATGGTAAATGTTACCTCGAATGGCAGGAAGACGGCTTTTACAGTGCTTGCAGACGGATCTGTAAGATTCGGCACCGTCAAAGGTGCAGGGTATGATCTTGAAATTGTTGGATAATTGATCATTTAAAGCAAAAAATGTAAATTTGTAAATAAAAATGTTTCTGCTTCTTACTTATTTATTTTTCGCTCTTGTAGTTTCTTTTCTTTGCTCGATAATGGAAGCGGTTCTGCTTTCTACTCCGCAATCATTCTTAATTGTACATCAAGAGTCAGGTAAATCATGGGCAAAACAATTCACAGCCCTGAAAAACAATATTGACAGGCCATTGTCAGCAATTTTAACCCTGAACACCATAGCGCATACAGTTGGAGCGGCAGGTGTTGGTGCTCAGGCTGTTAAAGTATTTGATGAAACATCTTTCGGAATTATATCTGCCATTCTCACTCTTTTGATTCTTATATTTTCAGAAATAATTCCTAAAACAATTGGGGCACGTTACTGGAGAGAGTTAGCTGTAGTTTCGTCGTATATAATCAAGGGCACGATTTATATTACATATCCTTTTGTGTTGATGTCATTTATTATTACAAGAGTTTTTTCAAGAAATAAATATGAACAATCTACCAGCAGGGAAGAAATATCGGCGCTGGCAAGTATTGGCGCAGTTGAAGGATTATTTAATGAAAAAGAGTATAAGATTATTCAAAATTTACTGCGTCTTAAAAATGTAAGAGTTACAGAAATAATGACTCCAAGAGTTGTTGTTGCCATTGCAGACGAGAACTTATTCCTGGAAGAGTTCTTAAAGAACAAGAATTATCTGAAGTTTTCACGCATCCCTGTATATTCAGAGAATATGGAAAATATTAACGGATACGTTTTCAGACAAACTGTTTTTGAAAAACTTGCTGAAGACCAGCATGAATTAAGATTGAAGGATGTAAAAAGGGAAATTGTAATTGTTCCTGAAACAAAAGTACTGTTCGATGTTTGGGAGAAACTTCTGGAGAAAAAAGAACATATAGCACTTATTGTTGATGAATACGGTGGCATAGAAGGAATTGTAACGATGGAAGATATTATCGAAACCCTGCTTGGCCTTGAAATTATTGATGAAAAAGACACTATTACAGATATGCAAAAATATGCCCGTGAAAGATGGAAAATCCGGCAAACGAAATACAATTTACTGGAGCAGACTAACCGGGAAAAGGATTAATAACATAATCGACAACACAGATAAAATTATTCTATGATGAAAAAATCGGTACTCAATTTCTTTTTTCTATTAATTATTTCCCAACTCGGAGCACAAACCATAATCAATCGCGATCCGGAGATCAGCCGTATGGTTGATGAGATCTCCTGTGAAAGAATAGAACAAGATGTCCGAAAGCTGGTAAGTTTTCATACAAGGCATAACCTGAGCTCCCAGACCGATCCGTCTAAGGGGATTGGTGCTGCATGGAACTGGATTAAAGCCGAAATGGAGAAGAGTATCCCTGTTTCGGAAGGCCGGCTGGAGGTAAAATTCGAGGAGTATACGGTCGGTGGCCAGGGTCAGAGGATCGCAAGGCCGGTGACCCTGAAAAATGTAATTGCAACACTCAGGGGTACAGACAGCAGCGATGACAGGAAGATCCTTATAAGCGCTCATTTGGATTCGAGGGTACAACTCGACAATGATTCCACCAGTTTCGCTCCCGGTGCTAATGATGACGCTTCAGGAATAGCTGCAATTCTTGAGATGGTAAGGATCATGTCAGCCGGGAAATTCCCTGCTACCATCGTTTTCATGGCATTATCGGGAGAGGAACACGGTTTGTACGGAGCGCGGCACATGGCAGCAAAAGCAAAAGAGGAGAACTGGAATATTGTGGCAATGCTCAATAATGATATGATCGGTAACAGCGGTTCGAGTGAGACGCTCCTCAATGATAACATGCGTGTAAGGGTATTCAGCGAGGGAGTACCTGCCTATGAAACAGAACAGATGGCAGCACTCAGAAGGTACACATCAGGAGAAAATGACGGAAAGGCGCGCCAGCTTGCACGTTATATAAAGGAGGTGGGAGAAAGGTATGTCGACCAGCTTAATGTTACACTGGTCTTCAGAAATGACAGGTTCGGAAGGGGAGGCGATCATTCACCGTTCTGTCAGGAGGGATTTACAGCAGTCAGGATCTGCGAATTCAATGAAAACTATGACAGGACACATAAAATACCCGCGGTTGTAAATGGGATCCAGGAAGGAGATCTTCCTGAGTATGTTGATTATGAATATGTAAGAAAAAATACCGGGATCAATCTGGCAACCGTTGCCAATCTTGCACTTGCTCCCTTTGAACCTGAAAACTGCGGGATCGTTGTGAGCGGTCTGACAAATAAAACCACCCTGCGCTGGGTAACACCTTCAAAGGGTCAGGAACCTGCCGGTTATTATATCCTCATAAGGGAAACTTACCAGCCACTCTGGGAGAAGAAGATTTTCGTGACCGGAACAGAGGTAACACTTCCCTATTCAAAAGATAACTATTTCTTCGGTATTCAATCGGTCAGTGCCTCGGGTCACGAAAGCCTTGCCCTCTTTCCCGGCCAGGCAAGAAGACAGGGTTCATAATTTCCAGAACGATCTGGTGAAAAGGATAAAGACTGTATAAATCTCGAGCCTGCCGATTACCATAAGCAAGCAGAGAATGATCTTTGTTATATCTGGTAAATGTGCATAATTGCTCATTGGGCCTACAGAACCAAGACCGGGACCAAGATTGGCCATTGATGCTGCGACAGCACCAGAAGCTGACACGGGATCGCTGCCGGTTATTACAATAATTATTGTTCCCACTAAAAAGATAAATAGGTATATAACAATAAATGAGATGATAGAAATATTTGATTTTTCAGGGACTGGTCTCTCATTAAGTTTTATCTGAACAATTGCATTCGGATGTATAATCTTGATAAACACATACCTTATATTCTTAAGAACGACAAGATGTCGTGCCATCTTTATTCCTCCGCTGGTGGACCCTGTACTGCCACCTGCAAACATCAGAAAGAATATCAGCAATAATCCGGCCCGGGGCCATTCAAGATAATCAGCAGAACCATACCCGGTACAGGTAAGGACAGAAACAACCTGAAATGTGCTTTCCCTGAAGACAGGTTCAAATGGCCGGTCACTCTTTGCATAAAGCAAAGCAGTAGCAATCACCACTGCAAAAAAGGTTGTGCCAATATAAAATCCCAGTTCTTCATTTTTTCTTATTCTCCTGAAATTGAGCTTCAGAAGATAATAGTATACCACAAAACTCACTCCCGATAAAAACATAAACAGGGTAATGATATATTGACTATATGGTGAGAAGTTAACTATGCTCGTGTTTTTTGTGGAGAATCCTCCTGTTGCTATTGTCCCGAAACTGTGGCATATACTGTCAAAAAGATTCATTTCACCGGCATAAAGTAAAATCACTTCGATGATCGTAAGACCCAGATAGATAAATAAGATCCTGAATCCGATTGCCCTGGTCCTGGGATGTATTTTTTCCTTAAGAGATGACTCCATGCTGAATAAATGGTAACCGGCAATGTTTAATGATGGTAAAATGATAATCATTAATCCAATAATGCCAAGACCTCCGATCCAGTGGGTCAGGCTTCTCCAAAACAGGATGCTGTACGGTAGCGCCTCTATATCATTTAGAACAGAGGACCCGGTAGTTGTAAAACCCGAACAGGATTCAAAACAGGCATCAGTAAAAGAAGGTATGGAGCCACTTAACAGAAAGGGCAAAGTCCCCAACAGAATCACAATAAACCACGAAAGTGTTACAGAAAGAAATCCTTCCCTGTTTGTTATTTTCACAATCTTCACCCTTCCTGTCAGAAAATACAGCACTCCTGATAACATCAAAGTGACAGCTGAAGACCAGAGGAATGGAAAGAGAGGTTCTCTAAATATTAATGCAACGGGTAAACATGAGAGTAATGAGATTGTCTCAATTAACAGGATCACACTTAATATCCTGAGTATAACAAAAGGATTGATTAATTTCATTTGACTACGCTCAAGATTTCAGCGGGCAAATGTGCAACAGAATTTATAAGCGTAAAGTAAAGATTAAGCTCAGGAGTATAAAGATTTTGTAAAGAAGCCGGACCTGCTTCCTATATATAATGAGCCATAAAAGTCCAGGCCCGGAATGTTACAGATTCATAAAAGAAAGATATTCAGTTCCCGAATCTGTAGCCGATCCCTGATTCTGTGATCAGTAAGGCAGGACTTAATGGATTATCTTCAATTTTCTTTCTTAGCTGGGCGACAAATACCCTGAGATACTGGGTTTGTTCCTGGTAACCATATCCCCATACCTCCTTCAGGATGAACTGATGGGTGAGAACCCTTCCATGATTTTTAGCCAGAAGAGTCAGTAATAAATATTCTGTTGCTGTCAGTTTAATTATTTCGTCGTTTTTCCGCACTATGTGGTTTATCATATCAATGCTCAGCGATCCGAACTGAAGCACCGGACTATCTTTCCTCTCCAGGCTCAATCTGATTGCGGCCCGGATCCTCGCAATCAATTCCCCGCTTCTGAAAGGCTTAGTAAGGTAATCATTAGCACCGCTATCGAGAGCTTTAATAATATCTTCTTCAGAATTACGGACTGATAAAACAATTACCGGCCTTGTATACCATTCCCTTAGTTTTTTTAATAATTCCTGCCCATCAATATCGGGTAACCCCAGATCAAGTATTATCAGCGAAGGATTATGTGTTGCTGCAGCAACCAGTCCATCCTTAGCGTTTGCAGCGAAGCAGGTATTATAATTCTGGGCCGTGAGTGAGATCTCAAGCAGGCGTCGGATCTGCACCTCATCATCAATTATCAGAATAGTCTCTTTCTCATTCATTATTCCAGCTTCAATCCGTTCATTTCCGGTATTTCGGAGGGTATCATTATTGTAAATTCAGCACCTCCCTCTGCCAGGTTTCCTACCTTAACAGTTCCTTTATGAGCCTCAATGATTCCCTTAACAATTGATAATCCCAAACCCAGTCCTCCGGTCCCTGAATCTTCAACTCTGAAAAATTTATCAAACACCTTTGGTAATGTTTCGTCAGGAAACCCCGGACCGCTATCTGAAACCTTCAATGTGAAATTCCCCTGTTCATAAGAGGCTTTCAGCCTGATATCTGATGAAACAGGAGAATACTGGCATGCATTAAGTAAAAGATTATATAAAACCTGCTCCATCAGTCCGAAATCAAGCTTAACCAGAGGTAACTCATCCGGAATTATTGTTATAAGATTAAATTGTTTCAACTCCTCCATGAGGTTCTGAGAAACCTTATTAATAAGATCATTTATATCGTACCAGTCGGAGTGTACTGAAATTTTACCACTCTCGAGACGCGACATGTTCAGCAGGTTCTCTATAAGATGGTTCAGCCGTGTTGATGCTTTGAAGATTTCATTGTTCAATTCTTCCCTGTTTCTTTCAGATGTATGGGATGTCAGCAATGTGTCCGAAGCTCCCATTATAGTCGCTATCGGTATTCTGAATTCATGAGAGATAAGATTGAACAATGTTTTGTAGAGTTTATCTGATTCATCCAGTATGCGGGCCTTAAGTGCCATTTCACCAAGGAATTCACGTTCAAGTGCATTGGAAATCTGTGTAAAATAAGTACTCCAGAATACATCTTTTTTCCCGTAAACTGATTTATCAAGTCCGAATACAACAACCCCGGGATTTAGTCGCATCCCCGTTAAAGGGTAGTATGTCATGAGCGCCTCTGGCTTAACGTCCGTGAATCTGCCGGCCTTCCTGGAATTACTGAAGACCCGTTCAACCAGGCTGAAATCAATATTTGACACACTATTACCATTCCAAAACTGCCCGGGAGTGATTAAATTGTTATTCCCGTCCTGTAGAATAAAATAGAGATCAGTATCATAGTGTTTTCTGAAAACATCTTTTGCAACTTCTACTACTTTATCAATACCGCTGGCTTTCGAAAGCTCTCCTGTCAGCTGAAACAACGCACTGGACTGGTCTTCACGTTCCCGGACCAGTATTTCCTGTCTTCGAATACTGTTGGTTAATACACCATTGAGAAGTGCAATAATGAAAAAAGATCCGAACATGAACTTATCCTCCGTCTTTTCAATATGAAAAGTATGGTAAGGCGGGATAAAAAAGTAATTCCATGCGATTGCACTCAGTGTTGAAGCCAGCAGAACAGGCCCTATTCCCATAAACACAGCCATCAGGGCAACTACAAAAAGAAGTATAAAAGATACAATATGGTAACTCTGTGGACTGGAAAGAGGAGTGCATAATAATGTTGTAAGCCCGATAATAAAGACAGCCAGAAAATATTGAGAAATTCTGGAATTAAGAGTAAGATTCATTAAAGGCTTTATCCCTTTCATACCGGTCCGTTTTTCTTAATCACAAATTTATACTTAATCATGACAAAAGGGCATTTCAAAATTCCACGATAAAATTGATATTGCTTTTATAAAGACTTTGTTAAGATTGTAATTAAAGGTGTAAAGATTTTATTAAGATGCATTATAAATGATTGCTTCCGGTTATTAAGGACCGGAGGCTTTCACTGTTCTCTATTAATATTTCAACCGGATTTCCAGGCTAATAAAATGAAATTATAAAATCATGTTGTATATTTCATCATAATAAAGAATCAAAAACAATGGAAACTATTAAGAACATTCTGAAATCTGTGATTCTCAGCATAGGGGATTACAAAATCATGGTTTCGACAATTCTGGTTGTCATACTTATTTTTTTTACGACAAGGCTGGTATTGTGGATAATACGAAAGGCTATTTTCAGAAAACGTACGGTGGAAAGGATTGAAAAAAGTAATGCATACTCCCTCTACCAGATAATCAAATACCTTGTTTGGTCAGTCTCAATTCTGTTCATGATGCAGACCCTCGGAATCAGCATAACCGTTCTTCTTGCAGGGTCCGCTGCATTGCTCGTTGGGATCGGGCTCGGCCTTCAGCAGACTTTCAACGATTTCGTTTCAGGCATTATTCTGCTTATTGAAGGTACAACAAGAGTTGATGATGTCCTGGAAATTGACGGTGAAGTAGTTAAAATCCAGGAGATTGGAATACGGACATCAAAGGGACTGACCAGAGATGACATTATGGTAATAATACCGAACTCGGCAATAACCACCAACAAGGTAATAAACTGGAGCCACCAGTCGAAAAAAACACGCTTCCGGATCAATGTAGGAGTGGCCTATGGATCTGATGTGGACCTGGTCATTAAGGTTCTGGAGCAAAGTGCCCTGGAACATCCTGATATCAGGGATAAAGAACACATAAATGCCCGCCTGGTCGATTTCGGCAATTCATCACTCGACTTTCAATTGCTCTTCTACAGCGATAATGTCTTCAGGGTTGAAAAAGTAAAAGCCGACATCAGAAAGATCATCAACAGGAAATTCATTGAGAACGGTATTGTAATCCCCTTTCCCCAGCTTGACCTTCATATGAAGGATGCCTCTGGGCGTTAGCACCATGAGAGAATAAAACCAGGCATCAATTTTACACTAAATCATTTTCTGTCGGAGCAGCCCACAGGGAAAAATGCTTTTTGTCATATTATGAAATAATCTGACAGTTATGGTTGTCTGAAAGAAAAAGAAGTTTATGAAAAAATTGATCCATATATTAATTATAGCGACACTCTTTGTGGTCTCCTCATCCTGGAAATATACTGAGATTCAAGCTTATCCGGCAGACCCGGACAACATGATGACCTGCGGTCCGGGCAATGATAAAGCCGGGCATGAATTCGAACTGGCTATCGAAATTGAACTGGCCCGGTTCGAGGGAAGGACACTTCGCCCTTATGTTGCCATATGGGTGGAGAATGAAAAAGCAGAAACCGTACGAACCCTGGCATTATGGTTCAATAACTACAGGTGGCTTCCCGATCTCAGAAGATGGTACAGTAAAAACTATGAAAAAACGCAGCAGGCTGATTATATTGATGCTATCACCGGCGCCACCCGCCCTGCCGGTAAGTATACTTTTCTATGGGACGGAAAGGATGATCAGGGAAAGTTACTGAATCATGGGAATTACACAGCTTATATCGAAGTTGTCAGGGAGCGGGGAACCTATCAGCTGATAAGACAGCCGTTTGAACTAAACGACATACCCCAGCGTTTTGACCTGCCCCCCGGAGCTGAAGTCTCCTCAGCCACTATAGAATATCGAAAAGCTGAAAAAACCATTACCGCATTAAAATAATCATGCCTAAAAAGAATTTTAACTCCCTGATAAGATGGCTGCATCTATATCTTTCAATGTTTGGCTTTGCAGCACTCTTCTTCTTTGCAGTTACCGGAATAACTTTAAACCATCCTTCATGGATTGAGGGGAACCAGAAGGTGGAAAGAGTGACAGGGACAATCGATCCTGCATGGGAAGACAGTGACGAAATAAATATTGAGGCCAGGGATGCAATTGTGGAACATATACGAAATACTCATAATATAAGGGCCAGACTTAAAGATTTCCGTATTGATGATTTCGAGTATTCCCTCTCATTCTCCGGCCCCGGATTCAATGCAGACGCCTTTATTGAAAGATCCACCGGCACATATGAAATGACTGTTGTTTCAGCAGGTTTTATCGCGGCTTTGAATGATTTACATAAAGGAAGTGAAACCGGAACTCTATGGGCAACAGTCATAGACATTTCCGCCATTCTCATGATATTAGTATCAGTTACAGGGCTTGTGATGATATTTTACCTATGCAGGAGAAGATTGCCTGGACTTATCGTTGCTGCAATCGGAGCTCTGACATTTATAGTACTGTGTATTGTGTTAACCTAGAGTTTTACAGGCAACCCCGGACACAGGCTTTTTCAGACTCTTCCTTTCTTGTTATTGCATGTCTTTCGCTTGTCACTCATTACGGGTAACCGGTGAGGTGTGAGAAAATCTGAAAGCAGAAAGAAATAAACGTCATTCTTAATGTAGTCCATTCTGCAGTAAAATTTCATACGTTTATTTTTTTATTTTTAATGGTCGTATAGCTTGTCCCGCAAAGCGGGAGAACCGCATTAAAAAAATAATCATTCTTGTTTGTGTAAAAAATAATGATATTTTTAATGCTTGTTGCATATATTTATTTCCCTGTTCCAATAATGACTACTTATGAAAAATAAACTATCCTTTCTGCTGATAATACCATTACTCTGTTCCGGTGTGCTTGCCGGACAGAGTAACAGGGTTTACACTGAGGCTGATTACAATCGTGCCGCATCAATGCTGAGCGGCAATGTAAGCAAACTGGTTGACAATCAAATTCGCCCGGAATGGCTTCCTGACGGCCGGCTCTGGTATAAATCAATGGCAGGGAGCAGCGTCGGGTTCAAGCTGTTCAACCCTGCCGACAAAAAATTTATAATGGCCGCAACCCGTCAGGAGCTATTCGAAAAAGCTTCTTACAAGCCGCAGGAAAACAACACCGGGCCAAATGAGGTATTATCGCCCGACGGCATGTATTCTGCCTTTATACGGGACTGGAATTTATGGGTCAGGGAACTCTCCACCGGAAAGGAGACTCCTCTGACAACAGACGGAACGGAAAATTTCGGATATGCCACCGACAATGCCGGCTGGAGGCAGAGCGACAGGCCCGTTCTCAGCTGGTCGCCCGATTCGAGAAAGATTGCGACATACCGTCAGGATCAGAGACACGTCAGTAATATGTACCTGGTGAAAACAAAGGTCGGAGAGCCCGAACTCAAAGCCTGGAAATATCCTCTGCCCGGCGATAAGGAGATCATACGTATTTACAGGATCATCATTGATCTGAACAGGGAACCGGCCGCCATTGTCAGGTTTAAAATGAACAGTGATGCACGCAGGGGAACATTATGCGATGACATCTCATGCGAGGGAGGGTTCGACGATATTTCCTGGAGCAGCGACAGCAGGAAGCTGGTATTTGTTTCTACAAGCCGCGACCATAAACAGGCTAATGTGAGAATGGCTGATTGTGAGACCGGCGAAGTGAGGGATATCTTCGAAGAAAGAGTTGACACTCAATATGAATCAGGACAGGGATCAATAAACTGGAAATACCTCTCGGCAACAGATGAGATCATCTGGTATTCCGAAAGAAGTGACTGGGGGCATCTTTATCTTTATAATGCATCGGATGGAATATTGAAGAACCAGATCACCTCCGGAGAATATGTTGTCAGACAGGTATTAATGATTGATGAGAATAACAGACAAATCTATTTCATCGCAAGCGGTAAAGAAGCTAACACGAATCCCTACTACAGGTACCTGTACAAGATCGACTTCACAGGAAGAAATCTCACTTTGCTTACACCGGATACGGGTGACCATACAGTCAGCTTTTCACCCGACGGGAAATTTTTCCTGGACTCATGGTCCCGGCCAGATGTTCCTCCTGTTTATGAAGTTAGAAACCTTAATGGCCGGCTGACTGCCACACTGGAAAAAACCGATGTCTCGCGCCTAAGTGCCACAGGATGGAAGCCTCCCGTTCCTTTCACCGTCATATCGGCCGATAACAGATGGGATTTATTTGGCCTGATGTTTAATCCGGCAAACCTCAATCCTGACGGAAAATACCCGGTTGTTGTGTATATTTATCCGGGACCGCAGGGCGGAAGCGTGGGTTCCTGGAGCTTCAATCCGGCAAGGGGAGACAACCATGCCCTTGCTGAACTGGGGTTTGTCGTTGTACTGCTCGAAGGAAGCTGTAATCCCGACAGGTCAAAATCATTCCATGATGCATGCTACGGGAATATGGCTGAAAATACTCTGCCCGACCAGATCTCGGGCCTGCAACAGCTGGCAGAACGTTATCCGTATATTGATCTCAACCGGGTTGGAATATGGGGGCACTCTGGCGGGGGTTTTGCCACAGCGGCAGCAATGTTCAGGTTCCCTGATTTCTTCAAAGTGGGAATATCTGAATCGGGTAACCATGATAACCGCGGTTATGAAGACGACTGGGGTGAAAGATATATCGGTCTTGAGAAAACAGATCAGAACGGCATCTCTAATTATGAGAGCCAGGCCAACCAGATTTATGCCAGGAACCTTAAAGGCAAACTCCTTCTTGCGCATGGTGGCATGGATGATAATGTTCCACCCTACAACACCTACCTTGTTGTTGATTCACTCATCAAGGCAAACAAGGATTTCGACCTGCTGATCTTCCCGAATGCAAGACATGGTTTCGGCTCCGACAGCTACTATATGATGCGGAG
>Ga0334882_1001763_pt1 | contig 24412 bp, 20 predicted proteins | sample GraSluR1_MG_5_FD_207226 | JGI IMG/M metagenome (GOLD analysis project Ga0334882, IMG submission 207226) | Sludge microbial communities from methane-producing bioreactor in Wageningen University, Netherlands - Granular Sludge_15_04-R1 | ecosystem: Engineered > Bioreactor > Anaerobic >...
AAGGTTTTTGTCGGGATTGTCATCCGGTTTCAGAGGCCTGTTGACTCCGGTGCTCGAGTATATGAAATCTATGCAGCGGAGCCTGCACCCCAGTTCATCCTCAAGAAGACCGGTGTCGGTAGCATCGAGATCGTGGATCCGTACCGGTATTATCCTGCTGCAGACGTTTCCGCCCGGAAGGGTAATATCCCTGCCGAACTCATCACCGGCGGCCATTTTATTAAATGCAACGAACTCATTCTGCCATGCAAAGCTTTTCGGATCGCAGTAGGTCTGCGATATGACAGGTATGAACACAACCGATTTCAGTTTATTTTCAAGGCTCTTGTCGACATTATGGATCTCCAGGAGTCCGTCGTGCGGATTCTCATCGAAATAGACAGAGACATCCTCCTTGAAGGTTGCCTCTATTTCTCTTTTCAGATGGTCGACAAACTCAGTCACCCAGCCGTCGTATCTGTTATCCTTCTGGCGGTAGCTGACGAAAATGTCGTACTCGTAACCGGGGATTATACTTGCCATCAGTACCTGTATTGGTTGGTAATCAGGTTAATTTGGTGATTCTTTTTCAAATTTACGCTTTTCTTCCACGCGAAGCAATTTTTTCTTTAATGCACAGTCCGATATGAGGATGTTCATTCACAGCAGTTTACAGGAGATAAGCCAGGCCTGGAACCGGAACTATCTTAGGGATATCAACCGGTCCGAAAGTCAGCACTGCGGGTCCGAGTTTCATGTCGGAGTTCATCATCTCCTCGTAGGTTACATCTTTTCCGGTATATGCTGATGTACGACCCATGATAGCAACAAGAGTGGCGACAGCGGTCTGTTCGATTTCATTTATAAAATTGCCGGTGCGGATGGCCGTAACAAATGTTATCTGCTCCTGGAAGTGTGGTTCAACAGCGACACTCCTTCCTGGATTGCCATCTTTATCTGAAGGGTATTCATATGTCCAGACTATGTTACCTGATGTGTCAAAAATAGTGCCGGTGCAGTCGGACGAGCCTTTTGTTCCCTGTATTCTGTCAGACACGTTGGGTGTACAACCGTTTATCTGACGGCACATACTGTGAAAATGCATTCCATTTTCAAATACAAAATCAACGCTGAAGTTATCGTACTGATCGCCGGTAACACGTCGTTGTCTGGAGCCAAAACCTGTGGCTTTTACAGGATGTGATCCCGTGAACCAGTTCATTAAATCGATGTTGTGAACATGCTGTTCCACGATATGGTCGCCCGAAAGCCAGCACCAGTTAACCCAGTCGCGGATCATGTACTCCATTTCGCTCCAGGACGGATTGGGATCGCGATGCCATAACTTTTCCATATTGAAGTAGATATTGCCGCCGGTTATTTCACCAATGGCACCCTGTGCAACCTGCTGCCAGTTGGCGGCACGGTCCCGCTGATGCCGGTAATGCGTGCCTGGCATAATACAAAGATCCATGGCTTTTGCTTTCTGTGCAGTTGCCATAATTGATCTTGCACCAACAGGATCAACAGCTACGGGTTTCTCTGCAAAGACATGCTTTTTTGCCTGAACAGCGGCTGCCAGGATCTGTGGCCGGAAGTAAGGCGGGGTTGCATCAAGAATAACATCAACATCCGAATCTATAACCTTTTCGAAGGCATCAAATCCCACAAAACAGTTTTCGGCAGGGACCTCCTGACCTTTTCGTTTCAGTAAAGTGGCCCTGCAGTTATCGATACGATCCTGGAATGTGTCCCCGAGGGCAACGATCTGCAGGTTGGGACCTGAATCGAGGAAGTTGATCGCAGCTCCTGTCCCGCGACCTCCGCATCCAATAAGTCCTGCTTTAAGGATTGGTCCGTCGGGAGCCTGATCAAGCATAACAGGTAATTCCACTCTTTTTTTTGTTTCACGGGTACAGCCTGTGATGATTGAAGGAGCGACAATGCCTGCAGCACCTGCAGTTGCTGCTTTTCCGAGGAAATCGCGTCGGGTGATTGATGATTTTTTCATAGCAGATAAGGTTTATGAGTAATTACTGGAACCGGTATCAAAGGCAATCAGAATATAAATTTACTGTTTTTCACTATGTAAAGTAAAAAAAGTTGAGGAAGCCCGAAGACGGAAGACGGAAGACGGAAGACCCCCGCCTGACCGCTGACGCAGTCAGTCGGGCAGGGAAGACGGAAGACCTAAGAAGAAAAGATAAAAGTTAAAAGGCGAAAGGCGAAAGGCGAAAGGCGAAAGTAATGGATATTTACCGATTACTGATTACCGATTACTGATCACCGATTACTGATCTACTCTGTGCCCTGAGCCCTGAGCTCTGAGCCCAGCCGTCGTCCCGATAAATTAGGACTTTGGCTGGCAAAGCCTGTGCCCTGAGCCATTAAAGACCGAAGAAAGTTGGCAGTAGCAGTTGGCCAGCCTTCGCTGAAGCTACGGCTGACAAAGCAGTTGGCAAAAAGAATTACTCTCTTGCCCTGAGCTCTGAGCCCAGCCGTCGTCCCGATAAATTGGGACTTTGGCTGGCAAAGCCTGTGCCCTGAGCCATTAAAGACGGAAGAAAGTTGGCAGTAGCAGTTGGCAGTTGGTAGTTGACTAGAAAAGAAGTTTAATAATATAATGATTGCACGATTCATTGATTGTGATTTGTGATTCTGGATTTGTCATTTAATAGTTTAACAATTAATAACAGCGTGTAGCGCTCAATGGCGTCCGACGTAAGGAGGGCAAATGACCACTGAATGACTTCCGCCGTCAGGCGGACAAATGACTCACAACTAAATCCCAGGGAATCGGGAGAGGAAGTTCCGCGTCAGGGGGTCAGCCAATCAGAGGTAGAAGGAGCCCGTCGATGAGTGTTATGATAAAAAACATCCATGTAGATTAGAATATTTAGTTTATATTTGCATGGTTAAATCAATCCTTATGTATATAAACAGAGTGCTCGAAATTAAAGTTCTGGAATCGCTGGAGAATAATCCGGTAACAGCAATAACAGGACCAAGGCAGTGCGGTAAATCGACTCTTGCAAGATCTGTAATAAAAAACCGGGATAATACAATTTTCCTTGACCTTGAAAAACCCTCTGATCTTAATAAAATGGATAATGCCGAATGGTTTTTACAATCGCAGAAGGATAAGCTTATTGTCCTGGATGAGATACAGCGTAAAACCGGACTGTTTCCTTTGATAAGGAGTCTCTGTGATGAATGGCGGCAAAATGGCAGATTCTTAATACTGGGATCGGCTTCAAGAGATTTGTTGAAACAATCGTCCGAAAGTCTTGCAGGGAGGATATCTTATAAAAGACTGACACCATTCCTTTTATCTGAAATAGATGATAAATATTCCCTCAATGACTACATAAGCAGGGGAGGGTTCCCAAGAAGTCTTCTTGCAAACGATGATGCAGGTTCTGCTGAATGGCTCGATGATTTTATATCCACATTCCTCGAGCGTGACCTGTTGTTATGGGCAGGATTCTCCCCTTCAACAATGAGGAGATTATGGCAGATGACTGCGCATAATAACGGACAGACCATTAATTATACTTCGTTCGGGAACTCACTCGGCGTCAGTAATACAACAGTAAGAAATTATCTGGATCTGCTGGCAGGAACATTCATGGTTGATTTGCTTCCTCCCTGTCATAAGAATTTCGGAAAAAGAATAGTAAAGGCTCCCAAGGTTTATATATCCGACACAGGAGTTACGGCTCGTCTTCTGGGAATCAGGGGATTCGACCAGATCAGCGGACACATGGTTTTCGGAAGTTTATGGGAGTCAATTGTGCTGACAAATATAAAAGGCCATATACCGGAAGCAAACCTCAGTTTTTACAGAACAAGCAATGGTGCAGAGATTGATATCATAGCGGAAACAGATAAAGGGATTTATGCAATTGAATGCAAATCATCCCTGTCACCAAAACTGAATAAAGGTAACCGGTTTGCCATAGATACAATCAGACCTGATCACACCTTTATTGTTGCCCCGGTAGAAGAGGGATGGTCTGTGGATGAAAGAACTGATGTTGTATCTGTCAGGGAACTTACAAGTTATTTGCGGGAAAGGGTTTAAAGAGCTGTGATGAAAGGTCTTCCTATACCCCCAACCCCCAGGACCGGAGGTTATTCACATTGAGTTCTATCCATTTTCTAAACCAAAGAAATGACTCAAAAACTGCCTTTTGCCAGGATGAGGTTTTAATATCAATCCTTCAAACATCTTACTGAATAACCATGAGTTACTACCATTGCATTGCCATTAAAATATGTACTGTTAGATCCGAGACTGCGCGTATAAGCATCGATATCATATCTTTCGGATTGAGTAGAAGACCACCAGTGGCTGGTTTGTCCAAAGAACAATAATGGTCCGGTTGTTAAACGATAGCCTGTGGGGAGGGCTGTAAAACCTGTAACGTTTCTTTTTTCAGGATAGTCGGTATTGCCCACTGCTCCTGTCACTGTAGATGATGTCCACCCGGTAGTGGAAGCAAGTGATAGGGCATACCTCGCCCCGGTTGTTGTACCATCGTAATTATAGCCGTTATTAATCAGGTAAGTTTCAAGGGACGCCCAATCTACACTGGAGGGCACATGCCATCCGGCCGGACAAAGTCCTCTGGCATCGTCAACCGTATACCAGTTGTATAATGCACCGTAAACCGATAACACCTCCGCATCAGAGTTCAGTCCGTCAATTTGATCATGCGGGTAGATTGCATATGCGCCGGACATAGTATTGGACCAGTCTGAATCGGTTAGATTTGTGGGTATTGGGTCGCCATTACGGTACCTGGTCGTCTTCAGGTTTTCCTGAAGCCACTGCTGATCACCTATGGTTATAATATTGTAAACGTTTCCATCAATGTCGGTAACGGTTTTTACCTGTTCGGTGGGGAATGACCGTACTGAACCATAAGCCGTGCCTGCACTGTTTGTCGCATACGCCCTTACATAATACGTGGTTCCCGGTTCCAGTCCGGTTATATTGCTTGTAAAACTTCCGGTTGATGATCCGTCTTCTGTTTTGCTGTCGGCAACAGTCGGAGTTTGTTCGGTACTGCTCCAGCAGACCCCCCTTGCCGTGATCGCCCCGCCGCCGTCGTCAGTGATGTTTCCGCCGGAAACAGCAGTCGTTTCAGTAATTGAAGTGATCTCAGCAGTTGTAACCGTGGGAGGAAGAACAGGACTGGTGGTAAATGACTGCTGGTTGCCGTAGGTTGTTCCGGCTTCATTTGTGGCCCAGGCGCGGACATAATAAGAGGTGCCCGGAGTCAGCCCTGTCAGGCTGCTGGTGAAGGAGCCCGTACCGGTGCCGTCTGATGTTTTACTGTTTGACACAGTCGGGTTCTCCGAGGTGTTCCAGCAGACTCCCCTGGCTGTGATTTCTGCTCCTCCGTCTGCGGTAACATTCCCGCCAGATGATGCGGTTGTCAGGGTTATCGAGGAGACACCGGCGGTAGTAACAGTCGGGGGAACAGGATCTTTCTTGCAGGAGTTGAGAAGAAGTGCAGAACCTGTTAGAAGTAAAGTTATTACGAAAATCCTGAGATGTGCTTTCATGATCCTGGTTTTAGTTGAAATACAAAGACAATTTAATCAATAAGCATCTTACTCGTTTTACTCTGCGTCCCAAATTCTTTAGTCTAAGTACCAAAAGGAAGCCCGAAGACAGAAGACAGAAGACCCCCGCCTGACCGCTGACGCAGTCAGTCGGGCAGGGAAGACGGAAGACCCCCGCCTGACCGCTGACGCAGTCAGTCGGGCAGGGAAGACGGAAGACGGAAGACGGAAGGCGGAAGACCCCCGACTGACCGCTGACGCAGTCAGTCGGGCAGGGAAGACGGAAGAAGAAAAGACAAAAGATAAAAGGACAAAGATAAAAGTTAAAAGGCGAAAGGCGAAAGTAATGGATATTTACCGATTACTGATTACCGATTACTGATCTAATCTGTGCCCTGAGCCCTGAGCTCTGAGCCCTGCGCCCTGAGCTCTGAGCTCTGAGCCCAGCCGTCGTCCCGATAAATTGGGACTTTGGCTGGCAAAGCCTGCGCCCTGAGCCCTGCGCCCTGCGCTCTGCGCCCTGAGCCCTGCGCCCTGAGCACTGTGCCCTGCGCCCTGCGCCCTGAGCCCTGAGCCCTGAGCCCTGCGCCCTGAGCCCTGCGCCATAGAGAGCAGTTGGCAATTATTTACGGACTTCGCTCGGAGGAGTGCCGAACTCGCGTGAGAATGCCTGGCTGAAGTGGGAGATGTTCTTAAAACCTGTTTTAAAAGCCGCTTCGGTAATGGTGATGCCGGACAGGCTCAGGATCTTTCTGGCCTCATGCAGGCGCATGGCAAGAAAATAACGATTCGGAGTGGTGCCGGTCAGGGACCTGAACTTACGGTATAGCTGCGTACGGCTCATTGCGATTTCATTGCAGAGGCTCTGAACATTGTACAACTCGTTGCTGAGGTTAGCTGTCATTCTTTGCCTTACTTTATGCAGGAAGGCATCTCCCTTTTTGATGTTGATTTTGTTATGACTGATCATTTCTTAAAGAATACACTATTGATCCGGGTTATTGGTCATCCGGTTATACGCCCTTGCAAGGCCCGGAAATTTCATAACACCGCGGGTTTGTCCCAACAAGTGCATGTCAGGACAAGATACGAAAAATATGGAAGACGGGAGGAAAGAAAGGGAGAAAAGGGGAGGGGGAGAAGGGGAGAGTTGTTTCAGGAACTTTCAGTATAAAAAGCCAAAAAGCCACAAAGGGATATCTTTTCTGTTGCCTGTCTCAATATTATCCAGGGCAAGAAATGAATTTTCAATACCCGAAATTTGCCCTGAGGTCTTATTTTTACCTCCGATCTCAAATATATAGCGTCCATCGACAAGAAAATCGCCTTTATCTGAATAGCTGACCTGATGTTTATTTGAAACCTGATTGTAGAAAAAAGTTTCCCGGATATTGCCTGTATCGACCAAACTACCCGGTATAGCCATCATGTGATTAGGGTGATGCAGATATATCTTTTCAGGCTTCGTTAATCTGCTGATACCTTTACTTTCTTTATGCAGAAGATTAATAAGAAGTGCATCACTCATATGGTACAGGTAATCCTTCAGAGTGTTTTTGGAAATGCCGATCCTTTCGCTCAGCTTTTCGATATTAGGTTTAAAGGGTGCACTTTCTGATATAATCAAGAGCATCTGCTTCAGCTTATTTATATTGCTGTAGCTTATTTTCGCAGTATAAGGCAGGTCTGATTCCAGAACCTGGTTAATAACCTCGAGCAGTTTGCTTTTATAGTTATCCAGGCCTTCAAGGAAAAATGGGAAATACCCTGTTTCTATATACTCATTATACTTTTTAACAGGTTTTATTTTCGTCCATATAGATCTTGAAATCCCGACATGATCATGGAGGATTTCATCCAGTTTAAATGCCGGAAATACAATATTCTCAGAGAAAGCTATAAATTCCCTTAATGACAAACCCGGCAGTGTGTGCACGACACTTCGTCTGGATAAATCGGCTCTGCCACCAGTCAGTTGCAATAAAGATGAACCTGTGTAAATTACTTTCAGATCGGGCAGGGTGTCGTAAATGTTCTTCAACTCAAGTGACCAGTTTGGATACCTGTGCACCTCGTCAACAAGTAAGTATTTACCACCATTCTTGGAGAAATCATCAGCGAAGTCATACAGTTTGTTCTCAGTGAAAAAGAGATTATCCAGGCTGATGTAAACAAAGTGCTGCCTTTGTAGCTTTGTTTTTGCATATTGGAGCAGTAAGGTAGTTTTACCAACCCCTCTGCTCCCTTTAACGCATATCAGTCGTTCAGCCTGATCGAACCATTCAATCTGGGGTCTGATGTTCTTCGTTTTTACAAGTTCAACAGACTTTTCTGATATCTCATAAATCATTTTCATAATAAAGTGGTCAGTATATTGATCAAAAATAATATAATTTCAGTAAATACACAAATTGTTTTATTATTTTAACTGGTAAAATAAGACTGGAGGCGGGGATTGTCATTCAATTGTTGGCAATTAATGACGGCGCGTAGCGCTGAATGACGTCCGACGTAAGGAGGGCAAAGCAGCGCAACCGAATGACGGCAATTGTCTGACCAGACAATATCGCAGCATAAAACCATGTTTTATAATTGGCCTGTTATTTGATAACTTTGCATGAACCTTATTCAACTGTGAGATTAGCCGTTTCAATATTGACCTTTCTTTTGATTCAGACCGGCGTTTCTGCGCAAACAGATTCATCAAGGCAAAATTCAGATACAGTGCCCGACAGGGTTTACTTTATTAACCAGGTCGAGAGAGACGGAGAGGTACTGCCGGAGATAGAAATAAAAGAGGTTACCATAATAGGATACCAGGAAATGTCCGGCCTGTTTCCTGCGTGGCGCTATCAGCGCCTGGTTTATAACCTGAAGAAGGTTTACCCCTATGCAATGATTGTAAGGTCGGATCTGAGTGATGTTAATGCTATCCTTGAAAAGATACCCGACGATATGTCGAGACGAAAGTACCTGAAGGATTATGAAAGGAAGATATTTGCTGAATATGAGGATGATGTCAGAAATATGACCATTACCCAGGGTCGGTTGCTTATAAAATTGATTGACAGGGAAACGCAGAATACATCATATGAGCTTATCAGACAATACAGGGGTAATTTTACGGCAGCTTTCTGGCAGGCCATAGCCAGGATCTTTGGCTCAAACCTGAAGGACCGGTATGACCGGTATGGGGATGACCTGCTCATTGAACTGATAATTAATGAGATTGAAGCCGGAAGATTATGAGACGTCTCTTTATTGCAGCAAAAATTGAAGCCGGGCCGGATCTGATCAGAACTGTATCAACTTTTAAAGCAGTTCTGGGTGGAGAAAACATAAAATGGACCGATCTGTCGAACTCCCATCTTACCCTTGCTTTCCTCGGTGATACTGAGGAAGAAAGAATCAGGCCTCTGAGCATTATGCTTAAGGAAAAATGCAATGGATCCGGTAATTTCAGCTTCCTCTTAAAGGGAGCAGGTGTTTTTAAAAGTCTGAGAGATCCAAGGGTTATATGGATTGGCATTGATCTGCCGGATAAACTTCTAAAACTTAATCAATCAATATCCGCAGGCCTTAAGGAATCAGGCTTCGTTGTCGATGATCGCCCTTTCAGACCCCATCTTACCATCGGGCGGATAAAATATCTCAGAAGCACTGATAACCTTAAAAATCTGATTGAAAAATACAGGGATGCGGAAATACAGAAGGTTGAGGTGAATGAGATTATCCTTTATGAGAGCATTCTGCTGCCAGGGGGGCCAGTATATAATCCGCTGATTACATCCGGACTATAGGTTGTATTTTCAACAGCGAATGAATCAGCAAAGTAAACCAACCAGTCACCCACCTTCGCTACCTCCTTCGCTAAAGCTTCGGAGGTCAAAGAAAGCTTCGGTGGGCAGAGCCAGTCACTAATAATTTTTAACTTGTTTTACGAATAACATTTTTCTTATTTTTGTCACCAGACACATTACCTCCTGATTAATAGATGACGGACAATTTTGAGGCCAGAGGCAAAAGGAAGAAACTTGTTGAAGAGCTGCGGCGCAAGGGCATTACCGATGAAGAGGTCCTCAGAGCCATTAATACAGTTCCCCGTCACGATTTCATGGATCCCGCCTTTCTTAATCATGCCTATGTTGACAAAGCCTTTCCGATAACTTCAGGACAAACCATATCGCAACCTTATACAGTGGCGGTCCAGACTTCGCTTCTGAAGGTAAAGAAGAGGGATAAGATACTTGAAATAGGGACGGGTTCAGGATACCAGGCCGCCATTCTGGCAGAGATGGGGGCAAAGGTTTATACCATTGAACGTTACAGGGAGCTTTACCTGAAAGCCCAGAGAACACTTGGTTCACTTGGCTATTCGGCTGATTTCTTCTATGGTGACGGATACGAAGGGAAGCCGCAATATGGTCCTTACGATGGTATTGTGATAACTGCCGCTGCAAAGGAGGTACCCGGAAAACTCCTGAAACAGCTCAGAACAGGTGGAAGGCTGGTTATACCTCTCGGCGGATCGTTCTCTCAGGAGATGAGCCTGGTCATAAGGACCGGTGAAGATACATTTGATTATACATCTCACGGTAGTTTTGTCTTTGTCCCCATGCTTAAGGGGACCGTTAATAATAGCTGATATACCATGGAAATATTCAGGCTTGTCTTTTCCCCTATTGAGGTCAATACTTATATACTTGCTCAGGAAGCAGGGGAATGTGCAATTATTGATTGCGGATGTTACAATGAAAGCGAATTCGGGAAGCTGACCGGTTTCCTTGAAGAGAAAAGGCTTAAGCCGGTGCTGCTGCTTAACACGCATTGCCATCTTGATCATGTTTTCGGGAACGGGTTTATGCTGGAGAAATACGATCTGCGTACTTATTGCTCTAAAGAGGATGACCGGAACAGGCTTAATGCAGTTACTGTTGCGCGTCTGTTCGGACTTGAGATGGAGACACCCCCGGATCCCGGGACATATATAACAGACGGTCAGATTATCAGCTTCGGAGAAACAAACCTCGAGGCTATTCATGTTCCCGGGCATTCAAAAGGAAGCATGGCTTATTATTCTCAGAAGGATAGTGTTGTTTTCACCGGTGATGCACTCTTCGCAGGAAGTATTGGCAGGACCGATCTGCCCGGAGGTGACTACAGCACTCTTGTTAAAAGCATCAGTACCAGGCTTTTTGTTCTGCCCAAAGAGACTGTTGTGTACCCGGGTCATGGTCATTCAACCACGATAGAGAAGGAGATAAAATCAAATCCTTATTTTAACTGACAGTGATCTATTTCATTTAATTTAGAAATTCAAATCGTTATTTTAGCAGATCCTGAAACTCATTTATGAGTTTATTGTTATACGGAATAAATCATAATCATATGCCAGACGATAAATTTGTTAACCGTCATAATGGTCCGCGCGAGGAGGATCTGCCCCATATGCTTAAGAGAGTGGGTGTCGGATCTCTTGATGAGCTTATTGACAGGACTATACCTGAAAAAATAAGGTTGCACAAACCTTTGAATCTTCCCGAAGCGATGAGTGAACATGAGTACCTGGGTCATATAAGGAGTCTGGGGGCGAAGAATAAGATTTTCAGGTCGTTCATTGGTCAGGGGTTTTACGGGATTGCCCCACTGTCGGTTGTTATCAGGAACGTTCTTGAGAACCCGTCGTGGTACACCTCTTACACTCCCTATCAGGCTGAGATTTCGCAGGGCAGGCTTGAGGCTCTTCTCAATTTCCAGACCATGGTTATTGATCTGACAGGGTTGCAAATTGCCAATGCCTCGCTTCTTGATGAATCAACCGCTGCGGCTGAAGCTATGATAATGATGTACAATTCAAGGTCGCGTGTTGCAGTAAAGGCAGGAGCAACAAGGTTTTTTGTCGATGATGATATTTTTCTTCAGACACTCGATGTCTTAGAAACCCGTTCGGGTCCTCTTGGTATTGAAGTTGTGAGGGGTAATTACGAAGATGCTGAGTTTGATGAGTCATTTTTTGGTGCATTGGTTCAGTATCCTGCCGCTTCGGGACAGATAAGGGATTACAGTGGTTTCACGGCGAAGGTGCATGATGCCGGTGCCCTTGTCGGAGTAGCTGCTGACCTTATGAGCCTTGCCATTTTAACACCTCCCGGTGAGTGGGGCGCTGATATCGTTGTCGGTTCAAATCAGCGGATGGGTCTGCCGATGAGCTTCGGCGGACCTCATGCAGGCTACTTTGCAACGCGCGACGAACTTAAAAGAAATATGCCCGGACGGATTATTGGTGTCTCAATTGATGTTCACGGAGATCATGCCCTCAGAATGGCGCTCCAGACACGCGAACAACATATAAAGCGTGAAAGGGCAACGTCAAATATCTGCACTGCCCAGGCTCTGCTGGCAACAATGTCGGGGATGTATGCCCAGTACCATGGACCGGAGGGTCTGAAGAGAATAGCCGGATACATTCAGAGCGCAGCATGCACGATCAGTTGCGAGCTTAAGGAAATGGGATATAAACAGACCAACGACCAGTTCTTTGACACTCTGCAAATAGAGCTGCCGGATGGAGTATCTGCAGAAAACATAAGAAAAATGGCTCTGGAAGAGGAGATCAATTTCTTCTATCCCGGAAATAATTGTGTCAGGTTAAGCACCGATGAGGTCATAACCCTGAAAGAGATTAACAGGATAACCGGAATCTTTGCCAGGGCATCGGGCCGGAGTGCCAGGGAAGTTACATCATTTTGCAATTGCGGATTCCCTGATGACAAATTTGTCAGGAAATCTGAGTTCCTCAAGGCTTCAACATTCAACAGGTACCATAGCGAAACCGAAATGATGAGATATATCAAGCTTCTTGAGCGGAAAGATTTCTCCCTGACGCACAGTATGATATCGCTGGGATCATGTACAATGAAACTGAATCCGGCCACGGCAATGTTCCCGTTGAGCTGGCCTGAATTCTCAAATATTCACCCTTTTGTGCCCAAAGATCAGGCAGAAGGTTACTATCAGCTTATGGATGAGCTGGGAGATGCGCTGAAAGAAATTACAGGTTTCCGGGCCATCTCATTCCAGCCCAATTCGGGTGCAGCCGGAGAATATGCAGGACTTCTGGTGATCAGGGAGTATCATAAAAAGAGGGGGGAGGAGTTTCGCAACGTGGCTCTTATACCATCATCCGCGCATGGAACAAACCCTGCCAGCGCGGTTATGGCGGGTATGCAGGTGGTTGTGGTTGAGTGTGACGATAAGGGGAATATTGATATTGAAGATCTTAAGAACAAAGCAGAGAGTAACAGGGAAAAGCTTGCAGGCTTTATGATAACATATCCCTCCACACACGGGGTGTTCGAAGCAGGTGTGACCGACATGTGCAAAATTGTTCATGAGAACGGGGGACTTGTTTACATGGATGGCGCCAATATGAATGCACAGGTGGGCCTTACCAGCCCTGGACGTATAGGTGCGGATGTGTGCCACCTCAACCTGCACAAGACTTTTGCTATCCCCCATGGCGGAGGAGGACCGGGGATGGGACCGATTCTGGTCAATGAGAAACTCTCCGAATTTCTGCCATCCCATCCCATAGTAAAGACAGGCGGCAGTAATGGTATTACTGCAGTTGCTTCAACACCCTTTGGAAGCGGACTGATCCTGACAATTTCGCATGCCTATACTATGATGATGGGCCCTGACGGGCTTACGAAGGCAACTGAGTATGCCATTCTTAATGCGAATTATATTGCTGCAGCGTTAAAAGGTTGGTATAAAATTCTTTACGCCGGAACAACAGGATTTGTCGCTCATGAAATGATCCTCGACTGCCGTAATTTTAAGGGAGAGGCAGGTATAACCGAAGCAGATATCGCCAAGAGGCTGATGGATTACGGCTTTCATGCACCTACGCTCTCTTTTCCGGTACATGGAACACTGATGGTCGAACCCACCGAATCGGAGTCACTCTTTGAGCTCGACAGGTTTATTGATGCTATGAAATCAATATGGGGTGAGATTCAGGAAATAAAAGAAGGTAAAGCAGACAGGGAAGATAATGTTCTTCATAATGCCCCTCACACTGTTAAGGTGGTGACGGCAGACGAATGGACTCACAGCTACAACAGGCAAAAGGCGGCATTTCCGCTGAAATGGGTCGCAGAGAATAAATTCTGGCCCCCGGTCGGACGTGTTGACAACGGATACGGTGACAGGAACCTCATTTGTACATGCGATCCGATAGATTCATACAGAATGGAGACCTTTAAGTTTAATAATCCCGGATAGTATGCGAAATTCAGCATGGGACGATCTTGTCGGGATGATTAACGGGACCAGGGTGCCCTGCAGACCGGTTGGATTTATTATCGACAGCCCATGGATTCCCGGGTGGTACGGGATATCAACAGTAGATTACTATGCATCGGACGAATTGTGGTTAAAAGCTAATCTTGAAGCTGTTAACAGGTTCCCGGATGTATGGTTCATTCCCGGCTTCTGGTCGGAGTATGGAATGTGCACAGAACCCTCTGCTTTTGGTTCACGAATGGTGTTCTCCAAAGAGAGCCTGCCGCATGCCGGGAAAATAATGAGAGACATCCCGGAAGCAGATCTGCTGCCACAACCAAATGTAAAGACTGACGGTTTGCTTCCATTCATGATAAGCAGACTGAAAAACAATGAGAAGGCTATCAGGGATTCCGGTCATCAGATAAGGTTTGCCATATCAAGAGGCCCCCTTAATATTGCCAGTTTCCTGATGGGTACCACTGAGTTCATGATGGCGCTTGCAATGAATCCCGACGCTTCGCACAGGCTTCTCGGGAAGATCACCGGGTTTATCTGTGACTGGCTAAGCTGGCAGAAGGAATCTTTTAATTCAATAGACGGGGTACTAATACTCGATGATATAATAGGTTTTGTCGGTGAAGCTGAGTTCGGCGAGTTTGTATTGCCTTACTTCAGGAAGATATTTGAGACCACGGGACCGGCAGTCAGATTTCTTCATAATGATGCCGACGGACTCATTACAGCTGCCAATCTCGGGGCGATGAATGTTAATGTTTTCAATTTCTCCTTTAATCACTCCCTTGGAGAGATAAGGGAACTGGCCGGACCGGGTATCGTACTCATGGGAAATATACCTCCAAGGGATGTGATGGCTGCGGGCACCCCTTCAGATGTGAGGACTGCTGTAGCAAAAGCACTTCAGGAAACGGATGACCACAGCCGCATAATCTGGTCGGTCGGGGGAGGCATGCCGCCCGGGGTTAATGATTTAAATATAAAGGCTTTTGTTGAAGAGGTGAAAAAGCACTAAATTGGGATGGATATAGTTTCAAGGTTCCAGGGTTTCAAAGTTTCAAAGTTCCAAAGTTCCAAAGTTTAAGAGGGAAATTAATCGTAATAGAAATATAACTTAGAGAAATATAACTTATAGAAATAAAATTTAGAAAAATGAAGAAGATCTTATTTTTTATCCTGCCTGCTATGCTCGTGATGAGTTCATGCGGATCGGGAGGTACACAAAAAAAATCCGCCGATACTATGAAAAACGATTATAAGGTAAGACTTGTCACTGTAGACCCCGGCCATTTCCATGCAGCCCTGGTCCAGAAAACAATGTACGAACAGGTATCACCGGAAGTTCATGTATATGCTCCTGAGGGCCCTGATGTTCAGCAACACCTCGACAGAATCAATTCATACAACAACAGGACGGAGAACCCCACCTCCTGGAAAGAGGTATTATACAGTGGTGATGATTTCTTTGAAAAGATGCTGGCAGAGGGAAACGGTAATGTGGTTGTTTTATCGGGAAACAACAGGAAGAAAGCCGAGTATATAAGCAGATCTGTTAATGGTGGGCTTAATGTTCTGGCTGACAAACCTATGATCATATTACCCGGGGATTTTCCCGTTTTGGAGCAGGCGTTTAAAACTGCCGGGGAGAAAGGAATTCTGTTATATGATATTATGACGGAGAGGTATGAGATCACAACTATCCTTCAGAAACTCCTGTCGCAGAACGAAGAGGTGTTCGGTACGCTTCAGACCGGCAACAGCAAGGATCCTGCGGTGACAAAGGTAAGTGTTCACCATTTCTCAAAAATTGTATCAGGCGCCCCCCTCATAAGACCGGCATGGTTTTTTGATGTTGATCAGCAGGGTGAGGGCATAGTTGACGTGACTACCCACCTGGTGGATCTTATCCAGTGGGAGTGCTTCCCTGAACAGATACTTGCCACTTCGGATGTTGAAATGGTCGAGGCAAGAAGATGGCCGACTGTGATGACGAAGGAAGAGTTCAGAGGAGTCACCGGCTTTGAGGAGTTCCCCTCTTATCTTCAGAAAGATATTAAGGAAGGGAATCTTCACGTATATGCCAATGGTGAGATGACCTATCGTTTGAAAGGCATTTATGCCAGGGTATCGGTTGAATGGAAATACCAGGCACCTCCCGGGGCAGGCGACACACATTATTCGGTTATGAGAGGTTCAAGGTGTGATCTGACGATCAAGCAGGGCGCTGAGGAGAAGTATGTGCCGACGTTATATGCCGAAAATGTAAAGGGAGTCGGAATGGATCTTTTTACTGAGAAGCTGAAAAGCGCACTCAGTACATTGCCATACGAAAATCTGGCTGTTGAGGTGGTTAATCCTCAGACCATTAAGATCACTATCCCTGACAGGTACAGGGTAGGTCATGAGGAGCATTTCGCTCAGGTAACGGAGAAATTCCTGGAATATCTGGATGCCGGCAAATTACCGGACTGGGAGGTTCCCGGAATGATTACAAAATATTATACCACAACTACAGCTCTCAGACTGGCAAAAGAATAGAGGCTCAACGGCGTAACGGCACAGCGGCTCAACGGCAAAACACCGCTACGCCTCTACACCATTAATCGAACAGGTCTTCAATCACCATTGAGTACAGCTCTTCGAGTTGTATGCCGGCTGCTGCAGCCTGTTTTGGGACAATGCTTTCGGCTGTCATCCCTGGCACTGTATTGATCTCAAGGAAGCATGGCTTATTTCCGGTTATTATGAAATCCACCCTGACGATGCCTTTACAGCGGAGGATATCATACACACCGGAACTCAGTTCCCTGATCTCATCAGTAAGCACGCCGGGCAGCCGGGCAGGTGTAATTTCATCTGATTTACCGGGAGTATATTTTGCCTCCAGATCGAAGAATTCATTCTTGCTGATTATCTCTGTCACAGGTAGAACAATCTCCTTCCTGCTGGTTTTCACAACTCCGCATGCTACTTCCCTGCCCTCCATGAAGGCTTCAACCATCACTTCGGCTCCCTCGCTGAATGCCAGATCGATCGCAGGTAACAGCTCATCTTCTTTTTTTACCTTGGTGACCCCGTAGCTTGAACCGCTGGCATTGGGTTTGACAAAACAGGGAAGCCCGGTCCTTTGGAGTATGGAGACAGAATCAATCTTATCGGCCTTCTTTAATATTAGCGACTCAGCCATTGGCAGCCCATACTCCCTGAGAAATGATTTGCAGGCCTGCTTGTTGAACGTAAGTGCGGAACAGAATGAGTCGCAACTGGTATAAGGGATTCCGAGCATCTCGAAGTAACCCTGAAGAAGCCCGTTCTCACCCGGAGTCCCGTGGATGGCAATGAAGACGGCATCAAATCTTATTCTGTTATCATCGGTTTTTAAAGTGAAATCATTTTTATCGATGCTGTGATACCGGCCGCGTGAATCCTCCCAGTACCAGTTGCTGCCCCGGATCATTATGATGTAGCTTATGTATCTGGACGACAGAATTTTATCGACTTCAAGGGCGCTTTTAAGAGATATCCCGTATTCCGAAGAATTTCCTCCGGCGGCTATTGCAATAGTTCTCATGCATTTCCAAATTTAAAATGTCCAAATTTAGTCATTTGTAATAATCTGATGTTTAAGTATCTTTGAATAAATCTTAAAAATCAAAGAAATGAAAAGAGGCTGTCTGTTCGGAGTCGCATTCGCGGCCATTCTGGCCCTGATATTGCTTGGTTTTGTTCTCTGGGGCGTCAGGATATACAATAATATGGTTGTTAAGAGTGAGAGTGTAACAAGCCAGTGGGGTAATGTTGAAACACAGTACCAGAGGAGGGCCGATCTGATACCTAACTTCGTCGAAACGGTTAAAGGTGTGGCTGATTTTGAACAATCGACACTTACCCAGGTTATTGAAGCCAGGGCAAAAGCCACCTCGGTTACCCTCGACCCGTCAAACATGACACAGGAGAATCTCCAGCAGTTTCAGCAGGTTCAGGAGGGACTCAGCTCGGCCCTCTCGAGGCTGATGGTAGTTGTGGAGAAATATCCTGAACTGAAAGCAACCCAGAATTTCAGGGATCTGCAGATTGCGCTGGAAGGCACAGAGAACAGGATAGCAGTGGAAAGGCGAAAGTTCAATGAGGTTGTTCTGGAGTTTAATTCCTTTATTAAACAGTTCCCGCAGAACTTCCTCGCCGGTATGTTCGGTTTTACACCCAGGCCATACTTTGAGTCGGATGAGGGTGCTGCCAGAGCCCCGGAGGTGAGATTTTAACAGGAGGTCTGCCATGGAGATCAAGGCCTCGACATTCTTTACCCCTGAACAGCAGAAAGATATTCTCAGGGCAATAAAACGAGCAGAGAAAAAGAGCTCCGGAGAGATACGGGTACATATAGAAACATCTCTCGAGGGAGACGTTATGGACAGAGCGGCCTGGGTTTTTAAAATGATCGGGATGCACAGAACCGAACTCCATAACGGTGTGTTGTTGTACCTCGCAGTAAAGGATAAAAAATTTGCCATAATCGGCGATTCTGGGATTAATGCGGTGGTGCCTGAAGAGTTTTGGACCATGATCAGGGATCATCTTCACCAGCGTTTCGCCACGGGTCAGTTTGCAGAAGGAGTGACAGAAGCTGTTATACTTACCGGGGAACAGCTCCGGAAGCATTTCCCTCGTATGGAGGATGATGTAAATGAACTCCCTGATGATATATCATTTGGCGATCCCTATAAGTTTTCCGACAAATGAGGAGAAGTATCAGCATACATTTATCAGTGCTGTTGTTATTAACAACTGTTATCATACCGGGAGCCTTCTCACAGGAATTCCCGGACAAGCCTTTTCCCCCAAGGCTTGTGAATGATCTTACAGGAATACTTACGGCACGTGAGGCTGCAGCTCTCGAACAGAAGCTGGTTGCCTTTAACGACTCAACATCCACACAGATAGCTGTTGTTACCGTTTCTGATCTTAATGGTTATGACAGGGCTGATTATGCTCAGCGTCTCGCAGAGAAATGGGGAATAGGTCAGAAGGGATCCGATAACGGGATTCTGATACTTGTCAAGCCGAAAGAAAATGTTTCGTCACGGGGAGAGGTCTTTATTGCTACCGGCTACGGACTCGAAGGGGTGATACCCGATATTGTTTGTGGTGAAATTATTGATTATGAGATCCTCCCTGCATTCAGGGCCGGTAATTATTATGAGGGGCTCGACCGGGCAACCGATGTGCTGATGTCTCTGGCTTCAGGGGAGTTTACTGCCGGGGAGTATGGTATGAGTCAGAGTAGAGAAGGACGGGATGCCATCCCGGTTATAATATTCTTAATAATTGTCTTCACACTATTTTTTATTAGAACAAAAGGGGGATCTAACCAGAAGCACATAAGCAAAAAGGGTTTGCCGTTGTGGGTTCTTCTTGCAATGATGAACAAGGGAGGCAGCAGGCATAGTGGAAGCTGGGGAGGATTCTCAGGAGGAGGCCGTTCAGGGGGAGGAGGAGGCTTCGGCGGTTTCGGGGGAGGAAGCTTCGGTGGTGGCGGTGCCGGCGGAAGCTGGTAGGAAGGCGCAGAGGTACAGAGGTGCAGAGGTGCAGAGGCAAATCCACTTCTGAACTCTCAGCTCTGAGCATCCCTGCCGGAGAGATAATTCCTCCATTTATCGATCAGTTGCTGCATGTCACCGGGAAGAGGGGAATCGAAACAGAGCCTTTTTCCTGTAACGGGATGGTCGAACGCAAGACTCTTTGCATGAAGAGCCTGACGAGGCAGAAGGGTAAAGCAGTTTTTTACGAATTGCTGGTATTTTGAAAAAGTTGTTCCCTTGAGTATCCTGTCACCCCCATATTCATCATCGTTGAAAAGCGGATGTTTTATATGACTGAGATGTACCCTTATCTGGTGAGTGCGGCCTGTCTCAAGTTTGCATTCCAGGACAGAGATGTATCCGAGGTCCTCCGTTACCCTGTAATGAGTTATTGCCGGCTTCCCCTGACTGCCGTCAGGAAAGACCTGCATTATCTTTCTGTCCCTGACGTTTCTGCCGACGTTACCGGTAACGGTTCCTTCCGGCGGATCGGGTCTGCCCCAAACGATGGCAACATAAAGACGGTCGGTGGTTCGCTCGTAGAACTGCCTTGAGAGACGGTTGAGAGCAAGTTCGTGCCTTGCCACAACCAGGATCCCTGATGTGTTTTTGTCAATCCTGTGAACGAGTCCCGGCCGCAGCTCACCGCTTTGAAAAAGAGGGAGATCCCTGAAATGCCACATCAGTGCATTAACCAGTGTGCCTCTGTAGTTCCCGTATGCCGGATGGACAACCATGCCTGCCCTCTTGTTTACGACAATAACATCATCATCCTCATATATAATATCTATGGGAATATCTTCGGGAATAAGCTCAATCTCACGGGGCGGTGTCGGAAGAACAACCTGTATTATATCGCCGGGCTTTATCCTGTAGCTGGACCTTGCAGGTATATTGTTGACAAGTATGTTTCCTGCAGCTGCGGCGTTCTGAATACGGGTTCTTGAAGTATTTTCGAGCCGTGAGCCGAGATATTTGTCTATCCTCAGCAATGATTGTCCGGGTTCAACCGTAAGGCGGTGATGTTCAAAGAGTTCCTGCTGTTCTGAAAGTTCCTCTTCCGTCATCTGCTTATCACCTTGATTTTACCAGTCTGTAATGACCTGCTGCTCTGCCGTTTATACGGGGGATAATTATATATATACCTGCAGGCAGTTTTGAAATGTCTATTTGGTCCGACAGGGGCACGCTTATTTGTTCGCGGCCCTGCAGGTCTATCACCGAGAGGGTGACGTTATTGTGAACAGGCAGATCTCCACGGTCGATGTTGATGTAACCTGATGCAGGGTTCGGCCATATCCTGAATTTGAGCTTTTCATCAGGAACAATGTCATCTATCCTGGTAATTTTAATCGGATCACCCACTATCGGCCTTATCATCACGCTACCGTTGACCTGCGACTGGTTCCACGAACCATTGAGCCAGTAGAGCTGCCGGCCGTTATTGGGAGTGTTGACATCGAACCCCGCATTCAGGAAGGTTTCTGAGCGCTGCCTCCATCCGACATAAAAAACATCATTGACGGGAACGCCGTCGGGCAGTGAATAGGTGTAAAAACCGTTTATTTCGCTGCCCTGCTCTACCATAACCTCCTCGCGGCTGTAAATGAGGTTTCCGGGAGTGCCCAGGTTATCATCCCAGACCATCAGGTCAAACAATCGCTTATTGGCATTGAGGTAGCTGTCGTTAAAGCATATACTGATAGCCCTGAGAGTGTCCTCCATATAGGATTTGAACCTGTAAGCCACCATTGCATTTCTCGAGCCGAGTCCGTTAATACCGTACCCTCCCTCAGAGGAGCCGTCGTCAAAGGCAAAATAATTGCTGAAAGTCTGGAGATATCTGACGGTATCGTTTTGTTTGGGATCAAAATCGTCTGTTATGAGCCATGCTGTTATCCTGAAGAGGGCTGAATCGGTGTAGGTGGTATTAAATGTATATATAAGGTTTGCGTCAAAATCAATTGTTGTGAGGGGTGAGATATTAGTTGCACCTGCTGTGAAGAAATGGGCCTGCTGGTTTCTGTAGACATCCCATACCTGGAAATTGCGTGTTATATTTCGTGTTATTATGTCGTTGTTGCGGTAACGGATCGGGATAAATGCTCCCATTTCCTGCAGGGAGACCTGTCTGAACTGTTTCCATGGCATCGACTCATGTGTCTTGAGTACTGAGCGCAGACCTCTCGTGAAGGCCACATCAGCAAATGTTGTATCTGCTGCATGCCTGTTCCTGTTCAGCATAACATAATCGATGTTCCAGTGGTCGCAGTTGCCGATCATCGAGGGGTCATTGAGGTTCGGGCTGAGGCTGGCATAGTTGATGAACCTGAAACGGAATCCTTTCCTCAGATAGCGGGAATTGTCTATCCTCAGTATGGCAGGCCTGAACTCCTTTTGTTCGGAGAAAGGTGCTTTCCATACGGAATACCATGCCTGCTCATCAGGTGCAAAAAACTGAAGCGTCAGGGAGTCTCCTGCTCCGGGCATGTCGCCCAGTCCGCCTGGCTGATACCAGAAGCTGAGCCAGATATTGTCGGATGGGGGAAAGTCAAGGTTGATAGGCTGAGAGGTCAGCTGATCAGCCATGAAAATGCTTGTTGAAGCTGACTCGTATAACCTGCCTGTGTTATCGATCGCATCGAAGGTTGCAATGCCTGTTGTTGGCTGCATATCGGAGTATGTGTTATTGATGAACACATAATCATCGGACCATTTCCCCGGATCGGGAAATACAGAACTGCCTGAGAAATCGTCAAAGAAAGGAAGGTTTACCGTGTCGGCAGCCATTCCTTTTGTCAGCAGGGGCTTAGAGTGTTCCCTGATGATCCGGTACTGGGACTGCAGTCCTGTGATAACTTCCTGGGCATGGGTGCCGGTGAGGAGCAGGTTGAGGATCAGCAGGTATGGGATAACTCGTTTCAGCATAGGTTTATCCGGGCTACAGCACGCTCATATCAGGCAGTGGTATAGTGTCGGTTAATGAATATTCATCTTCAGCCGGCAGTTTTGCGGAATCGATTGTCAGCCAAAGGTAGACATCAGATCCCAGTTGCAGAGTGAGTTCTTCCCTGAATTCCGGCGTCTGTCTGTAGACGAATGCTCTCAGCGAATCATTACCGGAAGAGATGGTGTTATCATATATGAATGTCCTGAGGTTAAGTGAGGCGGCAAGTATCCTGTTCCTTGCAGGTTCAAGATTCATGCCTATGAGGTTTGGTACCGGAGTACGCTGGTTGCTCAGGCCTTTCCCGAGAACCAGGTCGATAACGGACCCTTTCTGAAGAGAATCGCCCCCGGCAACATTTCTTCCGTTATATAACTGTTGAAGCACTACATCTATAGAGAGATCAGGAATGTATCTGAGTTCTCCCATTGTAAGACCGGCGCTTTCAATAAGTGCAAGAGCCTGTCTTTTGGGCAGGTCGATCAGATTTGGCATCGCTACCATCTCAGGATTAAATGCATTGATAGTAAGGTTAATATTACGCCATTTCTTAACCCTGAAACCAGGTTTTGGATTTTGATCGGCTATGGAACCGCGGGGTACGGCAGCGGTATAAACAGAATCGATGATCACATATCTCATTTTGTTTTTCCTTGCCAGCTGTTCAGCCTGCTCAATATCGAGACCCATAAAATCGGGAACAGGACGTGCCTGGCCATGACGTGTATAGAAATTAAGCCAGATGAGAAGAAGAATCACTATCGCTGCCAGAAACAGAAAGGCGAGTACCAGTTGTTTTAAGAATAGCTTGCTCAGCAGGAATTTTTTGAGACCCATACCGGTAGATTGAACATTAGATATAACGCAAAAGTACTTATAAAATTATTAAATGGGACACCGCTCAGAGTGCGTTATAGAGAGAGTCTCTTTCAACCGGTTGAAATCCTGCATCGACGATCAGTTTTTTTATATTATCCACGGTCATTACGGGATTTTTATCCCCGGCTCCGGCCATCGAATATATTTTTGTTGTGTCTTCGATGGTCCCGTCCAGATCGTCTGTGCCGAAAAGCAGGCTTATCTGGGCAGCCTCCCTGCCTATCATCGGCCAGTAGGCTTTTATGTGGGCTATGTTGTCAAGGAAGATTCTTGCCACGGCATAATTACGCATATCTTCGACAAGACTCACCTCGTCAAGTTCCTCCATACTGTTGTTCGCTTTCCTGAATTTAAGCGGGATAAAGGCGTTAAAACCCCGGGTTTTGTCCTGAAGTGACCTCAGCCTCTCCATGTGGTCCACTCTGTGACTGTAAGTCTCGATATGACCATACAGCATTGTGGCATTTGACATCAGACCCAGCCTGTGAGCTGTTTCATGTATCTCAAGCCATAGAGCCGGTAAGGTTTTTCCCGGACAAATTTTCTTCCTCAGCTCTTCATCAAATATTTCTGCGCCTCCTCCGGGTATGGAATCAACGCCATACCCCCTGATCATTCTGAGTCCATCCTCAATGCTGAGCCCGGCCCTTCTTATCATGTTGTCAAGCTCGATTGCCGAAAAGGCTTTAACATGCAGATCCGGCCTTGTCTCTTTTATTTTTCTGACCAGTTCACCGTAATAATGAATATCGCGAGCCGGGTGGACACCACCCGTTATATGAACTTCCGTGATTTTGCTGCTGTTAAATTGTCTTATTTTTTCGAGTATCTCTTCGTGACTGTAGTCCCAGCTCTCCGGATCGTTCGCCGGTCTTCTGTACGAGCAGAAAAGGCAGTTGTGAATGCAGATATTGGTTGGTTCAATATGGATATTACGGTTAAAGAAAGCCATATTGCCGTTGATTCTTCTTCTCACCGAACCAGCCATGAAAGCCAGCAGCGGTAAATCAGCCTCCATATAAAGCATTAAAGCCTCCCCGGTAGTGATTCGCTGACCGGACAAAACCTTTTCTGCAATTCTTTCAAGTTCTTTATTACCGATATGATCAATTATAATTTTCAGGGGCATCAATATTAGCAGCTGTAAAAT
>Ga0334882_1001769_pt1 | contig 24365 bp, 21 predicted proteins | sample GraSluR1_MG_5_FD_207226 | JGI IMG/M metagenome (GOLD analysis project Ga0334882, IMG submission 207226) | Sludge microbial communities from methane-producing bioreactor in Wageningen University, Netherlands - Granular Sludge_15_04-R1 | ecosystem: Engineered > Bioreactor > Anaerobic >...
GGGTGTCTGCCGGAGGCACCCGGACCGTCGACCCAACGACCCAGCCGAGACAGCGCCCCGACCGGTCAGAGTGTTGGCGGATCCGGAGAGGGCCCCACGTAGGCTGTCGGGGTGAGCGGCATCCTCAGCGAGCCGGATTCGCCGTCGCGGATCCCGTCCAGCCTTCGCCGGCGCGATGAGGCCCTGGAACGGTTCCCGGAGCTCGCCCCTGCCTACCTTGCCGGGATGTGGCTGGGCGATCCGTTGGCCGACGCCTTCGTCGCCGATGCCGCCGCGCTGGGTACCGGTCGGGCGATGCGGATGCTCCGGACCGCGTGCCGGGAAGGGATCGAGGCGGTGGCGGACGCGCCCGCCTCCCTGGTCGCCCTGTTCGCCGAGCTGGATGCCGTCCCGGACTGGGTCGACCTGGAGGCGATCGACCGGGACTGCCGCTATCTGGGCCGGTTCACGCGGCAGGGCGGGATCGTGCTGGGGGCGGCGTCCCTGGTCAGCGGGTACGCCAACTCGGCGGCGTCGCGTCCGCTGCAGCTGACCGGGCGGTACGTCGAGAGCGCCGGCGTGCGGACGATCGAAGTCTCGTCCTGGCTGGTCGCGGCCAGCAGCACCGGCGGCCTGCAGCGGTACGCCCGCGGGTTCGAACTGACCGTCCGGGTTCGGATCATCCACGCGCTGGTCCGGCGAGCGCTGAGCGGCGATCCACGCTGGGACGAGGCGGCCTGGGGGGTGCCGATCTGCCAGGCGTACCTGGCCTACACGCTGGTGGAGTTCTGCCTGATCCCGATGCGCGGGATGGCAGCGATCGGGGCGACCTTCCTCCCCCACGAAGAGCGCGCGTACTACGCCCGCTGGCGCTACATCGGCCACCTGCTGGGGATCGATCCGACGCTGCTGGCCACCAACCAGGGCGAGCAGGAGGCGCTGGAGGAGATCTACCTGCTCACCCGGCCGGAGGTGGACGACTACTGCCGTGACCTGGTCGCCGCGATCAACGACGAGTTCCTGGTGCTCGAGATCGAGCAGATCCTCCTCCCGCCCCTCCGGTCGCTGGCTCCTCGCGTGGTGCACGCGCTGGAGCGGGTCTTCCTCGGCAACCAGATCGCCGACGAGCTGGCCATCCCCGACACGCGCCTGAAGAGCCTCGTCCGCGGCGTCGGCCACGTGCTGGCCGGCACCAACCGGGTCGTCGACCGGATACCCGGCACCCTGCCACTGCGGACCGCCATGGGCGAGCGGTACCGGATCAAACAGGACGCCCGGCTCCGAGCGCGGTACTCCGTCCGCCACGACCTCGTGGACGCCGCCCCCACCGGGAGGCCACACCCCGCGCGGGTTGAGCCCGATTCCACCTGACGTGTGGGACCGACGAGTCGCCGCGCGAGACCTCGCGCCGGCTGCGCCGCGCCGGGCGCAGGAGCTGCACCCGGTCTACGGCGTGGCTGCTCGGCCTCCGCGGACGAACCTCCCCCAGAGCCGAACGGCCACGTAGATGATCAGCGCCGCGATCAGCCCCACCACCCATGGGGCGGCTTGGCTCTGGAGGGCGAAGAACAGCGGACGAGTGCATCCGATGCCGCTACCGAACTCAACCGGGCCGAACCGAGGCACGTATCCGTAGGGCAGCTCAAGTCCGAACTGGCTGGTCCCGTCGTCACAGGACCAGATCGAGGCACCAACAAGGGCAATCACGAGGCCGCCAAGGGGTGATGCGATGAGCTCCAGCGCCTTCCCACCGCTCTCCTCCGCAGCGTCCGCCATGCCCTAACAATCGACTGAGTCATCCCGTTGCGAAAGTGGCCGTGATGCGTAGCTGGCGTCGCAGCAATCGCTCCCGCGCAATCTGCGGAACGACAGGACGGGCCACGTGGTTGCGGATTGAAGACCGTCCCCTTATGCGTTTTGCCAGGTAACTTACGGTTGCGTAACCAACTTTCTTGCACGCCAAATGCTCAAGATTCAACTTTGAAATCCGCGGATCGGTGCTCTCGACCGACCTCGCCCAGTCTGCCCGAGGCCGAAGCGATGCGGACTTACCCAATCGCCAGGGCGGTCTCCGAATAGAGGTCGGGAGGCATCGGGCTGGCTAGCCTCCAGGTGATGGCGATGGGACGGTCGCCGGTGTGGGCAGCGTGGGTCGCTGATCCGAGGTAGGTGTAAGGGGCCGTGCCGAACTCGTTCCTGCGATCCCGCCGGACGAAGAGCAGCACCGTGCTGCCTCCGTTGAGGTATCGCTGTCCGGTCTCTGATGCGACGGAGGTGGTGGACTGCGATTCCCAATGGAACAGGATGGGGCTGATCGGATAGTCGCGGTACATCGTGCTTGGTGAGTACTCCGCCTCGGACTTGTTGAGCGTGACGAAGAAGGCGTCGACTGTCCGTCCGTTCACGTCGGCCTTGAGCACACCCTCACGGAACTGGCTGGGTGGCCGGGTCAAGTTCGCATGACCAAGCGCAGCCAGAATCTCCTCGCGCTGATAGCTCCCGTGCAGAGCCAGCGGTAGTTGCGCCGGTCCGTCCTCGGTTCGAGTGAGCCGACGGCTGCTCCCGAAGGCCATCTCGATGACGAGTTGCATCTCCTCCCTGGCCACGCCGTGGTCAACGAGCGCAGTCCAGCCCTGGTTGAAGTCAACGTATCCTCCGCCGCGAGGCCAGAGGGTGAAGTAGAGCATTCGAGCAAAGGGGTCTGCTGGGTCGAACGGCCGAGTTCCCGAGAGCAGTTCACGGTAGGCGTCGACCCGGCGGGGATCGTCCACGTGCGCTAGCGCGCGCACCCGCTTCAGTAGGGGCTCCTCCCCCGCCGGAGCGCCACCAAGCGTCCCGGCCTGACGCCTAAGGCTCGTCCAGGACCGATCGCTTCGGACGACCTGCCACAGCTCGGCCCCGCTGTCGTCCAGGAACTGCGGAAGGCTGTCGGTTGGGTGTGCCCGGAGTTCGCGGACCAGTAGGTTCCAGCGCAGGGCAAGGTGTTGGCGAACGCTTGCGAGGACACTCGCCTGGGTCACTTCGTCGAGGACGATCTGGCATCCGGACGGGAGGAACGGGAACCCGCGGTCGACATCGCGTTCCAGGCCCTTTCGAGTCGCTCCAGTCAGCGCACGGTATCGCAGGTCAAGCCTGAACTCAGCGCGGTTGTTGCCGACGAAGTCCAGCACCGTCAGTACGTCCTTGTCGGGCGCAAGCCTCAGCCCCCGGCCCAACTGCTGCAGAAAGAGGGTCGGGCTCTCAGTTGGGCGGAGGAAGAGCACAGTATCGACGACAGGAATGTCGACGCCCTCGTTGAGCAGATCAGCAGCAAACACGACGTTCAGGGCCCCCGCTCGGAGATCAGCCAGAGCTTGAGCCCGTTCAGCGCTGGGGGTCTGGCCGCTGAGGGCGATCGCCGCGATACCCGCACGGTTGAACGTGTCCGCCATGAAGCGCGCGTGGTCGATGCTGACGCAGAATCCGAGCGCCCGCATCTGATGTGGCGCGCTGATCTTGTCGCGCACCTCCTTCACCACGACCGCAGCACGCGCGTCGTTCCCGGTGTAGAGACGGGAGAGAGCGCCCTCGTCGTACCTGCCTCTACTCCAGGGAACCTGGGTGAGGTCGGTGTTGTCGCCGATTCCGAAGTAGTGGAACGGGCTCAGCAGGCCTTGATTGATCGCGTCCCAGATCCGGAGTTCCGCGGCGGTCCGACCGTCGAAAAGTGCACGGACGTCCGTCCCGTCTCCACGTTCGGGAGTAGCAGTAAGGCCGAGAAGTTCGGCGGGCTGGAGGTGGTCGAGAATCCGGCGGTAGGTCGGCGCCTCAGCGTGGTGGAACTCGTCGACCACGACGACGCCGAAATGGTCTGCCGGTATGTTCTCGACCCCGTACTGGCTGAGTGCCTGGACGCTCGCGAAGACGTGATGCCAGCGCTCGGGTCGGGCCCCGGCGACGTAGAGCTCGCCGAAGTTGGCGTCGACCAGGGCTTCTCTGTAGGTGCGCAGAGACTGCTGGAGGATTTCGCGGCGATGCGCGACGAAGAGGAGGTTCGGCTGCTTCCCCGCTGCGCGAGCAAGGTTGCGGTAGTCGAGGGCCGCCATCACGGTCTTCCCGGTCCCTGTAGCAGCGATCACGAGATTCCGGTGCCGATCATGGTTGGTCCGCTCGGACTCCAGCGACTCAAGGATCGTCTGCTGATAGGGGTACGGGCGGAGTTCGAGGCCAGACAGGCTGATCGTGGCTGAACCTGCGCGCTCTCCACGCGCGGAAGCCAGGGCGTCGTCGAGCCGGTCGCGATCGGAATCCGGGTTGTAGGTGCCAAAGGAGTCTGAGTTCCAGTAGGTGTCGAAGGTGGCGAGGAACTTGTCGAGAAGGCTCGGCGTTCCGACGCGGGACAGACGGACATTCCACTCGATGCCGTCGAGCAGCGCGGCGCGAGAAAGGTTCGACGAACCGATGTAGGCGGTGTCGAATCCGCTGTGGCGACGGAAGAGCCATGCCTTCGCGTGGAGCCTCGTGCGCCTCGCGTCGTACTGGACCTTGACCTCCGCGCCGTAGTCGCGCACGAGTCGGTCGAGCGCGGCGCGCTCGGTTCCGCCCAGGTAGGTCGTGGTGACGACGCGGAAAGGAACACCCCGATCTCGGGCATCGCGAAGCTCTGACTCGAGCAGGCGCAGCCCGGGCCACATCACGAAGGCACAGAGCAGATCAACCTCGTCGCATGTTGCGAGCTCGTGCCGGAGCTCGGACCCGACGGTCGGCTCGCCTGGCGCGTTGGTCAGGAGGGCTGCTTCTGCAAGCGGTGTTGATGGCCGTCGGGTGACGTCGATGAGGTGTTTGCCGGGCGCCGGCGGCGACGTGAGGCTGAGTAACTGCCGTAAGCCATCGACAGGTGCCTCCTCCGGAGCTTCGAGAAGTCCGAGCAACTCGTTCGCAAGCGCGAGGCGTTCCTCGGGCCGGCGACCCGCGAACGCACGCAGCACTGCCTCGGATACGTGATTCCCCAGCACATGCGGCTGATCTGCCTCGTCCACGTGCGCGATTCGCTGCTGAAGCTCGGTGCGACGTTCAAGCTCGCGCAGCAGCCGATGGCTCACGACCGATTCGTACAATCCCTCGGGATATTCACTCTCGGTCGGCACCTGGACAGCATCGCATCTCAGTCAGCATTGCATCGGTCATCACCGCCGGCGACAGGCGAAGTCATCAGCCAATGGTTTCAGCGAGCCAGAAGGAGGATCGAAGCTGTACACGTTACGATCCGGAGGAAGCCCCCAAGCAGATACAGCGAGATCGTCAGTGACTTCTTTGCCCACGCCGAGCGAGGCGATTCGTGGTCGCTGGTGATTCCGCCGGAGCCGAGTCTCGGCGACAGCTCGCACTCGCGGACGCCCACGAGAAAGCGGCGGCTGAGGCGCGCGCCGCCGCTGGTCGATTCGGGATTGCCGAGATCACCGAGAAGCAGACCGCGCGAACGCTGGCACCACTCTCTCCGCTCGGATACTCGTTCCTTGCGGATCGCTGTTGGCCGGGGACCCGACGTGCGCAAGTCGACCTGATCGTGATCGGTCCAGGAGGAGTGTTCATCGTCGACACCAAGGCGTGGGCTGAGGTTGCCATCGACAGGGACAGGATCTTCCGCGGCGACGCCGATGTCACCGACGAGCTACTCGGACTCGCTGATCTGGCAGACGTCACACAGACCGATCTCGCCGAGATTGGGCTTGCGCCCGGCGAGGTACGTCCGATCATCGCGTTGGCTGGACGACGAGGCATTGACGCCACCCTCAACGGCGTCCGCATCGTCGGTGAACGGGATCTGCTGCGCTGCATTGCGAGTCATGGCAGCCGGCTCACAGGCCCTCAGGTTGACGTCGTGCTAGCTCGCGCACTGGCCCTCTTCCCGCTCGCCACCGCCCCGGCGCCGATCGTCGCGACGGTTCCCGAACCCGTCCTGCCAGGACCGACTCGTGAAGTCGAACAGGATGCCCTGCTCAGCCCTGAGGAGGTGAACGACGCTCTTCTCCAAGGGGTGCTGGCTCAGCCGATCGAAGAGTGGATGTCCTTCCTCCACCCGCAGCAGGCCAGGCTCGTCCGTCGGTCGTTCGCCGGCCCGTCACGCGTCCGCGGCCCTGCCGGCACTGGCAAGACCGTCGTCGGGCTGCATCGGGCCGCGCACCTTGCCCGAATCAAGCCCGGGCGCATCCTGGTGACGACCTACGTACGAACCCTGCCGGAGGTACTCCGCGAGTTGCTGCGCCGGCTCGCCCCCGAAGCCGTCGATCGCGTCGACTTCACCGGAACCCACGCGTTCGCTCGTCGGATCCTTCAGGAGCGTGGAGTCGTCTTCAAGCTGGACCCCGCCCAGAGCAAGGATGCGTTCAACGTTGCCTGGCGTCAGGTTGGCGCAACCTCGGTCCTGGGTAACGGCACGAAGGATCACGACTATTGGTCCGACGAGATCGAGCACGTGATCAAGGGCCGGGGGATATCCCGGTTTGAGCACTACGCCGACCTCACCAGAACCGGGCGTCGCCATCCGCTCAACCTCAGTGGCCGCCAAGCGGTCTGGGAGCTGTATTGCGCCTACGACGCCGAACTGCGGCGCCGCGGGGTCAATGACTTCGCGGATCTGGTGCTCCTCGCGGAAGCCGAACTCCGACGCAAGCCAATGCAGGGTGTCTACTCCGCGGTGATTGTCGACGAAGCTCAAGACCTCTCGTGCGCGATGATCCGCCTGCTTCATTCCCTGGTCGGCGACGAGCCGGACGGCTTCACTCTCATTGGAGATGGCCAGCAGTCGATCTACCCAGGCGGCTACACCCTCGCCGAAGCTGGTCTATCCGTTGCAGGTCGCGGCGTCGTCCTGGACATCAACTACCGCAACACCGCTCAGATCGTGAACTTCGCCCAACTCTTCGTTGCCGGCGACGAGTACGCCGACATCGAAGGCGTGCTTGCTCGTGGAGATGTGCCGTCCAGTGTGCCGAGAGCCGGGGCGGATCCGGTGATTTCGCGCTGCGTGGGTCGGCGAGAGCTGAATGAGACGATGGTGCGTCGCGTACACAGCGTCATGAAGGACGTCGGCACCGGCATTGGCGATGTGGCAGTCCTTTGCATCACCCGCCGCGCATCGATGGACGCCACAACGGCTCTCCTAGCCGCAGGGTTCCCTGTCGTGAACCTCGAGGAATACAGCGGCGTACCGATCGACGCGATCAAAGTCGGCACGATCAAGCGCGCGAAGGGCCTCGAGTTCAAGCAGGTACTCATCCCCGACATCCGGCGCGAGCACACGATCACCCAGCCTCCGACTGACGACACCGATCGCGAGCGCTGGGACCTCACCCGGCGCGAGCTCTACGTCGCCATGACCAGGGCACGAGACGGGCTCTGGGTCGGCATCTCGAACTGAGACGACCCAGATCGGAGAAGTAGCAAGGTGCCAATCCTCACAGACATCCGAAGCAGGTCGACCCTTGACCTGCTGGCCGCATACGTCGAGATTCTCGATGAACTTGTACGACGGAAGGTCATCCGGACCAGAAACGCTCCTGCTGGCGACTTGGCGGAGCGGGTGGTTGCCGCGGCTTACTCCGGTGAGCTCGCACCCAACTCGTCGAAGAGCTGGGACGTCCGGGCTTCGGATGGTCGACTCCTGCAGGTGAAGAGCCGAGTGATCGGCCCCGACACCCGCCGATCTCAGGTGTTCTCGCCGTTCCGAACCTTTGACTTCAACGCCTGTGTCTTCGTGATCTTCGACGCGCGGGACTACTCGATCAGCAACGCTGACTGAACTACCTGCAGAGTCCGTTCGCGGCCTCTCCCGTCGCTCGGAGTGGGTCGCTGGGAATCGGGTCCGAGTGTTCGCTGATTTGCTGAACGCCCCCGGAGCCGTCTACGTGACCGCTCCACTCCAGGACTCTCTCGCTGCGCTTTGACGGGCCCTGATCGCCGCTCCGCTTCCAGGATGCATGAGGTCTGTGGCACTTGGAGGGTGGTGCGATCGCAGCATTGGTGACATCAGGGGGACGTCCGGTGGTTCGGCGGGCGAAGGCGTCAAGTCGGCAGATGGGGATGGCTCGGCGAGGGAGCCGGGTGGCAGGCCATGCGGACACTCGGTCATGGCCGCGCTGCTTGGCACACTTCGCTGTCGGGCGCCTGCGGATATCCTGCGCAGGACCCGCCTCCGGGCCGACGCACTTCGCGCCATCACATCGCTTGTTCTGGAAGGCTTGAGCCAGCAGCGTTCATGCGTCCAGAGGAGTAGGGATGGCAAGAGCAAGGGACGAGGCCCGGCTGGCGGTGCTCATCGATGCCGACAACGCCAGCGCGCAGCACCTGGAACAGCTGCTGGTGGAGATCGCCAAGTACGGGACGGCGAGCGTCCGCCGCGCCTACGGCGACTGGACGTCCTCCCGGCTCACCTCCTGGAAGACCGAGCTGCTTCAGCACTCGGTCCAGCCGATCCAGCAGTTCAGCTACACGACTGGCAAGAATGCCACTGACAGTGCGCTGATCATCGACGCGATGGACCTGTTGCACGCCGGCAACCTCGATGGGTTCTGCCTGGTCTCCAGCGACAGCGACTTCACCCGGCTGGCGGCACGCATCCGCGAACAGGGGCTGACCGTGTACGGGTTCGGCGAGCGCAAGACGCCGAAGCCCTTCGTGGCCGCCTGCGACACGTTCATCTACGTGGAAAACCTCGCCCCCACGATCCCCGAGACGACACCGGCGGTGAAGCCGGTTCTGAAGCGGGACCGAAAGCTCGACCGGCTCCTTGCCGAAGCGGTGGACGTCGCTGCCGGCGACGATGGCTGGGCCCACCTCGGCGCGGTCGGCAGCAACCTCTCCCGGCTGGCGTCTGACTTCGACTCTCGGACCTGGGGCTACAGCAAACTCAAGGACCTCATGGACGCCCACCCCGACTACGAGGTGCAGTCGCGGCCGACCGGCGAGGGCAAGACCCCCAACGCTTTCGTCCGGCACAGGTAGAAGCCAGGGCGCCGTTCCCTCGAAGCGCGTCGCGCAGGATCTCTCGGAAGAAGGCTCGATGAAGTCGATCCTCGCGGCGGCCGGCCACCAGATCCTCCGATCCGGGTCAGCCCTTTGCCGATGAATCCTTCTGGCGAGGGAAGGCTTCATGGAGCTGCCACTGCAGGTCGGCGATCCGATCTGCGTCCAGCGGCCCAGCCTCGGCGAGCAGGGCCTTGAGCTTCTTCGGCCACATCACCGAGACGCCCTGAACGGTGAACGAGCCGCCGATCAGCGGCCAGTCCGCATCCACAAGACACAAGACGCCGTGCACCGGCACGTCCGGCTGATCGGCGAGGGCCGCGCGGACAAGGCCGAGTTGCTTGTGCATGCCCTCGACGAGCTTGGTGCGATCGCGCCCGCCGACGATCAGCAACTCCTGCCGCGGGCGAATCAGGCCGCCCTCGACCCGCAGGTCCGGACGGGCGTTCTGGTAGCGCTTGGCGTCCACCACGAACACCCCGGACGAGCAGACGACCAGGTGGTCGATATTGGCCGTTGTCTTCGGGATCCGCCGGTCGTGCAGCACCCGGAGGCAAGGGCCGGCAACGCCGGCCAGCATGCCGCCGAGTTGCTGCTCCCCCACCGCACCGGCCGCCCACGCCGTGGTGGACTGCGGATCGTCGAACATCGCCAGGAGGAACCTGCCGATCTTCGGATGGTTGGCCTGGACACTCTGCTGGCGGGCATCGTGACGGCGCTCGAACTCCTTTGCCGCCGAGCCGCCGGCCGTGCCGTCCACCACCTCGAGCTCAGGTGGGAGGTCCGGGGTGACCGCGTGCCTGGGCGACGCCGTTGCCACCGCCGGCTCCGGCAGGGCGCGTCGCGCGGGGCACTCCACGCAAGCGACCGTCTTCGACGTTCGGTCGTAGTCGGCGGTCACGCCCGCCTCCAGCGACGTGCCGCACCGCGAACAGATGCCGGCGTAGCGCAGCTTCATCCTCTTCACGGTCGGCGACGCCGTGGCCGGCGCGATCGCGTCCTCGCTCATGTCTACCTGGACGCGTGCGGGACGAGGCTGCCGATCGCGGCAAGCAAGCTGCCGAACAGGAGTGGAACAAGAACGATCGACAGGATTGCCGACACGACCCAGATGATGATCATGATCTTGATGAACCGGGCAATGAACTGGAGATCGTCAGAGGTCTGGCGCGTGAATCCGTAGCCGTAGTGCGGGTTAGTGAATCCACCAGGCTGCGGCAGGCGTTGCCACATCTGGAATGGAGGCCCTCCCGAACCCCCCGACGGCGGAACCTGGGCGCCCCTTGTCGGCGTGCGACCGGGCGTGATCGGCACCCACCTCGACCCGTCCCAGACGTGGCCGTTCATCTCGACGCCGATGGTGCGCTCGTTCGGATCCTCCACGCGGCCCTCACCTGCTCCCGTGCTTGTTCAATGTCGGCTCGACAACGGCTACTTCTTGCAGCCTTGAAGGTTCTCTTTGGTCATCGACCAGTGCCAGGCACCGTCCTCGTAGAACATGTGCGCCGTGATGGGCACGGTGAAGCCCTGGACCCTTAGCCGAGCGGTCACCAGTGTTGCCGGCTGCCTCTTCGACGTGCCGGGGATCGTGCTCTTGACGTCGGTCTTCGTCTTGACGGTCTTCACCCACTTGAAGACCGGGTTGACTGACTTGTCGCGGCAGGTGGTGTACCGCTTCTCGGTGATGATCTTGCGCTGCGCGTCGACGAGCGTCGCGTAGTGCCGGTTCCACTGCTCAGAGTTGTACTGCTTCACCCAGGTCTTGAACGCCGCTGCCGCAGCTTCGCCCGTCTGTGGCTCAGCGGGGACGGAGGGCGCGGTCGCCGTCGGCGTGGGAGTCGCGGACGGCGTCGCTGTTGAGGCCGGGGAGGCGCTAGCCGAGACAACCGTGGTCGTGGGGTTCGTCGATGCCGGCGAGCAGGCAGGGAGCGCCAACGCGCAACCGACGAGAGGCACTACGGCGACCAGTGGGAGGTGGGAGGTCACATCATGTGAGCCTTCCACGGGACTCACCGCTCGATGAAGTCCCCGGCCGGGCGACTTGGCTCGCGACCTCGTTCGCCCGATCGGTGGTCGCCAGCCACAATTCCGGCCATGCCGCGCACGACGGCCGAGGTGCTCCAGTCGGGCTCGCTTGCGGGATGAGGCGGCGCTGTCGGCGACCGGCCTGCGGCGCGTCGAGGCGCCCAGCTTCGCCGCCGGGCATCTGGTCGGACACGAGCGGGCCGCGCAGATCGAGGTCGACACCGAGCGGGTTTGCAGGGACTCACCGACGCGCTGGCCCGGACGGTGCTCAGGTCGCAGCTGATGATGCTGGCCGCGTCCGACGTCGACCCGGTCGAGACGCTGCGCCGTGCTATCCGGGATGGCGGCCTGGACGACGCACGCGACTCGGCGACTGTGCTGTCCCGCCGACTCAACTGGGTGGAGCGCAACGGTCCGCTCCCCTGGCTCAGCACAGTTCCGGAACGGTTGGCTAAGCACCCGCAGTGGGGTTCGCACCTGGCGTCCCGCTCGGAGTTGGTCCAAGACCTGGCCGCCGAGGTGCGCGAAGCATCTGCAGCCACGGAGGCTCGCTGGCAGGACGCGCTCTCGGCCGACCTGGTCCCCGAGCTGGTCGCTCAGATTTCGGTGTGGCGAGCGGCGATGGGTGTGTCGGCGGACGATCTGAGTCCGACCGGCCCGGCCCAGGTGCCGGGCGCGGCCTCTCGCTGGCAGCGCGTTCTCGACGACCATGTCGGGCTGTCGAGCCCGACGCTGCGGCACTGGACGGCGGTAGCACGTCAGCTCGCTCCGCAACTGCGCGACGACCCGCGGACTCCGGTGCTGGCGGCGAAGCTGGCCTCCTGTCGCGCGAGGGCGAGGACATGTCCGAGCTTCTCGACAGGGCGCTGCGATGCGGACCGTTGCCGGACGACCACTCCGCGGCCGCCCTGCTATACCGCCTCGAGCGTCGTCCACGTAACAAGCCGATCGACGACGTCTGGGAGACCGTCGAGTTCACCGAAGGCTTGGGCCAGCGGCACGAGCGCATGCGTCCACCTGGAATCGATCGGCCCCACTGCTACGGAATCGGCATCTGACCCCACCAGCACGAGGAGGAACACCATGACCGCACAGCCCAGGCCGGCCGACCGGCCGTCCGAGTACCTGACGATCGCAGAGGCAGCCGCGCGCTACCACGTGTCGCGTGACTACATCCGCCACCGCATAATCGACGGCTCACTGCCAGCTGTCCGCTCGGCAAGCGGATCATCCGGGTCAACTCACTGCATCTAGAACGCCTGTTCCGGCCAGTTCAGTCGACTCGGCGCCTCCGAACCGCTCAACCGGCATCACCTGAGCGAGGGTACGCCATGGGCCCGGATGGGAAGCCGGCCGTGACCCACACCCCACCATCCTGAGAGCGAACCCAGCACGAGGCGCCGAGGGCACGCGAACCTCACAGCCACGCGGCAAACCGGACCGAGTCGCAACCCGGGCCAGACTTCGACCATCGACCAAACGCCAGCACATGGGGATGAACGGCAACTCACTCTGTCAGACGCCGAGCTTTCGCCCGACGTAGGCGATCTCGAGACGATGGCCGCCAAGAAGACGAAAATGAATCCGTCCGGGCCCGGGAGTGTACCTAGCATGCAGAGAGTACACGTGCACTTCCCCATGGTCGTCCGCAAACCTGCATAGCGACTCACGCGATTCACTCTCGGGAGTCACCTTTGACCTCCAAGCAGGCGCCTCGCCTTCCCTGCTGGCCCAATCTTCCATCGCCAGATTCAACTCGTTCAGCCGAGTGCACACCGAGTCAAGACAGGTTGCATCGAGACGCGCCATCTGCTCCTTTACATCGGCCAGCAGATGAAGCCTCGGCAGGAGCTCCGCCCTCTTCTTCCAGAGCGTCTCCGGCGATATGCCTTGCAGGAGCTCTTGACTGCGGGCACCCTCCGCATGGTATTCGAAATCGCTGGCACTCGAGGCGTTGGGGATTGAGGCGGAAGACTCGACCACGTCAACCGCGCCGGCACTAGCGTCATCAATAGCAACAACTCTCACCTCAACGATCGGGCGGCGCCATTCATCGTCAGTACTGCAACTCAGTAGCAGCAGCTCGAAGACGAACGCAATAGTTAGTCCCCGACCTTCGATCCCACGTCCCGAGTAGACCGACGGATCCCCGCTGGAAACAGTAAGGCCCCGCGAACGGGACGCCGCCCTGAGAAAGATAACTCGGTCATCTCGACCTGCCTCGCCCACCATGCGCTGCGGATCAGCCAATGCCGGCAGCCCACTGGCAAGAAACGGCGGCCAGTTCTCGAGAGCGAAGCGCTTATCGTGGCTAACCGCAGAAACTACAACCTCAACAAGTCCGCCGACTCGATCTGCCGCCGAGGTTCGCTCACTCAGGAGCGACAACTCATTTACCACTGCCGCGGTAATCATTGCATCAAATTAGTAGAGGAGTTGTGAGAGCACGGCTTCTTCCTCATCGAAGAACCCAGCCGGCCAAGACGAGAGGCGACCCGATGAGTCAATCCCAATCTGCTCGATGCCGGCACAGACGCCGTTCTCCGACGTGAAGAATGTGCAACTAGCAGACCCGCTCTTCAAGAGACCCCTCTTCACCCCGAGTCGAACGCCGTTGAGAAGATGATCGCTGTGCGTCTCAACTACGACCTGCGCATCCAAACCCGCGACCCGACACAGTAGCTCACCCAAACGTGATTGGCCCCTTGGGTGCAGGTGGGCCTCGGGATTCTCAAGGAGAAGGATCGAATGGGAATCGGCAACGAGGCAAGCCACGATGATCGGCAGAGCGTACGAGATGCCGAAGCCGATATTCGTTGGCCGATAGCGATTGGACGAGCCCAGGCCAGCACTCCCACCGAAGCCATAGTCGAGCCGAATTAGGTTCGTGTTTGCAATTCGGTGCGGGGCAAGGTCAACCCCGGGGCAGATCTCCCCCAGCCATGCGCTGGTTTGCTCGAGCAAGCTCCGACCCGTGTCCGGGGCGTTCATCAGGCCTGACGCTACCGGTGAGTCGCCCAGCTCCTGTAGGTAGGATGCGGCGAACTCTCCACGGGGGCCCATGGCATGCTTACGCAAGACCGAGTCATATGAGTAGGGGTAATACTCGCTGGGGCTAAGCCGGTCGGCACGTATGTACGTGCACTGCTCGAGCCCTGCGAACTCTGGCCATGGCGAGGTCGACGAGTACAGGGCCAACTGGTCCGCATCTGGCGAATAGTCCGCAACCACGGACGCGCGTACTCCCTCCGCGGCGAGCGCGATTTCAATGCGCGGAGGGTCGCCCAGAGGGTTGTCATGAAGGACATCCCGGCCCGTGCCCAGGTTTGCAAGTTCGCCATTGAGCATTAGCTGACCCGACCCGACGGCCCCAGATTCTATGGATTGCTTCAAGACGGCGATCGATTGAAGCACGCTGCTCTTTCCCGCTCCGTTCGCGCCAACGAGAAGATTCAATCCGGTGAGGGCAATCTCGACCTCTTGGAAGGCCTTGAAGTTTCGAAGTCGCAGTTCCTCGATCATAGCGATTCCCTAAGCAGCTGTTCGACGCGCCGGAATCGCAGGCGAACCTTGCGGATGTCCCCGGTTCCAGACGAGATCGCGCTCACAAACTCCGCATCGGTGAGGAACGCCTTGACGAATCGCTTCTGAACTTCGCGGTGCACATCTCTCAAAGCACTAACTTCAGAGCTCGACATCTTCGCTAGCGACACTGAAACCGCCTCGAAGAGCGCCTTGTTGATCGGCGATCGAGCTCCATCGAGAGCATAGAACTTCCGAAAGGCATGCTGGGCGAAGATGGCACTCGCACTCAGCATGGACCGGCGGAAGGCACGATCAATATTGCTCCACTCGTCATTACCCATGACATTGTGCCGAGCCATCGCGGCTCGCAAGAACTGATCGAAATCCTGCTCGTCGTATCTACTTGGATCGATAGCCAGGAAGGCGACGAACCGCAAAACCATTTCTCGATCCGCCATGCGCGTATCGCGGATGCTACCCATCGTCGCCCGGGAGAACTCCGGCGACTCGGCCAAGAGTCGAAGTCGCTCTCGAATTGGCCCTGACACGAGCGCATTTCGCAACTCCTGCGCGGACAGCGGGAGCCCGCCCGTGTTGATTCGAGCGAAGATGTTGAACTTGACAGCGTCGGGCGTTCCCTTCTTTATCACATGGAGTACCAGTTCGGTTTCTCGAATACGGAGCTGAAGTTTGGGCGGAAGGTCAGCGTATGTGCTTCCGTTATACTGGGCTCCTAGATACTCCAAGCGCTGGAGCCGTAAAGGATCTTCTTCTATCAGACTGGGAGATACAAACTGAACTATCGACGTGAGGCGTTGAATGCCGTCGACTATTGCCCAGTTCTCGTGCTCATCCTCTGCCGCATACAGTGTCGGCAACGGTATTCGCAGGAGAAGTGACTCAATTAACCGGCTCCGCCTCACACTGTCCCAAATGCCCGGACGTCGCTGAAAATCGGGTTCGAGGTCGATCGCACCACTCCTGATCCTGGAGATTATTAGGTCGATAGTGGGGTTTCGTGTGATCACCTCGATCTTGTCCGGATCGAAAGGCTGCACGATCTGGGCCTCGTCACCCGGTAGCCGCGCTTCCGCTTCGAGCCCGGTTCCTTGGCCCTCTTCCGAGAGTTCCTCAAGTGGAGTTGTCATTGCACTCGATTCCTAGTCTCCGAGGTCTTTCAGGTAGCTGTCGTGGGCCTTTGTGGCTCTGCTGCCAGCACTATGCCACGATGCCGAGCGGAAGTGCGGGAGGGCTTCCCGACGGGGGACCGGCGAGAGCGGCGTCCTACCAAGCTTCCGCGTTGACCTGGTGCATGGTGAACCGGCATCTCGGTTGCCTTAAGTCGCGGAGCCAGCGTCATTCGAACCATCACTGGCCTCGAACGAGATCCGACAAGCGCTCCGCTATCTGCCGGTCACGATCCTTCGCCGCGTGCTGATACAGCTGCGCAGCCACCGAGGTTGAGTGCCCGAGACGGGCTTGCAGCTCCGCTGTGGTCGCCCCAACCTGGGCGGCCAAGGTGGACCCCGTGTGTCGAAGGTCGTGCCACTTGAGGTCGTCGCGACCAGCGACCGCCCTGGCCTTGGTGAAGAGGCTGCCCATGACCGAGTGCCACATGTGGCCTCATGCCTCGCCCGCGAACAGCAGCGAGTTGGGCGCGGGCCGGACGTAGGTTTCGAGGTGCTGCTCGATGATCGGCCAGACGTGTGGAGGAACTGAGACGTCGCGGACACCGGCGTCCGACTTCGGCGGCCCGACCATGGCCCCCCATGCGGGAAGGTGACTGCGCGGCGAACCTTGATCTGGTGGTTGGCGACGTCGATGTCCTTGCGGCGAAGCTCGGCAATCTCTCCGTAGCGGAGGGCGCACCAGGCGGCGATGATCGGTGCAGCGCTCAGGCGGGGCGGCATGCTCTCGGCCATGACCTGAATCTCGTCCGGTGTCGCCGGCTCCACAGGCCGCCTGACTGCCGCCGCGCCGGCGCCGCGGATGTGAACCGGCGAAGCAGCGATTAGCTCGTCGTCGACAGCGATGTTCATGATCGCCCGCAGGAGGGCGTAGGCCTTCGTCCGGGTTCGCTGCCCGGCGTCGGCCAGCCCTGCGTGCCACTGCCGCACATCGGCCCGGGTGATCTCGTCCACGTGCATTCGCCCCAGCGTCGGCACGATGTATTTGGCCAAGATCTGTTCGTAGTCCTTGCGGGTGAGGGCACGCAGCGGTTCCCCGCGGGAGTTGCGTCGCTCGGTGATCCAGCGGCGGCCGTAGGCGGCCAGCGTCTCCATCTTGGCGATCTTGCGGGCCTTCGCCTTCTGCTCGGTCGGGGAGACCCAGTGGGTGTCGCCGTACAGGGCCTCGTCAATCTTCTTCCTCTCCCCGGCCAGCCACATCACCGCCAGTCCCGGTTCTCGAAGGTGACCGGCGCGTTGTGACGCCGCAGATCGGGTCGACGAAGCTGGCCTGCTAGCGGCCCGACGGCAGCTGCCGGATGTGGCCGAAGTCGCGGCGCGGGATGGGCTTGCGGACCATCTGAGGTCCTCCGATCCGTGCGATAAGCCCTGAAGTTCGTGCGATATCTCGTCGTATCGGGCCGCACCGGAACCCACCAGAGTCGACCCCGACCTCGGAGTGAAACACCTAGTCAGCGAGACTAGCTTGGCTCGTGGGCCCACTGGGAATCGAACCCAGAACCCGCGGATTAAAAGTCCGCTGCTCTGCCAATTGAGCTATAGGCCCTCGCGCGTGGCGCCCTCGTAGCGTATCGGCGCCCCCCGCGTCCGTGCACACTGGGAGTGTGACCCTCGGCTACCTCGGCATCGCGCTGGTGCTCGTGGTCGGCATCGCCATCGTCGTGTACGGCTGGCTGTCCGACCGCGCCGACACCCGACGCCGCCAGGAAGCCCTCACCGGCGCCCCCGACCGACCGATACCGGGCCACTCCCCCGACGCTCCCGCCCCCAGCTACGTGACCGAGTACGAGGTGCTCCACCAGAGCGAGTACCACCCCGCCACCACGCTCACCGACGCCGAACGCGCCGACCTGCAACACCGCCTCGCCGGAGCCCCCAGCCTCCCCCATGGACACGCCGCCCGGGAGTTCACCACCGACGAGCCCAGCGGACTCTGCGTCTTCGCCGACCCCTGGATTCTCGTCGCGGACCACGACGTGACCACCGTCCGCGAGCTCCTCCCCTTCATCGAGAAGGCCCGCGCCACCGACCATCGCGTGATCGTCGTCGCGCCGTCTCTGGGACGCGAGGTGCTCGCCACCCTGCAGGTGAACGCCGTCAAGCAGACCCTCAGCTGCGCCGTCGTGCTCATCCCGGACGCCGGGCAGCGCCGAGCGCTGTGCTCCCTGGTCGGCGCCGTCCCGATCCCTTGGGAGGACCTGCGCGCCGGCTACATTCCCACCGCAGACCTCGGCACCTGCAGCACGTGGGTGAGCAGTCCCGACCAGCTGTGGGTGCTCCAGGACGTCGAATAGCGCACTCCTCTTGGTGGGTCCCCTGTGGATAAGTGAACGAACTCGACCGGGCCGTGTGGATAACCCCGTTCTCCCCGCCGGGATGTGGTCCGCTTGTGTCAGACTTCCGGCACCCCCAGGAGGTAGCCATGCTGCACAGGCCACGGCGACTCGTCTTCACCGCCGCTGCGCTGTGCCTGCTCGCTGCCTGCACTCCCACCAGTCCCACGCCTACACCGAGCCCCGCGCCGAGCTACCGCTGCACCCCCGAGGCTGGCGGGGACGAGTTCGACTGCTCCGAAGCCCAGCACGACGGGATGGTCGCCAAGGACGAGCTCTACGCCGAAGCAGAGGCGGTCTACCGAAGGTTCTATGAGGAGAACCTACGCATCCTGCGGCTGGGCGGGGTCGCAGAACCCACCCCGGTTCTGCTGGCAACCACTTCGGGCTCATATCTACGCGACGCGATGGACACCTACGCCTACTTTCGCAAGCACCAGCTACAGATTCAGGGCGAAGACCGTGCTGTCGTCCTCACCAGGCTGCCCGGCAAGTCGAGGCAAGGCTCGGTCGCGGCAATGAGCATCTGCGTCGACGGGCGATCCGTTCAGTTCCTGAAGGACGGAAAGCCTGACGGATACGGAAGCGCCGCTGTCGACGAAACCTACTTCGCGCGCGTGGACGGGGCCCTCAAGATCATCGGAGCCGATGGCAAGGATGTGACAACATGCGCCTGATCAATCGGATCACCGCGGTCGCGGTCTTCATCGTGTTCGGGCTAAGTGCCACGCCAGCGCTCGCTGAGGGCGACAAGAGCAACGATCCCAAGACGCACGGGACCGTGAAGGTCACACCCGGAAAGGACGGCGAATTCAAGGGCTCGGCCACCATCGGACATGGCAACAAGAAGCCGACCCAGACGGAGTCGCCCAGTGGCTCCGGCGCGACGAAGACGCTGAAGAAGGTCGTGCTCGACAAGCACACCGACGAGCAGCGAGCGGCGGCGATCGAGGTGATGTGCCGCGAAGCCAGGGAAGCCGGCATCTCGTGCGAGTACACCCCGCCGAGAAAGAACGGCCACGAGCCCGCACGCCTCCTGCTCGACCTCGATGCGATCGCCCGCACATTGCTCACCCGCATCCAGCTGCCAGACCCGACTCCGCAGATCGGGCCCGACCCGAAGCTGAACGAGTGGAAGATGGTGGCGGTCGGCTATCCATTGTGGCTGTGGACCGCCGGACCCCACACGGTGACCGATCGGGTCCACGCCTACGGTGTCACGTTCACGCTGCGCGCCACCTGGGTGTCGTCCCGCTTCGACATGGGCGACGGGCACAGTGTCACCTGCACCAGTTCCCGGCCCTTCACCAAGGACGTGAAGCCGGGCACACCCTCCCCCGCGTGTGGCTACACCTACCCGAAGGCTTCGCTGCCGAAGGGCAACTTCACCGTCACCGCCACCACCAACTGGAGGATCACCTGGAGCGCGCTGGGCATGCACGGCTCGATGCCCGGCAGCTTCACCGGCACCCGGCAGTTGCCGGTCGGCGAGTTGAACGCTCTCGTGGTCGGGTAGACCGCCGTTCGGGTGGTCTACGCGACGCTGCCGGCCCTCGCGGCTCCTCAGGAACCGCCGGAGGGATGCAATTCCTCAAGTAGTGCTCTAGGTCTTTTCTCAGGCATCAGGCGTAGCCGAGGTCGTCCAATTCGTCGTCGTCGATGCCGAAGAAGTGAGCCACCTCGTGCAGCACGGTGATCCGCACCTGCTCGACCAACTCGTCCTCCGTTGAGACCAGCCGGAGCAGCGGCCCACGGAAGATCAAGATCCGGTCCGGAAGCACTCCCGAGTACTGCGAAGTGCGCTCTGACAAGGGGGTTCCCGAGTAGAAGCCGAGCACGTCCCCGTATTCAGGGTCCGGCTCCTCCTCCACGATCAGCGCACAGTTCTCGACCAGGTCGAACAGCTGCTCGGGGATCAGTTCCAGCGCCTCGTCGACCAGCTCGTCGAACCGCTCCGGTGTCACCGACAAGGCCATGCCTCCACCCTATCCGCGGCCACCAGCACGAAATGACAAGAATGTAGTTATTCAGCATCTACTGACCACGAATGTCGCCGCGAATACAGTCCTGTTCCATCTGAGGCAGTTGGGACGGGTGTGACGCAGGTCACCGGGGAAGGCTCGTCCCCTGCCTCTCTTGGAGTTCCGCAGGACCGGAAGGAACGGACGTGAAGAGAGCGCTGAGGGCCACTCGCGCCGCCTTGGCCTGGGCCGTGCTGTCCGCGTCCCTGGTCACCACCGGCGTCCTGTTCGCCCCCACCGCCGGAGCTGCCACCACCACCTACACGGCCAACACCTCGGTCAACATCCGCACCGGCCCCAGCACCAGCAAGACCGTCCTCACCCAGTTGCAGGACGGCCAGACCGTCGTCGCCGCCGGCTCGGTCTCCGGCAGCTGGCTGCCGATCAGCTACGACAACACCACCGCCTACGTCTGGGCCGCCTACCTCGACAAGGACTCCAGGGCAGCCAGCGTGGTGCTCTCCGGGCCCGCCGGACGCAGAGCCGCCCTGGAGAACGTCAACGTCCGCGCCACCGCCAGCCTGGACGCCGAGATCACCGCCATCCTCAACAAGGGCACCGCGATCAAGGTCACCGGGTACTCCTCCGGGGTCTTCGCACAGGTCACCGTGGACGGCCAGACCGGCTGGATCCACTCCCAGTTCCTGTCCACCACCACCGACACCTCGCCCGAGGTCGTCGCCTCGTACACCACAACCACCAACCTCGCCCTGCGCAGTACCTCGTCCGTCGCCGCGACGAACCAGGTCACGATCGCCAAGGGGTCGACGGTCGGCGGCACCGGCACCCACGAGGGCACCTACAGCCAGGTCATCTACAAGGGCAAGGTCGGCTGGGTCATCACCGGCTACCTGGCCGCCGTCGACGGCACCCCGGACTCCTACGTCCTGCCCCTGCGCAAGGCGACGCTCTACGCCTCCTCCGCCGACGTGCCGATCCTCGCCAAGGCCGACTCGGCATCCAGCACGCTCGGCACGATCGCGCTCGCCTTCGCGATCCGCACCACCGGCACCGCCAAGGGCGCGTTCACCGAGGTGATCTGGAATGGCGCCACCGGCTGGGTCGCGACCACCTCGATCAGCACGAAGAGCCCTGTCACCGACCTCGGCTCCTCGAGCCTGAACAAGCTCGAGCCGAACGGCAAGGCCGCGGTTCTCGAGGTTCGGTCCCACTTCCCGCAGATCAAGACCATCTACGGCTGGCGCTCCTCCAGCGCGTACTCCTCCGACCACCCCAACGGCCGGGCGATCGACATCATGATCCCCAGCTACACGTCCAACAAGGCGCTCGGCGACTCCATCGCCCAGTACTTCATCGACAACGGCAAGCGCCTCCACATCACCTACATCCTGTGGCGGCAGCGCAGCTACACCCTGACTCGCGGCTCCTGGAAGAAGATGGAAGACCGCGGCAGCGACACCCAGAACCACATGAACCACGTCCACGTCTCCTTCGAGCCGAGCTGATCTCCCCCCCTCCAACCCCCGACAGGACGGCCCCCGCCAGCCACCGGCGGGGGCCGGCCTGTGTTCGGCGCCGGGACGGGTCCCGACCGGCCCTGCCAGCCGGAGCGACCCCTGCCGGCCACCGCGCGTCCCGCGCGGCTCACCAGGCAGACCGGACGGCACCGGCCCCACTTTGAGCAGGCCACTCCGCGGGCCGTATAGTGGCGCGTCAGGTCCCCATCGTCTAGCGGCCTAGGACACCGCCCTTTCAAGGCGGCAGCGCGGGTTCGAATCCCGTTGGGGATGCCAATGAAACCCCCGCAAGCCATTCCTGTCGGCTCCGGCTCTGCGTGGGAGCCAGCTCAACCGAATCGACGCTCGTCCTGCCCCACGAGGCCGGGTGCTTCAACCCCTTGACACAAAAAGCGAGTGCTGCTAGCTTTTCGGCCAGGAACCTGAGTGGTTCCCCAGGGTTGTTACTCGCAAGAGGCAAGGCCTGAGTCAGCTTCGGCTTGCTCACGCTTGCGCAATCCCGGGGCCAGCTCGGGTCTTTTTCGTCTTTCGGGCACCCTGTCAGCAGAGGTTCGAAGGAGAACAAATGCCCGCTGTCGATTACCGGACGTTGGCCGGTGACATCCTCGAGAAGGTCGGAGGCGAGTCCAACGTCGCCTCCCTGGCGCACTGCGCCACCCGCCTGCGTTTCCGGCTCAAGGACGCCTCGAAGGCGGACAAGCCCGGCGTCGAGCGCCTCCCCGGTGTGATCACGGTGATGGAGGCCGGCGGCCAGTTCCAGGTGGTCATCGGCAACAACGTGCCCCTGGTCTTCGCCGAGGTCGGCAAGCTCTCCTCGTTGACCGGCGACACGGAAGCGGCCGACGCCGGCCCCAGGGGCAACCTGCTCAACCGGTTCGTCGCGCTCATCTCTGCGATCTTCCTGCCCTTCCTGTGGACGCTGGCCGGCGCGGCCCTGCTCAAGGCATTCGTCGGCGCCGCGGCCTACTTCGGGTGGCTCGATCCGACCAGCAACGGCTACGCCGTCCTCAACGCCTCCGGCGACGCGGTGCTGAAGTTCCTGCCCGTCCTGCTCGCCATCACCGCAGCCAAGCGGTTCAAGGCCAACCAGTTCACCGCCGTGGTGCTGGCCGGCGCGCTGATGTACCTCGAGATCACCCAGTGGACCGGCCTCAAGGCCACCCCGTCCGACTTCTTCAGCATCCCGGTACCGGCCGTCAGCTACGTCGGCTCGGTCATCCCGATCATCTTCGTGGTCTGGCTCCAGGGCCACCTCGAGCGCCTCCTGAACGCCGGCCTGCCCGGCATGGTGCGCAACTTCGGCACACCGATGATCGTGCTGCTCGTGATGGTGCCGCTGACCATCCTCACCGTCGGCCCGGTCACCACCTACGCGGGCCAGGGCATGTCCTGGCTGATCACCAGCCTGTGGACCGTCGCCCCGTGGCTCGCCGGCGGCCTGATGGGCGGCCTGTGGCAGGTGTTCGTGATCTTCGGCATGCACTGGGCGTTCGTCCCGGTGATGATGGTCGACCTGTCCAACCAGGGCTACTCCGTGCTGTCCGGCGCCCTGCTCGCCCCGGTCCTCGCCCAGGCTGCCGCGGCTCTGGCCGTCTTCTTCCGCACCCGCAGCGCCAAGCTGAAGGGCCTCGCCGGCCCCGGCGCGGCGTCCGGCTTCCTCGCCGGCATCACCGAGCCGATCATCTACGGCGTCAACCTGCCCCTGAAGAAGCCGTTCATCTTCGGCTGCATCGGCGGCGCGATCGGTGGCGCCATCGGAGCCCAGGCGGGCTCAGCCCAGACCGGCTTCGCCATGCCGTCCGTCCTCGCCATTCCGACCTACCTGCCGCAGGGCCCGATCCCCGCCAGCTCGTTCACCTGGCAGATGATCGGCACCGGGCTGGCGATCCTGATCGCCTTCGTCCTGACCTTCGTCTTCGGTGTGAAGGACAGCCCGGACGTCGAGGAGGTGGCCGCCGACCCGATCGCCGAGGCAGCCACCGTCGGCGCCGTCGAGGTCGCAGCCCCCGTCAGCGGCCAGACCGTTGCCCTCTCCGAGATCAAGGACAAGGTCTTCGCCTCGGGCGCGCTCGGCAAGGGCATCGGGATCGTCCCCAGTGCGGGCACCGTCTACGCCCCGTTCGGCGGCACGGTGGTGAGCGCGTTCCCCACCGGCCACGCGTTCGGCATCAAGTCCGCCGACGGTGTCGAGGCGCTGATCCACATCGGCATCGACACCGTCCAGCTCGACGGCAAGGGGTTCACCGCCGCGGTCCAGCAGGGCCAGGTCGTGCAGGCCGGCGATCTGGTGGCCACCGTCGATCTGGACGCCGTGAAGGCTGCCGGGTACGACCCCACCACGATCCTCGTGATCACCAACACCGCGCAGTTCGCGGCCGTCCTGCCCGCCGAGGGTCATGCGGTCGCGCACGGCGACACCGCGATCGTCATCGAGCGCTGAGAGGGGCGGGCAACAATGACCAGTACCAACACGCCGTTCCCACCCGGCTTCCTGTGGGGTGGGGCGACCGCAGCGAACCAGATCGAGGGCGGGTACGCCGAGGGCGGCAAAGGGCTGTCGATCCAGGACGTGATGCCGCGCGGCGGCATGGCTCCCCGGGTCGACCGGCCCACCCCGGACAACCTCAAGCTGGAGGCGATCGACTTCTACCACCGCTACGCCGAGGACATCGCGCTGTTCGCCGAGCTGGGGTTCACGGTGTTCCGGCTCTCCATCGCCTGGAGCCGGATCTTCCCCAACGGTGACGATGCCGAGCCCAACGAGGAAGGCCTGGCCTTCTACGACCGGGTGTTCGAGGAGTGCGCGAAGCACGG
>Ga0334882_1001772_pt1 | contig 24319 bp, 25 predicted proteins | sample GraSluR1_MG_5_FD_207226 | JGI IMG/M metagenome (GOLD analysis project Ga0334882, IMG submission 207226) | Sludge microbial communities from methane-producing bioreactor in Wageningen University, Netherlands - Granular Sludge_15_04-R1 | ecosystem: Engineered > Bioreactor > Anaerobic >...
ACGTATTATTATCAAATGAAATTCCTAGATCATTTTGTAAGATGTATATAGCATCTGAAACCTGTTCTAATAATTTAGTCGGATTTAATATGGTCAATTGCTCCATTAAATTCGTTAGACTAAAATTTTTCAGAATATTCTTGTTTAAAACTTTCAGTTCATTATCATTAAAGTGTCTATTCAATTGATTGGAGAATTTACTTATATTCATTCCTAAAATCATATCTTCAATTGAAAAGAATTCTACATCTTCTAGATGTAGATTTAGTGTTCCAACAATAAAAAGAATATTGTTCTCTTTACGAAGCTCCGATAAATAGTTTTCATTTGCTAAAGAGTAATAGTCACACGTTTCTATGACAAGATCAGTATCCCTTGGAAAGCTATCTTCAAGTATCTTTTTTAATTTAAACGAAGTGCCTAATCCGCTTGCACAAGAACAGACAATCATATCCTTCTTAATATTTGATGATTCATAAATATAATCCACATTTTGATTTTCTTTTACTTGTTCAAGAATCTGTTTAAGCGGTAAATCTAATAATATCTGATTTGCAACATCAATAGCCATTCTTGTTGAAACATTGTTTAGTAGTCCGAATTTTTTTTGAGCGTCTAGTTCCAAATTTAGATAAATTTTCTCTAGTGAACCCATATCAACAAGTAAAATAATTTCTTCATATCCGGTACACTCTTGTAAGTATCTATTAATTTTATCTGCAATCTCACTACTTGAAGTCATTAGTGGCATATCAATGGCGTCGTATATATATCTCCCAACGATCCTATTAGCAGTACTTGCTATACAGGTTGCCGTTAGATCTCCGTGAGCCAAAATCAGTGCTAAACGTTTTTGTTGAAATTCTTTACTACACATTAACTTAAATAAAATAACCAAAACATTTTTTTGAATTTTTGTTAAATAAATATCCCCTATTTGAATAAAACGATTGACTAATTGAACTTCTCGACTACACCAACTATTAATATCATTGATGAAGGAATATAATTTATCGTCCGATGTTAATTGGATTTGATAAATCCAAGAATTTAAAAAGATAGAGGTTATTTGAAGATAATAATAGTCAAATTCTATTTGAAAATCTCTCTCTATTTCCTTAACATACTGTCTAAATCGAATCTCTTGATAGGTGGGATATGTTAAAGCTGAATTATTTTGGATATCAACATTCTTTTGTCTAAAATATCTATCATATTTCTCAAAAAGCTGCTGCTTGTCAGTGTCTTTCTTCCACGTTTGATAAAGATACTCTATAAGTTCGTTGATATTAAAAACTTCGTCTACTTTTTCCAAATCATCCATTTGAATATATTTTAATTCACTCTGTCTTTTCATAACCTTCATGCCGTTGAAATTCACCCATTGTGGTAAATGATACATTTGAATATAAAGTTCTTCCATATCATTTAAGAAAGAAAAGGCATTGGCACAGGTTAATTGAATGATATTTTTCAAATTGCCAACATTTCCACTAAAACGATAGTTTAATAAAAAGTCTAATAATTGTTGAGATATCAGTATTTTCTTTTCTAGTCTTTCTTCTTCTGATTTAAAAAAAATCTTGATTAGCTGTTTTCTTTCATAAAGAGAACGACTGTCTAATGTTGGAAGTGTTAGCTTTACAGGTATTCTTCTCAACAAAGTTGATAATAATTTATCCTCAGGTGGTTCTGATGTTGCAAATATAATCCAGCAACTTGATGTATACCAGTTTTCATTATCACCCATCCGATGAAATTTTCCCGTATCCATAAACTGAAAAAGTTTCTCCTGACATTCACTGCTCAATGCATGAATTTCATCTAAAAATAAGACCCCATTATTGGCTAATTCTGCTAATCCCTTTCTTCCATCTTCGGCTCCTGTATATGCACCTTTTACATGCCCAAAGAAATTGGACAAGAAAAGCTCTGGATTATTGGCATATTCACTACAATTAACGGAAATGAAAGACGCCTTCTCTTCGATATAATTATTGGCCAACAAATCCTTATACACATAATTTGCTAAATAGCTTTTTCCAGTTCCAGTCTCTCCATGAAGTAAAATGGGTAAGCCATTTGGCGGATAGTAGATTGCTGCTTTAATTTGAGCAATTATATTTCGCAGACTTCCTTGACTTCCGATAACCCTTTCTATTCCAAACCTAAAAGAGCTATCATACCATTTTTCCGCTTCCTCTGAAGAGCTAAAAATTTGTTGATTTGAAACTTTCTCCGGTAAAGAAAAGAAGATTACTGGACGGGTATTGATTTTTCCAAATTCTCCATCTTTTACGAATTCATTCAAATATTGAGAGACAATATTACGACTAACATTCAATTTTTCAGATATTTTCTGTGCGGTATTGTTCCCCCATTTATTTTTAATCTCAGAGTTCTCTGTGACATAATTGACAATGCGTTCTTTTAATTCTTCCATCATAACACCTCCTCGACACTATTTTAATTTCGTCGACAGTATTTTATCACAAATATGATTTGCTAAAAAGTCTTTATTTTATAGTTAGTAGGACATATTATAGAAACAAAAATGAACCCCCATACTTAGACTAAAATATCTTTTATAAATCAGTCATTAACATTTTGAAATATATTTAATTCGCTGGTCTTCAGATTTTTACTCCATCCTTATCGTTATCTGTACAAAAAATGCTATGGTCAAGGACATAACTTATAATAAGGGTTCTTACAAATTTTCTACTTTCTAAATACTTAAATATGGAGCATCTAACTCCATAACATTATACTCTAAATCGCAACGATTTCTGTATAACAAATAGATTCAGTATATACTACTATACAAACAAAAAAATCGTAATCCAACTACTTTTTTAATAGTCAGATCACGATCAAGATATTCTTTTAATTCAAATCAGGATCAATTTTTCTCCCATATCCAAAGGAACCATCGACCATTAGCGTTTGATAAGCAATATCCGCTCCTTTTTGGAAGCAGTTGATAATGTGTTCTTCATCCGTTCTGTCTTCACTATCCAAGACAAAATGACTGGCAAACGCCGCAAAGTATGCATCTCCTGCGCCCATTGTATCGTGAGGAGAATCAATTTTTCTTATAAAGCCTTGATAAGTCTTGTTCTTTTTATTATCAATAAAAATGGGACTCTTACTACCTCTTGTAAATAAAAGATACGGCACCTTTAAGGACTGACAGGTACTAATCAAACGATTGATCTCTACTTCGTCATTTCCAGCTACTGAAAATTGCGCCATATAAATGGATGGGCAAACTAATTTTAAATAGTCATTTGTCCGGTATTTATCAACATCGGAAAAATCAAATGAAAGTTTAACGCCTAAAACTTTCAATTCTTTTATTTTTTCCTCTGTTCGACTGTGGCAGCTCGTATGGACCAGAGCACTATTTTTTAGTAATTCTACAAGTTCTTTTGTTAGCGCGGGTGTCTCTCTTTTACCACGCACACCATCCACAAATTCTCTATCGCCTGATTTGATGATGACGTGAGCTTGTTCCGTTGGACCTGAGGCGGTATCACAATAAGAAATATCTACACCTTCAGATTCAATGGTCTGCCGCAAAAATTCCCCATCTGTATCTGAAGAAATACTGCCGACATAATAGGATTTTACACCGCTTTTTCGTGCATTGACTGCAAAATTTACTGCGTTACCTCCGGGATATTTTACATTATGGTTAATATAATAATCGACAACATTGTCACCAAAACCTACTACATATTGGGACATATCTTTTCACCTACTTTTAGTACTCGACAACCCGATAATAACGACGAGTATCTAGAGAATGATTGCGAATGTGCTCTAAATGCACACTCACTCTGCCTAACGCCGCCCACATCACTGGGGCGCAGAAGAATTCACGAAACTCGGTACTAATTCCTGGTAAATCATACTCTTTCGTATCAAAAACAGTGAACTTATCCGTATATTGTTTCGCAAAACGTTCAACGCGTTCATCCAAAGATCGTGTTTCTCCTTCTGTCTTCAATAGAGTTACACAAACATCTTTTTCTACCAATTCTAGCGTACCATGGAAAAATTCTGGAGATGAGACTGATTTTGTTCGCAGCCATTGTGATTCTTCCAATACACACATGGAATACGAATAGGTAATTCCCCATAAGTTTCCACTTCCGATCCAGATTTGATAGGGATCATTTTGAAACGCTTCTGCATATATTTTCCCTTTTTCATCCGCCTGTTCCCGAACAGCATTCAGCGCTTTAGGTAATTGCTTCAACTCTTCTACAAAGCGAGGATACTCTGGAAATTCACCGTTCAAGTTCATGATCGACATAATCAGGAAGTATAAAGGCATCTCCTGTGGACGTCCATCTAAGTAATTAATTGAATACGTGGTCAGTGCTTCTAGTGGTGTCTTTTCTTTACTAACGATGCCTACTGTTGGAATATTGGATTCCTTTAAATATTCTGCTGCTTTGATTGTTTCTTTTGTGTCTCCAGATTTTGAATACAAAATAACCAGTGATTTTTCATTCAATTGTTTATGTCCCGTTAAAACTAACTCAGCTGCCGTCATTGAAAAAACGGGAATAGTTGATTTTGTCGTTAGGATATATTCAAATGGCTGCATGACAGCCACTGAACCACCTGATGCCGTAAAGAAAATGTTGCTAATACCAGCTTCATGCACCTTTTTAGCAATCTCCTCGACCTCTGTACGGATACTATAGATCCGCTTTCCCTTTTCTTCCATTTCTGTTGCATCAAAGTTTAACATTTTCTCTCTCCTTCAATTGATTTTTAATTAAGTAGTTAAGAAGCCAAAGAAAGCTGCTACTATCCCAAAAATAAAGATTCCAAATAGTACATGTGTCGTTTTAAATCCTTTTTTTAACATCCAATAAACAAGTAGTACACAAAGGAGTGAAAGCATGTTTGGTAAGATGCCATCAATGATGCTTTGAATTTTAGTCGCTTCCTCCCCTTGTCCAATCGAACCGGCTACTTGAATTGAAACCATACTTCCAGACATACCACCGATTACCATCAATCCTAAAATAGAAGCCGCATGGGTCAATGTTTTCATGACACCAGAGGATTCAATATTTTCCAAGAGCTTTGTCCCGAACTTGTAGCCTTGCATCACACCAAAATAACGTAATAGAAAATTAGGCACATTGAAGATTAATAGAAATAGAATCGGACCTAAAATATTCCCTTCTTTTGAAAAAGAAGCACCCACACCAATACCAATCACTAAAAGTGTACCCCAAAAAAGGGAATCTCCAATCCCAGCTAATGGTCCCATTAAAGCAGTTTTTATCGATGTGATTGTTGCTGTATCAAAATTCTCAGGATTTTTCGCATTTTCCTCCTCCATTGAAACAACGATTCCCATGATAAATGTTGATAGTGGTGGTGCCGTGTTAAAGAACTCCAGATGACGTTGAGCTGCCTCTTTTTTTCCAGCCTCATTGTTTCCGTAGATTTTTTCTAATGCCGGCATCATAGCAAAGGCAAAGCCCATGTGCTGTTGACGTTCAAAGTTCCAAGAAGCCTCAAGGGCACAGGAACGAATACAGATCTTCTTTAAATCATCTTTCGTAAGTACTCCATCATTAGAAGTCATCATCGATCGACACCTCCTTAGATACGGTTTGTTTATTTTTGTTCTCCATTGTTACGATGATATAGGCCAAACATACACCAAAGATTGCAATGCCGAGAATAGGTACATTCAGGTAGCTGAACATCGCAAAACCAATAACGAAATAAACCAAAACATCCTTCTTAAGCAACATTTGTAGTAAGATCGCGAACCCAAGGGCTGGCATGATTCCTGCTGCAATGTTAATTCCATCTTGAACAAACGGTGGAATCGCATTTAAAATACGTTCCATCACAGGACTTCCTAAATAAAATGAGAATCCAATAAAAAGTGCTCGTGGCAAACTTTTAACTAAAATAAATCCTAAAACATGCATTCTAGAGATACCTTTTAGATTTCCTTCTTGAGCAAAAGTATCTGCTTTACGGGCAATCATCGGTAAAACGAGTAAGGTAAGTAAGTTATCGACTAATAGGAACAAAGCAGCTATTGGAAAAGCTAAAGTTAAAGCAAATTCTGCTCCTTTACCTGTTGCAATTGCAAAAGCAGTTCCTAATATCCCTCCTGAAACGATATCTGGCGGACGAGCTGCTCCAATTGTTATCGCACCAACAAAGGCCAACTCTAACGTTGCCCCCATCATGATACCCATCTTCAGGTCTCCCATGATCATACCGACGAAAACTGATGTTACAATCGGACGAGAAAGATTGTTTGTACCAGTCATCCAGTCGATGACAATCACAGCAGTCAAAATGGCCAATAGAATGGCTTGTACCAAAAGACTATCCATGATATTCCCTCCTTTTTTTATAATAATTTGCTTAAATCAACTGCTTTATCCGTTGGAACCTGCTGCGCAAAGACGTGAAAGCCTTCAGCAACCATCGAGTTAAGCTCCGACCTGTCCTCGTCTGAAACAAAAACCGTATGGGTTAACGCGGAACTACCTGGTGCCTCTTTCACACTCCCGATATTAATCTTATTAATTTGGTCTACTTTTTGAGCCAATCGATGTGCATCAGCGATAGTCTTTGTCACAATAAATAGTTTGTATTTATCGGTCTTTCCGTCATTGATCGCTTCAATTGAATCCTCAATCGATTTTATGACCACCTTTACATTATGCGGTGCAGCAAGCTTGAGTGTCGTTTTCTGAACTGGATCATCAAGAATGTCATCATTCGCAACTAGGATACAATCCGCATTGATAGCATTTGTCCAAGTTAATGCCACTTGTCCATGAATCAATCGATGATCCACTCTCACTAGTTTGATCATTTCCCCACCTCCTCTCGAGTTAAAACTCATCTGCGACCTGTTCATAATTAAGACGGTTACAAAACTTCATCGCCTCCGATGATGAGTGAATCGCGTGATCAATGACTTCTGGTAGTTTGAATGTGGTAGCTGTCTGGCTCTTCAGATAGATGTCTACTAACAGGCTTAAGTTCACACCAGAAACTAAGTAAACATTCTCCAACTTTGGTAAACGTTTCAGCCACTCATTATTAATACTTCCGCCAAAAATATCTGTCAAAACGATCAATTCATTTTCACTATTTTGGGATAAATAGCGATCAATCATTTGCTCAACATCGTTATTTCCATCCACATACGCACAAAGAGTATCGATATTTTCCACGTCGCCAACAATAAATTTTAATGTTTCCAACATCCCCTTTGCTAGTGGACCGTGACTCATACATAAAATTCTTCTCATCCTTTCTACTCCTTTCACTTTGATAAATGCAATGACTGTGCCAAAATCTGTCACCCCTGTTTTCAAGCGGTTTGTAAAACAAAAAGTGACACTGTTTAATAATTGCAAACAGTGTCACTCTAAAATTTCAATTAATAGTTGATCACGATATTACTCACATAGGCTAACTCTTCTATCGGAATACTGATATTATAGAGACCCTCGATATTTTTTAATGAACGCTTCACTGCTTTGATTTCCTGTTCATTATTCTTGAGAAAAATCTCCAGCTCTGGAAAACTGCTAACTCCCTGATTCCGGATCAAACGTTCGATCATACAGCTAATATGCACATACAGATTGATTTTGCTCATTGATGATAGCTGTTTACCGGAAAACAACTGATACTCATTCAAACAATCCTCAATTTGATTGACAACTTTTTCGGCATCTAAAATCGTCAGACTATCGATCAAGCGATTCAATGTACTGTTTTTGACAATATTCTCATTAATCGAATTGGCAGTCTCTTTACCATACAAACGCAAAAGGACTTCGTAAAGCTTTCCGACTTCACCATCAAATAGTTCTTCTAACGTGATATAAGGAATGTGTTCGATTTTGGGATCGTCAGTACCAATAATTGCGATAATCTCTTTGGTCTTAAGCAAAAAATCTACTTGTTTGCTATCTGTTAGTGAATCATTTTCATAAGGTATGAACTCGATTCCTAATTGCTTTGGTAAATTTCTTTCCAGCATCTCCTTAATTTTAATTGCTGTCCCTAGTCCGGTACTACAAGAAACTAGAATTGTACGTTTTCGTGATTTAGTTGGGAAGATCACCTGCTTTTCAAATTGAGAAAAAGGTAGTTCTTTGACAATTTTTTGTATATCACCGGATTGTTGGATCAAATTAGCTGTTTCTATGGCCATTTCTGTCGTCACATTATTTATGATGACTGTCGGAACTTCCACCAAATTCTCAATGTCTTTTCTGATTTGTACAAGACTTCCCATATCTACAAATATCACTAGACCCTCTTTTGGGTTACGGAATTCGATATAGTGCATCAAGCGCTCAATTACTTCCTTGACCGAAATATCTAATGGCATATCGATTGAATCAAAAACAAACTGTTCCACTAAACGATTTGCGACATTCGCAATACTACTAGCAGTGGCAAAACCGTGAGCCAAGATAATTGCATTGATCTTATTGTTATCGCTTTTCGTATCACAGATAATACAAAGCGTGATATACAGCTGATCCCACACGGTCAATTTAGTGTCTAACGAATTTTCAAAGAATACCAGAAAAATATCTAGGTCTCTTAAGTACTTTTGTTTAAGATTTTCTAACAACTTTTCGATATACGCTTCTGTCTCATCTGGTAATGCATTCTCCCAAGGATCTCGCATGGCTAAATAATTAGCAATCGATTGGACAGTATACCCAGATAAATGAATGAATAAACTAGGGGCAATTTTTTGAACGACCTTTTGCAATTCTGGTAAATAATACTTCGTTAAAAGTTCCGTTTTATTTTCATAGATAAAATGTTCATTGAACTCAGACAAATAATTTCTGGTGATTTGGCGAAACTCCTCGTCGGAGATGCTGCATGTTTGACTACTTTCATAGCAAGTAAAAATTTTATTAAACAATTTCTGCAAGTGATTCGCAAAAGTGGATGTATTTTCTTCATCATGTACATAGTTCCCATTGCTAAAAATGTAGAATCGTTGACTATACACACGATTTGGATACTGTTGATTGTCAAAGGTTAAGTATCTCTTGGGTAAATCAGCGATATGAATCTCAATGTATTTTTTACCATCATCATAAGCGATCTTTCCGGCAATGGTTTGCTTAATCAAACCGGCTAGCTCACCAATATTCCCTAACAGCTTCAGCCGAATCAAATAGGTTAACGCCGCCTCTGATACCAAAATTTCTTTTTGAATCAGAGCAGATTCATTTTCCAATAAATGAAAAATGATCTCTTTTCTTTCGTTTGCTTTGCGTTCCTGATAAGTTGGTAAAGTACAAATAAAGGGAATTCGACGTTTAAAGGTATCTAAGAACAGATCCTCCTTTTGCTCCGTTGTCGCAAAGATATAACGAACCTTAGATTTGCGCCAAGGACCGCTCTCTCCTACCCGTCGAAACACACTTTTGTCCATATGAGTAAATAGTTTTTCTTGCCCTTCTGGAGGCAAGCGATGAATTTCATCGAGAAATACGATTCCCCCATCAGCGGCTTCGATAATTCCTATATGATCATTTTCGGCACCAGTAAAAGCCCCCTTCATATGCCCAAACAGCTGGCTCGTTAAAAGCTCAGGATTGTTAAAATATTGCGCGCAATTCAGTTCCATAAACGGGGCATCTTCCGCAATAATCCCCGTTGCACGACAATACTCAGCCAACTTCTCTGCTAAGAAGCTTTTTCCGACACCGGAAGGACCAAAGTACATAATCGGCAAGCCTTCTGGGTACTTCATAGCTGATATTCCTTGTTGAATTGGCTCTCTTAAACTTTGCTGATAACCAATTAAATTAGAAAAAATTTTCTTTTTCGGATCACCGATCAGCTTTTTCTTAAAATCATCAACTGTTGCGAATTCTTTTTCGATACTTGAATAATTGATCTGTTCATTCAGAAATTCCATCGGAATGAACAAGACAGGACGACTATTAATTTTGATTGCTTCTCCCTGCTCAACAAGTTCATTTAAATGTTTACTCGCTGTATTACGCTGGATTCCAAACGTTTGCGCAATATACTGAGCATTGCAATTTTCAGGTAGTTCTCGTGGAAAATCACATTTCTCCAATAAAGAAGACAGTTCCTTTAAAATGTTTTTTTTCATAGCGATCCCTCCTTCTTGAATCATCTTACTTCTAATATACTTGATTCTGAAAAAAAATGCTGTCCTTTTTAAACCAAAGGTATTTTTATAAAATTACCATTGACACATATTTTAACCTGTGGTATTTTTATCTTGCAAAATAAATTACCAATGGTAAAAAAGGAGAGGTTTACATGTTTAATTTTGATCAAGAACGATTTTTGAAGACACAAAAAGGAGCAGTCGCAGCAAACAAAGAAATCACAGAGATTTTGAATTCCTTAGCTACTGATTTAGAAGAGATTTACTTCATTGGCTCTGGCGGAGTTGGTATTTTATTTGATTCTACAGTAGAATTTGCCCGTACGAGAAGTAGCTTCGCTTTTCATCGCGTAATCGCAGCAGAGTTTATGCTCCATCCGAACAAAACTTTTTCTAAAAAATCATTAGTTGTGATCCCCTCACTCTCAGGAACTACCAAAGAAACACTTGAACTAGTTGCTTATTGTAACGAAAAAAATGTTGACACTCTTGCTCTTGTTGGAAGCCCTAATACTCCACTTGAGGAGGCTGCAACTTATTCTGTCTACAACGATGTGTTAGATGATACTTCTTCAGAAAGTTATTACTTACAGGGATTGATGATTGCTTTATACATGATGAAGCAACGGAATGAAATCGATGAGGCTATGTACAATACCTATGTAACAGATTTTGAAAAACTACCAGAAGCATTAGTTCATGCGAAAAAACAGGCAGAACCTATGGCCCAAGACTTCGCTAAACAGCATAAAGATACCCCTTATCATATCCTGACGGGTGCTGGAGATAGCTTCGCTGAAGCCTACTACTATGGCATGTGTATCCTGGAAGAAATGCAATGGATCAAAACAAGACCTGTACACGCAGCTGACTTTTTCCACGGAACACTTGAATTGATCGAAAAAGGTGTCAGTGTGATTATCACTGAAGGTGAAGATGACTCTCGTGTGCTCTCCGAACGCGTTAAAAACTTTGTTCCTAAATTTACTGATACTTCTATTGTGATTGACACCAAAGATTATGAGTTACCAGGTATTTCTACAGATACAAGAAAAATCATCTCTTCTATTGTCTTGGCCACAGTATTTGAGCGTATCAGCGCCTTCTTAGAAGATGAAAGAAATCATCCTTTAACAACTCGTCGTTATTACAAAAAGATGGAATATTAAATAAGCAAACAGAAATTTAGGTGTTCACCACAAAGTCTTTATCCTTGTGGTGACTCTTTTTAAATTTAAAGAGAATACCTATATTTTCTAGGCACAAGTAACAAATAAACTAAGACAAACAAGGAGTATTGGTTATGAAAATTGGCGTAATCTGCAGCGGTGGTGATTCTCCTGGGATGAATGCTGCCATTTTAGGAATAAAGCAAACGATTGAAGCAAATAGGAATTTAGAAGAAGTATTCTTTCAAAACGGCTATCAAGGGATCTATGAGAATCATACGATCTCCATTGAGACGAATACTATTGATATGAGTAAAGCAGGAACCGCAATCGGTACCGCTCGTTTTGAACAAATGCGAGAAGCTGAAATTAGACGAAAAATCATCGGAAATCTGAAAAATCAAGGGATAGAGACATTGATCGTTATAGGTGGTAATGGTTCTCTCAAAGGTGCTGCATTACTAAAAGAGGAATCAGACATGAATATTTCTGTCATAGCCGGTACAATCGATAATGATTTTCCTGAGACAGACTATACATTGGGATTCGATACCGCTTTGAATACATTGATCAAAGCAACTGACGAGCTAACAACCACTGCCAACTCGCATAATCGGATCATGATCGTAGAAGTGATGGGCAGAAACTGCTTTGCTCTAGCAGAAAATGCGGCAATTGCGACTTCTACCTTATGGATCAAAAACAGCGATAAAGAATACTTACACGGATTATGCAAAAAGTATCACTCATCAATGTATTCTCCTATCCTACTACTACCCGAGGGATTGCCCAACAAACAAAAAACAGTCGAATTCCTCACAAAAAACTTACCAATGGAAACTAAATATATGAACATGGCTTATCTTCAACGCGGTGCTTCGCCTAGTTACTACGATCGCTATATGGGATATAGATGGGGAAAATTAGCCATAACAGCTAGTTTAGAAAATAAATTTGGGATTTTAAGTCAAAAGAATGGTAAAATTATCATCATACCTTGGTAAAAAAGGATGAATGATAATGATTTTTGATAAAGTAAAGGAAAAAATAGAAGAAAAGTATATTACAACTGGTAAAACCTCCGATTTATTACCCTCGGAGCGTGAATTAGCGAAGGAATTTTCAGTGAGTCGTCCTACTGTCAGAAAAGCGCTAGCGACTTTAGAACAAGAAGGACAGATCTTTAAAAGTGAAGGACGCGGCTACATTATCAAAACGAAAGCTGCTCCGGACAAATATATTGACCATGAACTAGACTCGTTTATCGGCTTCTTTCAAGATGCTATTCAACAAGGAAGAAAAATCAGCTCAAAGATTCTCCAGCAAACAGTCGTACCAGCAGACTCAACGATTAGTGCTTATTTAGAAATTGATCCGGGAGATCTTATTTTAGTTTTGGAAAGAATCCGCTATATCGATGATCTTCCAACCTGTATTGCAAAATCATGCATCCCTTTAGCAGTACTACCTGAAATCGTCGAACATGATTTTTCTAAAGAATCATTATTCTCAGTTTTAGAGGATAAAGGCATCAGTTTGGCTTTCGCTAAGCGTTCTATCGAGGTCACTCCACCAAATAATCTGGAAAATCTCTATCTTGAACTAGAAGATCACGAACCCGTTTTTGTTTTTACTAGTATTGGGTTTACTAAAGAACATAAACCATTTGAGTATGAAATTTCTAAATATCCAGCGTATAAAACAAAATTTGAAAGCACTGTTTCAAAATAAAGAATATCAATAACCCATGCAAGAAAGCTTAGTGATAGTTACACCAAGTCATCACGTCTATATAAAAAGGATTAGTGCTTTAGGTGTTTTTGATGGAAAAAAAATTGGCTTAGAGTTACAAGTATCCATGTTGATGTTACGCCCCTCCATAACAATCACCCTAGCTACATAGAATAGCTAGGGGTTCGTTACGGAACAAACTAATTACATAGCGAGTTGTTAGACAATCAACGTAAATGGACGATTAAGCACAAATAAGGCTGTATCCATAGGATTGGATACAGCCTCTTGGTATATTTGGTTTAGTTGTTGGATGACATTTTCGTCAAACCTCATGGTAATTCTGACATCTTCTTTGTTCAATGGATCAAACTCTACCTTCTCGATAAAGGAACGATAGACTTGTTTGATTACCGCTTTCTCTGCATGCTCTAGCATCTCTTTTAAAGCCTTCAGTATTTTCTCGACATCAGTAACTTCTACTAGTTGATCTTGATGATCTAAGACCGAAAGTATCTCCCGTTCTCGTTGCTTAGAAAAAATCAACTGTTCAGTCAATTCTTCCTTTCTTTGGTTGATATCCTCGCTGAACTCATTTGCAATGGCCTCAAATTGCTTCCAGCTTTCAAGCTTCTCACTAATATCTTGGATAGTTGTTTCAAGCACTGCTAATTCTTGTTCCAAAGGTTTGATTTCTTCACGAATTCTTGCATTGATTTCCCTCACTAGAACATCTAAAAATCCAGGTACAGTAATAATTTCAACTAATCTATCAGCCACAAACTTTTCAATAAAATCAGCGCGAATAGAATTAGCACTACATCCCGAACCAGCCTTCCCTTTTCTTCTGAAATTCGCACATGAATAATAGCGGATTTTCTTCTTCGTGCCATCTTTCAAGGTGTTTGTTACATTGGATGCTGCAGTAGGGCCAGAGCAGCGGGGACATTTTAGAATACCCGTGAGAAGATTCTCTCCCCTATGGTTCCATGTTGGCTGGATCGACTCTGTTTCCAATCGTTCTTGGACCTTTTCGAAAAGTTCTTTTTCTATGATTGCTTCGTGAATAGAATCTGTAACAATCACGTCATTGCTCAAACCACGTCGGCGTTTTTTCTTCCACTGTCGATACTTTCCGTATTGAATAACACCGCCATACTTTTGATTTTTCAAGATCGTTTTGATTGAATCGGCACTAAAGCTGTTTCCTTTAACAGTTTTAACACCACGTTTGTTAAGATCGTTAGCTATTGCTAGATAGCCCTTTCCTGATGCAAATGTAGAGAAGATGTATTTTACAATCTCCGCTTCTTCCGGCACAATGAGCAATGTTTTCCTTCCCTGCTCGTCTATGCCACTCTTATATCCCAGCATTTTCCCGCCAGTGAACCGACCTTCTTTTGCTAGCGTATTCATCCCCTCAGCAGTTAGCTCACTGCCGCGTTCTCTTTCGAACTGTGCTACAATCGCAAACAGGTTTCTCGTCAAATTTCCAGATGAGCCTTCTTCATTTAACTGTTCCGTAATGCTGATTAACTCAATATTATAACTTTCTAGCGTGCTAACAATTAAAAGAAAATCTTCCAAATCGCGACTCGCTCGCGATACCGAATAAATAATAACAGCATCAAATAATCCTTTGGCTGCATCCTCTAATAATTGAAGCATTCCCAAACGATGATCAATATCTGCTCCTGATATCCCACCGTCTACATAGGTTTGACCGAAAACATAGCCTAAACTTTCAGCCTTTTCTTTAATTTCTGTCTCTTGGGTCACTAAACTGATTCCAAAATTTTTCTGGCGATCTGTGGATACGCGCACATATCCTACAGCAACTTTCACTCCAAGCTTTCGGCGTTGTTGTCGGTTAAGTAGTTGTGGCTGATTAGGTGATAATTTACTTTCTTTCATTTTCTTCACTCCATTCTAGTAGGTTGTGCTCTGGTAATTTAGTAAGATAAATTTCTTGTAGCTCATTCAAATCAGACAATCGAATATGATCAATCAATTGAAAGAAAAATGCATCTGGTAAACTGCTGTCCGTAACGAATAGACCCTTGACTTCGCTCACCGTAATAGTTGAGCGATTGTTAATCAGTACTTTTTCTCCATTCAATTGTGATAGTTGCTGCGTAAATTCTTTCGCATCAATATGTTGCCCTTCGTATTGTAAGAACAGTTTTTTCTTTCGGCGTTGAAGATATTCTTGTTGTTTTTCTTCCTGCTTCTGCTTGGATGCTTGCTGACGCTTTATTTGGCGAAGAAGTTGATCTAAAAACTTTACATTGGACAAAAAAGTTTTTGTTGTCTGTAAAACCGTCTCTTCCAAATGATCTGCTGACAAACGGATAGCCAATTTCTTTTCACGATGAATGGGATTCGCACACTCATAATAACGCCTTATTTTTCCATTTTTACTTGCGTAGTTATGCACTCCTATATGCCACCCACATGAGCAAAATAATTTCCTTCTTAAAGGATACTGAGCATCATGTTTCTTAGGCTGTTGTCGTTGTTTACGGATTTTCTGAACCCGTTCAAACGCTTCGAGTGAAATAATCGGTTGATGATTGCCTTTGTAAGTGGTACTTCCTTTTCCTAAAAATCCTGCATAGGTTTGATTTTTCAGTATTCTAGAAATATCTAGATCTAAAAAGGATCTTCCATATATAGTTAATCCTTTCTCGGTTAGTACTTGGCAAATTTTCTTGTATCCCAAACCAGAAAGATAGAGGTCAAATATGTCTTTCACAACGCCGCTTTCTGCAGGAACGAGAATCAATTTTTCTTTCGTATAGGTATATCCAAAAGGGGCACTCCCAATCGGTTTTCCTTCTTTTCTTCGTCGATCACTATTACGTAAAGCATGTTGCCGACTCGTCTCTAAATGTGCTTGGGCCACTGCACCTAGCGAATAGATATAGAATGTACGTGTTGAGCGTGACATTGTATCAGGGATTTTTTCTTTCACCGAATGAACGGTAATAGCATGTTGATCAAATAGATTGAGTAAATAGTTTAAGTCGGTTATTTCTCTAGTCAGCCGATCGTAACTAGGAACGAACAAATGACCATGATCCAATACATCTGAGCGAATCCAGTCTAGTAATATCTTCATTTTTGGGCGATTCAAATTTCGTGCAGATTGTCCTTTTTCAAACAAGAAATTCTCCTTCGGAATGATCAAGTTGGACTTTTTTGCTTCTGTTTCGCACAGACCTTTTTGAGATTGTAAGGATACTTTTCCCTTTTTCCAATCAGAGCTTCTACAATAAGCGACGTTCATCCTGGTTCCCTCCTAACAAAAAAAGAGGACTATCTGTCCCCTTTTCACGTTTGTTCTATGGTTGTAAGTAGTACATTAGCCCTTTGGCCAATTCCTTTGCCAAAGGTTCAAACTGTTGGGTATACTCCTCATCTAGTGGAAGATGATGGCTGTTTTCTGTTTTCATTTAATCACCACTTTCTATTTAATTGTTACGACTCTCCAAGTCTTTTGGATATGACCATTTTTTGTTTCGCGTTTACCATAGTTCTTCAGCAATCCTTTTTTCTTTAGGCTACTTAATGCTGCACCTATGCTTGCTGGATTAATACCAATAACGTTTGCTGAATTGTAAATCTGCTCTGTAGTGAAGGGATTCTCCCCATACACCCTATACACATATTCATAGACTTTTTGATCATTTGTTTTTTTCATTTAATTACCGCCTTTACAGTTATTTTGATTACTTGATACTGGAAAACCTGTTGAATGCATTACTCGCTTTCTTCATCTGTACTTGCCGATTCTTCAACAACCGAGGTCAAAACAGAAGATTGTTTAGTTTGTTCACTTGCGATCCGCTCCTTTGTTGCTTCGTAAACATCCCAGAAAAGATCCGTTGTCCACCAAACCCGAACAGACTTTTTCATTTTTTCGGATTCCTTAGGACTAAGTTCCCGATTGTCCAAATAACCGGATTTCTTTTTGGCATAGTAATAGCTACTGATATCGGAATCTGTTAATCCATGCTCGCTTTTCAGCTGATCGTTGATTATTGTTGGTAAATATTCAAGATTTGGTTGTTCTGCATAATTCGCAATTACTTCGTGTACGCGCCAAGAGATAGACTTTGGGTTAAGCGTTCTTACTGATCGTGGAGACGTTTTCGCTACCATTGTTTCTTCCCATCCTTTTATTTTTGCTCCAACCGTATCACTAGAGGATTGATTATCGATTGGTGTTTCTTTTTTGACAACAGGAATATCACTTACTGTATCCTCGTTTCCTTGAATATTTACATCACTAAGACTCTTTGCTATATCAGTCTTAAATTCTGGTTGTTTGTCCTCATTGAACATCCCTGGTTTCTTAATGACTACCATTTGCATCAGCCTTCTTTCTTTTATAGTTATTATTGATTTGCACCCTTCTTAGCTAAGCGATCTGCGACTAGATTGAATGGATCATTCGCATGTGCTTTTACTTTCTTAAAATGAACACTGATTTTTTCTACTTTTTGGTCTATAAGGTATACATATGATTGAGCAATTGCACTCCTTGCCGACCATGTACCATCAGCCCATTTTTCTATTCCCTCATAGTCGTAGCAAATGCAAACCTCATTGTATCCTTTGTATTCTGCGTAATTTAAAGCCTGCAATACAGCAACAAGCTCTCCACCGATTTGACGACTACTTAAATAACTAGGATTACTCCCAGAACCATATTTGTAGAAGCCTTGCTTACCATCTATAACAGTCACAAAGCTCCATCCATACTGGTTCTTTTTAGGATTATAAGAACCATCAGTATAAAACTTGATATGTGAGTTTTTCTTTTTCTTCATAACAAACTCCCTTCCGTATTCAATATAGAGCTGATCTTGAAAGCTCTGGAATCCGTCATCCAAGATCAGCATTGACTAAATCTAAACACCCCATTGTGGTTCTGTTTCTTCTAGGGAGCTAAAGTTGTCTGGATCATCATAATCAATCATCTAGGGTTACACCCCCTTTTGTTTCGCACGAGTTAAGCCCATATAAGCTTTGCCGCCGAACATAGGATAGATAATCTAAGTACCATTTTGCCAATGGTTGACGTCTCACCTCTGATCGCCTATGAACACCTGATCGAAATTGGATAGTTGTTTTCAGGACATCTGCGATAAACTCCGAAAACCTGTCTGGCTGATCTAATATGGCTGCCACCACTTTTTCACCCCAGAAATTACGGAAACGAAGTTCTACCCGAAACCAATAAGAATCACTGTCAGACTCTAACTGCTTGTCATAGACGATGATATACAGATCACTCGTGCGTTTGCCAAAGTAAATACTATCGCCTTTAACCTCAGCTGTTTTTACGTGATACTCCTTAATCGTTCTGCTTATCCTGAAGCGAGAAGTCACTAGTCGTTTCTTTAGGTAGCTTTCAGCACGAGTAGGAGATAACGTTTCTTTAGTGTAACTATCTATCGCTATATCTATTCGTTTGATCGAATAACGTTCAATAGAAACATGCTTAGCTATCATCGTTAGTTGTTGGAAAAAGTTTCGCCAAGAGTGATCTGCCTGCTCTTCTAAGAAACGACATCCAGCAGAACGAATTTCCAGTAGCACCACTGGCTTTGTTCCCTTGTTTTCGTAATGAATAAATATCACGCCATTGGTAAGTACACTTTGGAATCCGCGCATGTTGCTATCTACTACTTTAAAATCATCAATTAAATGAGCAAACAGATAGCCGCACACATCCGAAACACTTGCACATACAAATGAAATCATGATGTAATCAATAGTCATAAGTAACTCCTCCAGTGAGACTGTCACCCCCGATACTACTAGTATTACTAGTCACTCTCGGGGTAACATTTTTAGAGCGGCTTTCCTTTTCCACTACTAAGAATTGTCAACATTTCCGCCGTCAGGAATACTGAGCCAAGGGAACTGTACTACCTGCAAAGGAAATAAATCACGAAATAACGTGTATACTCGACCGTCTTTTGTAACTTGTTGGTGAAAGAAAACGATACAGACAGTCCCTATGAGGTGATCGAGGTCAAAGCTTTTCTCCCCACCATTTCCTGTTGGTTGCCCAAAAGCTGTCAAACATGCTCCAACTGCTTCCCCTACTGAATAATTGAAGCCTTGACTCAATCCCTTTTTGGAAATTTCAATCCGAGAATTCTGCCAAATTGTCTTGCCCGTATCATCTAACTCATCGCATGAGATAAAAAGTTTTCTCCCATTGCTACTATGCGTCACATGTTTGATTTTCATTATTTTCGGCAAAACTTCCGTGCTTTGCCCGCCGTAAACAATATTGGTCATTTGTAAGCACTCCTTTTTTGCTACATTTTCTGTCAGGAAGTGGTAGCATCAGAAAAATATTCGCCTTTCTAATGAACGAATGATTTAGCTACTATCTTCCTGACAAATGCCAGTATACATAGGCTGATTTCCTTTTCCCATGTTGTCCAATAACAAAATCATTAGTGCAAAAACATCTTTTTGAATATTCTGACTATTTACAAAAAAAGTGAATCCGCATTTTTGCGAATTCACTCACACTACACTTCAAAAATTTTATTATAAGTAAAAGTTAGGCTATCTAATAATTCATATTGATCCTTTTTGTCGGTATTAGAAAATTCCTTTTTGTTCCTAATTTGAATATTCAAATTTTGTTGAAGAAATTTTGATTCAGGAAATTTTTCCTTGAAAAGTTTTTTGACTTCCTTTGCTATACTTTCCAGATGAACAATGCTGACATCCGGATAAATTATTTCTTGTAATACCTCTGATACTTCCTCTTTACAATTACTATTTATTGATTTTTTTACTTTTTTTAAACTCGTAAGGATCTTTTCTAAATCGCGGCCTCTTGGATTAATATTATAAATATTATGGGTAGCTACTCCATCTAAAAAAAATAAAAATTCTTTATCCTCTTCCACATTCTTTATTAAATCATCGTAACATTCGAATACATCATCTGATTGATCCATAAGATGATCCATCAGCTTCTTTCTTTTTCCCATGATATTTGAACCTTGTTTATCCTCATGCATAACTCTGTTTTTATTATTTTCTATGTATTCTTTTTGGGAGGCTAAAATAGCTTCGTCTTTTAAAACAGGTTCGGAAACACTTTGATTTTCTACAATCAAATCACTAAAGGTCTTTGTATAATTCATAGCAATCCAAACAGAGAAAAAAAGACAATCGTCAATTGTAATAGGAATATAGTTATCTTTTTTATCCTTTTTGTCCTCCTTGCTTTTCGAAATATCCATTATTTTTTCTATACCACTATCATTGTTATATCTATTTCGAAAAGCCTTTGACCAATTCAATACCTCAATCGCTTTTTTAAACATTGAAAAGAACTTTTCATTATTTTCTATTTTCTTCCATTGTTTATCCTTGTCCAACGTGGGAACAAGCATTCTCCATTCGTTAATACTAATCTCCATATATTAATCACTTCCTCTATGTTATAAATTTTATTTCACTTAATCTATGATTACAATAGATTGAGAAAGCAAAAAAAGAAGGATCATTACTTTTGGCAATGCTCCTTCTTAAAACCTACTTAACTTTAATATGACAATACTTTCCTTCACCGTGATCATAAGAAATGACATCGGTTTGCCCAGCCTTTAAACTATCACTTGGGATCACATCAAATCCCCATGGTAATTTGTCAATGTTGTTGATATGGATATCAAAACTGCCATCGCTAGCTACTTCAACAGTGCCCATAATGGTACCACCATCATTGATCGCCAAATGTTTAGCACCACCACCAGCACTGTATACGCCTTTTAATTTGATTTCACCATTATTAGCTTTTGCCGTACCAGGTGAATCAACACCTTCAGTGATAGTTAATTCGGGCAGCGCATTTGCCTTGTAACCTTCTGTTGTGGTGTTAGAAGCAGTCTTCTCCATCTTTTGACCGTTGTCTAATTGCTCTGTCATTTCTTTGATTAACTTTGCCAGTACTTTAGAGCCATTTTCTAAGTCAATCGCTTTTCTAGAATCTTCTCGAATAGATGCGTCTAATCCACTGACGCCTTGTTCTTCGTACTTCTGCAACCATTCAAGTTGTTGAAGCTGTTCTTCGTAATCGGTGCCTTTTGCTTTTGCGGCTTTCCCTTTTTCGTCTGATCCTGGTAAATCGGCGTAACGGATCTTTTCTTTTGCTTCTGTGAACTTCCCTTTTTCAGCTAAAGACTCCGCTTCTTTCAACATTGCTAAATAATCTTTGGTGGCTTGCTGACTATTTTTTTCTTGGTCTTCAATAGCTTGAGAAAACTCTTCGTCGGCTTCTTTCGAACGTTGACGATATTCAGCCTCGTTTTGCTCTTCATTTTGATTAAAGGAAGCTTCATCCATCACTTTCTTTTGGTGAGCACGTTCTTCCCCATATGTTTTTTCATACTTATCTGCTGCCTTTTTAGTGCCCGACGAATTTCCTCCGCTTTGTGACTTGCAACCGGAGAGAGTAAAAACTAACAGCACTGCCATAACAAGTACACTATACTTTTTCATCGTCATCATCCTTCTTCAAAGAATCAAAGCTTTTTTCATTTACTGCTTTTTGAATGCTTTTCGCATCTGTTTTTAATCCAAAGTAATTTGCAGCTCCTAATACTAAGCAAATAATATTACCTATCAGATAAATATACGCACCCGTACCAAAGGAACTTGTTGACGAACCAAAAATACTAATCGCCTCTGCAATTTGTCCCTTCAGAATGAATACAATGATCAATGAAACAATTGGTAATCCAAAATCAATCAGTTTCTCTGATTTACTAAGGGCTTCAATTTTTGGTGCAATCAACAATAGGATTGGAATCAGGACTAATAAGAAGCCATACCAAATACTAGTGATTACATTGTAGCCTTTCACTATGTATCCACCCGCGTACGCACCATTAGCAGCCGAGTAAAAATTACCAATAAATAATCCTACAATCATTAGTACCGCACCTATAACACTCAAGTTACTCAATAATTTCGTTTTTAGCTCCTCATTCTTCATTCTTTTTCCCCTTTTCCTTTTTTGTTAGATCCAATAAATATGGTAGTGAATGGTCATTTACGTGATTTTCGTCAGTTTTTTCCTTGTTGTCCGTTATGATTCTTCGAAGATGTCTTTCACTATAGCCATAATAATGAGCTAATTTTCGTAAATTCTTTCCATTGTATTCATTATTAAGAACATACGGTAACGCATCTGGCCGAATCAATCGAACAGGAAAATGAATCTGAGTTCCTTTGAATTCTTGGTAAATCTGGATTGTCGCTTCTGTTCCTATTAGCTGAGCCAATTCTTTATAGATGCTATGCCAAGAGTAAATATCTGGGCCCTCTTTTTTACCAATACAAACTACCTCCTTCGTCGTTAGTACTTTCACTAATAATAATAAAACTTCTAATTTGACTTATCTTGTGACGAAATGAAGGACATTCACCTTAGGAATGTCCACGCTATTCCACTTGGAAAAGCTCCTCTATATCACCTAAAATCCATTCTTTTCTCACATTGACGTTTAGAGGATGACTAGGTTTCCCTGTTGCTGATTTAGAACTAATTAGTAGTTTGCACATCTTCTTATGTTTTGGACTTAGTAGATTGAATATTTTTTTCGCTTGATCCATTGCCAGAGAATTAGTTTCGATAATCGAACCACAAGCAAAAATAATTTGGCTAATCCGTTTCTCTTGAAGTACTGTGGAAATCACCTCTAAGGTATTTTCATCTGATCCTTTTAAAAAGGTCGCTTTGTTTTCCGCATGAATAGAAGAAAAAAGATTCACGGCGATAAAGCCCGTGAATCCTAATTGACGAATATTCTTTTCGATTAACATGCTTGTCAAATCTTCCACAAATGCAGATGTGCTGGTTGGCCGTATAGTGATCACTACCGCTAACTTTCCAGTTTTATCTTCGTCTATCCCTTCATACCATTGCTTTCTTAATACGTATCTATGACCTTTATCTTCACTAAACCACGATTCTGATTGCATGGTAATTACTTCTTTCTTAATCATATGATTCTCTCCTCTATTTAAATTATTTGCGCATTAATCAACGTCACAATTATTGCCGTTGCGATCTTCGCGATCAATCTGAACATTTTCATCTTCAACACCTATCCTTTCATTTTTCTCTAACGCCACTAGAATGTCTTGTAGGCATTCAGCAATCGTCTTCCAAACGTCTGGACTAATCATTTGCGTTACCTGTTGAATGCCACTGAAGTACTCCGTCAATTAATAATCCTCTTGCAAGCTCAGTTTCACTATGACTATGATTTATATCCGAAATAAAGAATACAACGTAGTCTTTTTTAGTTTGCTTGTCCATAAATAGATACATATCTGCTGAAATCATTTTTGAAGAGTCTGATATGCGCTCCTTTAAAATGTTCTGAATATCCCTATCCAATTCATCTGAAGTCACGGCTATGGTTTCAGACCCCCAATCTTTTTCAGTTGTGTCAAGTCCTACTTGATCTTTCAGTATTTCTATCGCATCATTTAACATCTTGAATCATTCCCTTCTGCAAAAAGAAAACCCTAATGACCAACAATCGTCATTAGGGTTATTCGTCATCCTTAATATGTCCTTCGGCTCTCATCGATAAGTACTCTCCACCTGAACCAATGATGATATGATCTTGTAATTTGATCTGTAATAACTTTGCAGCTTTTTCTAAACGAGCAGTTAGTTGAATGTCAGATAGAGAAGCGGTAATGTCTCCTGAAGGGTGATTATGTGCGATACAAATTGACACGCTATTAGATAACAATGCTGCTTTCAAAATATCTCTTGGATAAGCTAACGATTGGTTGATGGTGCCAATATGGATCGTTTGAATAATGGTAGGTTCTAACTTTTGAGAAAGCCCCGCCATCACTAAAAATTCCCTATCTTTATGCTCTATAAAGGGAGAAAATAACTGGTACAACGCTTGAGGGCTATTGCATTTTCTTCCCGCATACAGTACGGATGATTCCTTTACTAATTGTAAAGAGACGATATTTACACGTTTTTTTGGCTCAGATTTCACTTGTTGGTTTTTCATTGTCAAGACCTTCTCGTAATATATATTTTGAAGAAACTTTCATTCCTTCAATCGCCCTTAGGGGCTATTCCTAATATGTTTAAATAAAATAACGATTACTACTTGGATACTGTAGGATATTCCTGAATAATAAG
>Ga0334882_1001774_pt1 | contig 24277 bp, 27 predicted proteins | sample GraSluR1_MG_5_FD_207226 | JGI IMG/M metagenome (GOLD analysis project Ga0334882, IMG submission 207226) | Sludge microbial communities from methane-producing bioreactor in Wageningen University, Netherlands - Granular Sludge_15_04-R1 | ecosystem: Engineered > Bioreactor > Anaerobic >...
CGAGCTAATCAGCGGCTGTTTTTAAACCCCCTTTAGGGGGCAGGGGGCTGGAGGCAACCGAGCTAATCAGCGGCTGTTTTTAAACCCCCTTTAGGGGGCAGGGGGCTGGAGGCAACCGAGCTGATCAGCTGCTGTTTTAAGACCCCCTTCAGGGGGTAGGGGGCTTGTAGCTCGAAGCAGCGGGCCGGTGGCCGGGTGCAATCCGTTGCCCGAAAACGACCATTTGTAAAATTTCATCAAAAAAATTTGGCAGTTAAAATTATTGATTTTATTTTTGACCAACCGTTCATTCAAAAACGGTTTTTAAATAAAGAGTATATTGACTGAGCGTTTAATCAAAAAATATGTCGCCACGAACCCAACACCAGTTTGAAGAGATAAGAGAGGAAAAGAAGACCCTCATTATGGACACGGCACTTGAGCAGTTTGCCAATGAAGGCTATTATGCCACGACGATAAATCAGATTGCCCGCCGGGCAGGAATTTCCAAGGGATTAATGTACAACTATTTCGATAGCAAGGAGGCCCTGCTGGTCGCAATTCTGCAACGATCGGTAATGGAGATATATAAATACTTCGATGTGAACAAGGACGGGTATCTGAGCGAAGATGAATTTGAATTCTTTATCAGAAAAATATCTTTTGTGCTTCGTGAAAAGAGATCTTTCTGGAGGCTCTTTTTCCAGCTTGTAATGCAGAAGGAGGTAAGGGAAAGATTTTCGATGTTGTCCTCCGACCCAATTGTCAAATTTGAATTTCTTACCGGAGAGGAAAATTTCGTATCTCTTATTTCGGGTATGATTGCCGACTATTTTTCACGCAAAAAGGAGAAAAAGGAGCCTGAATATGATCCTGTTACCGATATGAACATGTTCCTTATTACACTGAAAGGCTATGCAATAACACGAATATATATTGAAGATGACAAGGATGATGAAAAGCTGATTGACAGAATTGTTGAAACATTCAAATAAAAGAAAATGAAGAGATTATACAGAGACATTCTTACAGGTTTAGCATTGCTTTGTTTTTCCCCTGCTATCCATGGACAGGAGTTTACGGCAGCAGAGATAGTAAAAAGGGCCGATGACAAGTTTACCGGGGAGAAATCAGGCTATTCAGTGATGTCGATGACCATAATACGGCCGGCATGGCAAAGAAGCGTTGACTTCAGATCGTGGACGCTCGGAAAGGATTATGCTCTAACACTTATCACAGCGCCGGCCAAGGAGGCGGGCCAGACATTCCTTAAAAGAGGGAACGAGATGTGGACATGGAACCCTGCCATTAACAGGCTGATCAAGCTTCCACCGTCGATGATGTCGCAGGGCTGGATGGGATCTGATTATACCAATGACGATATTCTGAAGGAATCATCTGTTATTAATGATTATATTCATGAGATCACAGGGGAGGAGAGTATTGACGGCCGGCTCTGTTACAGGATTAAAATGACTGCAAGGGAAGAAGCATCAATAGTATGGGGTATGCAGATCAGATGGATAGATAAAAATGAGTTTCTGGTACTGAGAGCCGAACTGTATGATGAGGATGGGTTCCTTGTCAGGACCGAAACAGGCTCAGAGATTAAAAGCATGGATGGCAGGACAATACCGACAAAAATAGAACTGGTGCCTGCTGAAGAACCCGGGAACAGAACGGTTATTGAGATCAGGGAAATAAAATTCAATATTCCTGTTGAAGAGAGCTTCTTCTCGCAGCAGAATATGAAAAGAGTGCGCTGATATCCGACATAGCATATATACAAAGGCTTGTACAAACAATTTAGTATCCGGTATGAAAGAAGAGATTAAAATAGCATGGCGGAATTTGTGGAGAAACAGACGGCGAACCATTATTACGTCGGCTTCTGTTTTCTTTGCAGTCTTTTTTGCCGTTATCATGAGGTCGTATCAGCTGGGAACTTACGACAGGGTGATCACCAACTTCATAGAATCCTTTTCGGGACATCTTCAGGTCCAGCATGTTAAATATCAGGATAATCCACTGATTGATTATTCATTTGACTATAATGATTCCCTTGCAGCTGCAATATCAGGTATTAAAAGTGTTACCTCCGTCACTCCCCACCTTGAATCATTTGCTCTTGCATCAAGCGGCCCCCAGTCCAAGGGAGTGGCTATAATAGCTATTGATCCGGAAAAGGAAAGGAGTTTCTCCAATCCTGAGAATAATCTTGTCCGTTACAGAATTACCGGCGAGTCCATCGAAAGGATGAAGAGTAAGAATATTATACCGGCTCAGATAATCGGGGAGCTGGAAGAGAATACCGGAAGAGCGTACTCATCAAGAGCAAGGCTTGAGCTTGATCTGGGCCTTTCTGATTCGGACAACGAACTCTATATCCCTGAAATATTGAATAACACAGAAGTATTCAACAGTTTTCTCTCGGACGAAGATAACGGGATACTTGTTTCCGACAGACTGGCCGGTTTTCTGAAAGTCACCATCGGAGATACCGTTATACTCATGGGTCAGGGGTACCAGGGTGTCTCTGCAGCCGGCCTCTTTCCCGTGCGGGGGATCATAAAGATGCCTTCGGCAGAAATCGACAACAGACTTATCATAATGACAATTGATAATGCCCGGGAATTCTTCGGCTGCGAAGGCAGGATCACCTCACTTGCCGTTAATCTGACAGACAGATCGGACAAAACACTGATCAGAGCCCGGACAGCTATTAATGCCCTGTTTCCTGATGGCAGTTCAGTGGCTAAGACCTGGTATGAGCTCAATCCTGTACTTTACCAGCAGATACAGGGCGATAATCAGAGCGGGGCGGCAATGCTCGGGCTTCTCTATTTTATAATCTTCTTCGGGATATTCGGTACAGTGCTTATGATGATAGCAGAGAGAAAACGTGAGTTTGGTGTGCTCGTGGCAATAGGCATGCAGAAGAGTAAACTGAAGAGGATTGTTACAATTGAGATGATATTGCTCGGCATTCTTGGTCTTGGAGCAGGACTGCTGGCAAGTTTGCCGTTAATACTCTATTTTAACCATTACCCGATTGTCCTTAAGGGAGATCTGGCAAGAATGATGGAGGATTACGGCTGGGATGCAGTGATGCCAACAGCCCCCGTGGGTCCCTATTTTTACTGGCAGGCAGCCGTTGTCGCACTGATGGTAATACTTGCTACTATATATCCTCTCAGGAAAATTGGTAAAATGAAAGAAATTGATGCACTCAGAAGCTGATTGAAGATTCGTTATGAAGTATCAGATATTAACATATGTATTGTTCGTAATGGGATTTGTGGTCCTGATCACGGGGGCAAACATGCTGATTGACGGTTCCGTATCAATAGCAAGAAAATCCAGAATCTCGAATATCGTAATAGGTCTTACTATTGTAGCATTCGGTACTTCTGCCCCTGAATTCATAGTAACCATATTTGCGACCATGCAGGGGAATACGGAAATTGCTATCGGAAATATCCTGGGCAGCAATATTGCCAACATCCTGCTTGTCCTGGGAATATCTGCAATAATATATCCAATCACTGTGAATAGAAATACTGTTCTGAAAGAGATCCCCTTCAGTCTGCTCGCAGCATTATTGCTGGGCGTGCTGGCAAATGACGTGCTTTTCAAAAGGAATGGACCCTCTGTACTTACAATGATTGACGGGATTATCTTTCTGTTGTTTCTTGCCGGTTTCATTTATTATACGCTCAGGATATCCCGGTTAAAGGAGGATGTTCCTGAAAACAACAATAATTTGAAGGAATTCAGTTATTTCAAGTCTTTCTCATTTATTATTATCGGCCTGCTTGGGCTGGTGCTTGGAGGTAAATGGATCGTTGACGGAGCTGTTGAAATTGCAGGATTCTTTAATGTCAGCCAGTCTTTTATCGGACTTACGGTAATTGCTATCGGAACATCACTTCCGGAGCTTGCAACATCTGCAGTGGCGGCAGTCAAAAAGCAATCAGATATAGCTATCGGTAATGTTGTTGGTTCAAATGTTATGAACATTTTATGGATCCTTGGATTCAATGCACTCATCCATCCCATCCCTTTAAATCCGGCCTCAAATATTGATATACTGATGACAATTTTTGCCAGCCTGATTTTATTGCTGACAATGTATATGAGTAAGAGGCATGTAGTTGAAAGATGGGAAGGTATTCTTATGTTAGTGATATATATCGGTTATATCATATTTTTGATAATGAACAGATAATACTAATTCAATGATAAGGTCTATAGCATGGAAGAATGTATGGCGCAACAGGAACAGAAGCCTGGTGGTCATAATAGCCGTTACTCTCGGGATAATATCGGGGGTGCTTCTGGTTGGTATCATGAAGGGCTGGGTTGAACAGCGCCTCAATGATGCCATATTCAATGAAGTATCACATCTCCAGATACATAATAGCGAATTTATTAATAATGAAGAGATAGACTTCACTATTGACGACCTGTCAGGGACCACGGGTGCTCTTGAAGCCCTTCCTGATGTTTCAGGGTGGGTCAGGCGGACAAAAATGGTGGCAATGGCCAACACACCCTGGGCAACAACGGGTGTTATTATTTATGGTATCGATCCCGGAAGGGAAAAGGGTGTTACCGAGATCTGGAAAAAGATCGTCCCCGGTGCTGGTGATTATCTCGATCAGCAAAGGGACGGTGAGATCCTCATCAGTGACAAGACCGCAGAAATTCTGAAACTTAAGCATTACATAATTACCGGTGATGTTATTCGGGAGCTTGAAAAAGAGAACCTTCCTGATAATATCCTGTCAGGGCTTTCAGGACTTAAGGATGTGAGGTTCAGGTCCCCCAAAGATTTCAGGGATGCTCTGAGAGATGAGTTTAATAAAAAGGAACTTGACAGGTATGGCCTCCTGATAACTGACAAGGCTCTCGATTACAGGTTACGGAACAGGGTGCTGATAACTATTTCAGATGACAGGGGCACTCCTGTACAGGGCACTTTCAGGGTATGCGGCATATTCAAGACAACCAATACCGGTTTTGACCAGAGAACGGTATATGTAAATAGAGATGACCTTGCAGATCTGTATGGCGGGCAGGAGGTCCTGTCACATGAAATTGCTGTAATGCTCAATGATATTAATGATGCCGGAGATGTTAAGGATAAGCTTTCCGGTATTTCATCTGTCAATAGTGTCAGAACCTGGAAAGAACTGGCTCCCGATGCGGCAATGATGAATGATTATATGATAATGTATTATTTTATTTTCATAGGGATCATAATGCTGGCGCTTGCTTTCGGTATTATAAACACAATGCTCATGGCGATCCTGGAAAGGACACGGGAGCTTGGAATGCTTATGGCGATAGGCATGAACAGGAAAAGAATTTTCAGCATGATTATGCTCGAAACAATTTTTCTGACCATGACCGGCGCTGTAACAGGCATGGTTGCCGGATGGGGAATAACCAAAGCCCTGGGCAAAACAGGCATTCATTTTTCGGGATGGGGAGAGGGCTTTGAGGCCATGGGATTTGCTGCAAGGGTTTATCCTGTAATAACCCTTGATTTTTTTGTTTTTACCACACTTCTTGTAATAGTCACAGCCATCATATCATCAATCTGGCCGGCAAGGAAAGCATTGAAGCTGAACCCGGTTGAGGCACTCAGAACAGAATAATTTACTAAAAACCTGCTTATCATGAAAGTACTTGAATTAAAAGATGTGCATAAGATATACAACTCGACCGAAGTCAAGGTACATGCGGTTAACTCTGTTACACTTGACTTCGATGAAGGTGAATTTGCGGCCATCGTGGGACCTTCAGGCTCGGGTAAGACAACACTTCTGAACCTTATCGGAGGACTCGACATGCCTACTTCGGGAGAGATAAATATTGATCAGACAGACCTTTCAAAGCTCAAATCCTCTCAGCTTATAGATTTCAGGATGAGGAATATAGGTTTTGTGTTTCAGTCATATAACCTTATTCCGGTGCTCTCGGCCAAAGAGAATGTTGAGTTTATTATGCTTCTTCAGAAATGGTCGAGGGAGGATCGGGAAAAGCGTACTTTTGAGCTGCTTAAAGCGGTTGGCCTGAGCGACAGAACGAACAGCCGGCCTTCAAAAATGTCGGGAGGTCAGCAACAGAGAGTAGCTGTTGCAAGGGCCCTTGCATCAAGGCCTAAATTTGTGCTTGCAGATGAACCCACTGCCAACCTCGATTCAAAATCAGCCACAACCCTTCTTGAGATCATGGAAAAACTTAACCTTGAAGAGAAGATCACTTTCATCTTCTCTACACACGACCCCCGTGTAATGAAGATGGCCAGGAGAATTATAACACTGGAAGATGGCAGGGTGGTGTCTGATGAACTGAGGGATCAGTCAAAAGCTGATTGAAAATGCCTCTGATGAAACATATAATGATAATCCTGATCGTTCTATTCTGCTTCAGGGCCGGGGCACAGGAGAAGCCTGCACCTGCTTCGCTGAAAGGTTACGTTACGACAATGCAAAGCGTGATGTTTGAATCTCTTTCTGATAATTTCATTAATGATAATCTCCTGCATAACAGGCTTAATTTTAAAGGATTTATAACATCTGACTTAACCATTGCCCTGGAGATGAGAAACCGTCTTTTCACCGGTGATATGGTTAAGTCAGGCCCTTTTTATGCAGATTACACAGGCTCTGATCCGGGTTGGATCGACATGTCGTGGAACCTTTTAAACAAGCCTTCAATACTTTTTAATATAAAAACCGACAGGCTCTGGATCGATTACAGCCGCGACAGGTTTCAGGTAACAATAGGCCGGCAGCGCATCAACTGGGGTCAGGCAATTGTATGGAATCCCAATGATATTTTCAACGCATACTCCTTCTTTGATTTTGATTATATGGAACGTCCGGGAAGCGATGCAGTGAGAATTCAATACTTCCCTTCCTTCTCCTCTGCCCTGGAGCTGGCTGTCAAGACAGATTCACATGACAATATCACCGCTGCGGGCTTGTTCCGTTTTAACCGATGGAGTTACGACCTCCAGTTTCTTGCCGGTTATTCGGAAAGCAAAGATTTTGTGACCGGCCTCGGCTGGTCGGGAGTGCTCGGCTCTTCCTCTTTCAGGGGTGAAGGATCATGGTTTATCCCTGTAAACAATGAAACGGAGGCCGGGGGAACGCTGATTGTTACGGCAGGGATTGACAGGATACTGAAGGACAATTCAATGTTTCAATTACAGTTTATGTATTGTAATAATCCTGTTGAACTGAACAATTTCACGGGCCTTTATGCAAACACTCTTTCAGCAAAGGATCTCGCGTTCTCGGAATTTACCGCATTCGGACAGTTCACCTGGGCCGCCGGGCCGCTTCTTAACCTGACCCTGTCGGGTATGTGGTTCCCCGATATTGACGGATTCTTTGCCGGTCCTTCGGCTGACTTTTCACTCGCCGAAAATATGGACTTCTCATTCATATGGCAGTACTTCAACAGTGTGCTTGGAGGAGAAAGGAACAAGATGAATCTGGGATTCCTGCGAATAAAATACAGTTTCTGAAAAATTTATACTTTTGCCACCGTAATCATAATACGGTGTTCACCATATGGCACTTATCCACGAACTTGAAAACAGCGGTAACTGGTTGTTCAGACGAAGGAGCTGGCTGCCTCTCTTGCTTATTCTCTGCGGAATTGTCGTAATGTATATGGGAAACACCCGTGCAATAATTTATAACCCGGTACCCGAAATGATCTTTCTTGCAATAGGTATTTTGGGTGAAATAATAAGGATAATAACCGTAGGATTTGCTCCGGGCAGGACCTCAGGAAGGAATACCGCTGCAGGCCAGGTGGCCGCAGAGCTCAATATGACAGGCATTTATTCAGTTTTACGTCATCCTCTGTATGCAGCTAATTTCCTGATGTGGCTGGGACCAGTACTCTTTATCAGATCGTTCTGGTTCACCATAGTTTTTATCCTGGTATACTGGCTCTATTATGAAAGGATAATTTTTGCTGAGGAACAATTCCTGAGAAGGAAGTTCGGGGATGCTTATGATAAATGGTCAGAAAAAGTCCATTCTGTAGTCCCTGGGTTCAGAAACTACCAAACCCCTCGTTTACCCTTTTGTCTAAAAAGTGTACTAAAAAGGGAGCACAACAGCTTTGTAAGCATCTTTGTTATTTTTACATTGCTTGACCTTTTCAGGAATTATTCCGTTGCCGGAAAGCTTTTCATCACACCCCTTTGGATGTATATTGCCCTTCCGGCAGGTGTGGTCTGGTTAATAGTAAGGATCCTGCACAAAAGGACCAGGTATCTTATTGTAGAGGGCCGGTAGGAATCAATCTTTACTCATTCCCGTGAAGATCATGATATAATAAAGAAGCGTTGCAAGTGAGCCCAGAGCAGCCACCACGTATGTGTAGGCTGCCCATTTCAGTGCATCCCTGGCTTTATTGTGAGTCTGGTAAGATGTTATTCCTGCATTGGAAAGCCATGCCAGGGCTCTCCGGCTGGCATTTATCTCAACCGGCAGAGTAATAAAGCTGAAAAGTGTTGTCAGTGCAAACAGCGCAATACCGGTGATCAGAAGCGCAGGGAATGTGTTAACCAGCAATATTCCCAGCAGCAATATCCACTGGACATATTTCGAGGCAAAACTTACTGCAGGTACCATCTTCGATCTGAAACCAAGCCATGCATATGCTTTGGCATGCTGTAAGGCATGACCTGTCTCATGGGCGGCCACAGCCGCAGCAGCAATACTTCTTCCGTTATAAACTTCGGAGCTGAGGTTTATGGTTTTGTTAACCGGGTTGTAATGATCAGTGAGTTGTCCCCGGACACTCTCAATGGTTACATCGTAAATGCCATTATATTGCAGCATACGTTCAGCCACTTCGCGTCCTGACAAACCACTCTCAACCGGAATTTTCGAATATTTCCTGAATTTTGACTTCAGTGTCGCACTTACAATCCAGCTCAGGATCATGAAGCCGATAAAAATAATCCATATATTCATTTCAGTCTATTTTTGATTTCAACCTTTCATTATACAAAACTTTTGCCAATATGGTTTTGTTCATCAGGGCAGGTCATTCTGTCAGTAACCTCCCAAATTGTCTTAAGTTGACACAGTAGTTTAAGTTACCGGCGGCTGAAGCCGCCGGTCGCTGGATAAAATAAAGGATCTGTTTCAGCAATGGTTCAAGACAACGGTAATAAGGTTGTTATTATATTTGCTGAATGAAGACAGTTCTCAAGAAATTGCTGGTTTTTATCCTGTCTCTGCCTGTATGGTTTTACAAGGGTGCCATTTCACCTCTCTTAAGGCCCTCATGCCGCCATGTGCCATCCTGTTCACAGTATGCACTCGATGCACTCAGGAGGCATGGCCCTCTGACAGGGCTGATAATGGCCACAGACAGGATACTCAGATGCAGGCCCGGCGGCACTCACGGATACGATCCCGTGCCTCTTTTCCGGTTCAGACGTTATAAACCCTTCAGCTGCTTTAAACACTGTAACAGACTTGCACGACCCTGACGAACGAAGTGAGAAAGTTCCGCGGAGCGGAATGCACGACCTAAAAGTCCAGCTCCTTCTTCAGTTCTTTATAACCCGCCCGCGAGACAGGCAGTTTGTCTCCGGCGTTAAGAATGGCAACATGATTATCCTTGCCGTAGGGTTCTATTCGTTTGATCTCTTCAACCTTTACTATATAGGACCGGTGGATCCTGACAAAATCGGTTTTCGGCAGATTCTCCTCATAATATTTCATCGTCTGCTGCTTAAGGGCCTTGCCTGCTGAATGGTGGATCATTACATAATCATCCTGCGATTCCACATATCTGATATTTTCGACAGGTATCAGATTTATTGAATTACCTTTTCGGACAACAACGCGGCTTACGGGTTGGGCAGAATCGGGCATTTTTTCAAGAAGTTGATTTGCCGGTTGGGCAGTGCCCTGTCCTGACCGGATCTTATCAATCGCCTTGTTAACGGCTTCGGTGAACCTTCGTTTCGGGAAAGGTTTCAAAAGATAATCGACCGCATTCAGTTCAAAAGCCCTTATTGCAAACTGATCATATGCGGTGGTGAATATTATTTGCGGCTTCTCTGTCATCACCTCCAGCATTTCAATACCTGTAAGTCTCGGCATCTGTATATCGAGAAAAACCAGGTCGGGCTTCATGAATGAAACAGATTTGAGGCCGGAAAAACCATCTGAACATTCAGCAATTACCTCAACCGGTTCAAATTCATTAAGGTAATGTTTAATGATCTCTCTTGCCGGAGCCTCATCATCAATAATTATCGTTCTGATCTTTTCCATCTCTTATGCTATATATTATCCCCGATCACTTCCCGGGAAATTAAACCCCTAATATATGAAATGATTCCCTGATTGCATAAAGATTTACTCTGAAGGGATATAAAGTGTAACGGTAAAGATGCCGTTTTCTTTCAATGCCCTGAGTGATGCTCTGTTACCGTAATAAAGTTCCAATCTTCTTTGAACATTAATCAGGCCGGTCCCCGTGCCTTTTGCTGACGAAGGAGCTATGTCGTAATTATTCTTTATCACCAGTTCCAGATAGTCACCTGTGATCCTTGCCACTGTTGATATTCTTACACTTTCAGTGCTTTCGTATACTCCGTGCTTTATTGCATTTTCATAGAGGGGCTGCAACAGCATCACGGGCAATTTTACCTCAAGGCACTCCTCCCCGATATTTTCCTCTGTGGTGAGTTTATCACCAAAACGCACTTTTTCAATGTCGAGATAAAGACTCAGATTTTCGAGCTCACTTCTGAGGGTTACCGGCTGTTCATCCTTTCGTGAAAGGGCATATCTCATGAATTCCGAAAGCTTGATAACCATTTCCCTTGCTTTCCCGGGGTCCGTTATTGTAAGCGAGCTTACAGAATTCAGGCTGTTAAATAAAAAATGGGGATTTATCTGTGACCGGAGCATACGAAGTTCCGTCTCTTTAACCAGAGTCTCAAGCCTGGCTTCCCTCGCTTTCTTTTCCGACAGGGTTGTAAGGCTTAAGAACAGATAGTAACTAACAACAACCAGGATATAAATGAATACACCGGATCCGATCCGGAAATAGAAAGTATCATCCCAGTAAAGGGTAAACTCTTCGCTGCTGCGGAACAGCGACGACACTATAAGTCTGGTGAGAAGGATCCATAATGTAATGGATACGGCGCCTCCCGCAAGGATATTTGATATCATTGCGCCCGCTCCTGTCTTTATGTTATTGAAATAGCTGAAGGGATACCATATTGACAATGCCAGTCCCGAGAAGATGAGCATTGATATAGCATTATCGCTTACGCTTAACGCAGTTATGGTTCCTGAGCCCAGATAATACGAAAGGAGCTGGCCCAGCGCCAGAATGAGCCAGGCCAGCCACCAGATAATCAGCCTTACTTTATTTGAGAGAACAGGATGTTTCATTTGTTAAGTAGTTTAGATTCAAGTTACTGCCGGGCTTACTTTACCCCCGCCTGACCGATGTCAGTCGGGCAGGCAGTACCCCACCTTCGCCACAGCCTGCGCAAAAGCTTCGGCTGTCGAAGAAGGCTACGGTGGACAAAGCCAGTACCCAGCTAATAGCTTTTCACTTCACCTCCCCCGAATATGACAGCTCCTTTTATCACAAGATGTTTTGTAATATCTACGCTTCGTCCGGGTGTGAGTTTCCTTGAATCGCTGAAACCTCCGAGGATGGGAGTCACCTCAATGGTGACATGCCAGTCTTCGGGAACGATAATAGTCGTTCCTCCGAAAACGCACGCAATTTCAATCTCGGATTTTCCGGGAGCAAGCCCCGCCTTTGTCAGGTCCAGCTCACTGCCGCCGAATATGGCTGTTATCTTGCCTCCCATGAAGTTCTGCGATACTACCTGACGGTCACCCCCGCTGAAGATATTCACATATTCTATGTAGTCATCCCCCACGGATCCCTTTGACCTGACCGGACTCCATCCCCTGCGGGTTGTAACGATAAATATTACCCCGATAATTATGAATATTGATGGCCAGAACATATTATACATGTGAAATGTCTCCCTGAAAATCAATGGTATCATAAAGAATCCCCCCACAGCCATTACGATCACTCCGGCAGTCTTCTCACTTGCCCCCAGTGTCAATACAAGCCCTATAGCAACAAGCAGCATGGGCCAGCTGAATATCACATTGTCAATATAATCCGGGAAAAAACCGGTATTTCTAATGACAAGGAATAAACCTGCCAGAACAAGGATCACACCTATAATAACCCTGTTGTTGGTCCTTGAAGGCCGGTCGTCTCTGAATTTTTCATTTGTTTCCATAATAGTAAAAATTTATTTGTTGTTTAACTGATCACTTTTGCTATATCTGTTGAAGAGAGCCGAGACAATGAATCCCAGACCTATAAGAACCACAACCGATGGCCAGTAAACCGTTTTGACCAGCTCGGGTATCTCATCATGGAAACGGTCGAGGAAAAACCAGGTTCCTCCTGCAACAAGCAGCAGGCCTCCCGTAAACTGGAGGTTCAGTATAAGAAGGGTGCCAATAAATATCATGGCGGTCTGCCAGGTGAAATAATTACCGACCGACCCCAGATTCAGCAGATCGTTGGTTGCAACCAGAAGTGCCAGACCAAGAAGAATAAGGAACAACCCAAAGCTTACTTTCGGATGATGTTCGCTGTGCCTGCGGAAATGATCTCTCTTTTTCATATCTGATTCTGTTTATTATGACTCAAAAATAACCTGTAGTGTTATAAAAACCACACTAAATTCGGCAAATGGCAGTTTTAAACCGGCGGATACACTTTTATTACGCTTATTGTTACTTTTTTGTTGATAATTTTTTTAATTGGAATAGGATTTATATTTTTGCAGACCAAATTTCAAAGAGATGTCCGGATCATATACCATACCGTTAAGCGGCCTGAAAACCGGATATCAGATTTTTGATTTTCAGATCGGGAACGAGTTTTTTGAGCTGTTTGAGGAATCGGAGATAAATGAAGGCTCCCTGGCAGTGTCCGTAACAACTGACAAGCTATCCTCACACATCGATATTGGCATCAGGATAGAAGGCAGTGTCATGATCTGTTGCGACAGATGTCTTGAGATGTTCGGGTATCATATTGATTGTGAGAACAGGCTTCTGATAAGTCATGGCCCCGTGAGGGATTATTCAGATCCGGATATCATCTATGTGACCGATGAGGAACATAACCTGGACATAAGCCAGTACCTTTATGAATTTATTCATCTTGCCCTTCCGATAAGGAGGCTTCATCCGGATGATGAGACAGGGAAAAGCACCTGTGATCCGGCAATGATGGAAAGACTGAACGAGCACATTGTAAATAGTAACAATACCAGGGATTCACGCTGGGACGAATTGGAAAAATTAATGATCGATAATTAAAATGTATAACTGATATGGCACATCCGAAAAGAAAACACTCCAAGCAGCGGAGAGACAAGAGAAGGACCCATTACAAAGCGACCGAACCCACGGTTGCTTCCTGCTCAAACTGCGGTTCCACGGTTAAGTATCACCGGGTTTGCCCTGAATGCGGGTTTTACAGGGGTAAGCTTGCTGTTGAGAAGAAAACAACAGCCTGATCTGTTTAACCGATTGCGGTATCATGAAGATTGGTCTTGATATTATGGGCGGCGATTATGCTCCCGACGCAGTTATTGAAGGGGCAGTTGATTCCCTTAAACATCTGGATAAAGGGGAAACACTCGTCCTTATTGGAGATAAGGATTATGTTACTGCAAAGCTGAACGGGGAAGGAGTTGATCCGGATAATTTTGAAATTCTCCATGCCCCTGAGGTGATAGGGATGGGCGAACATCCGGCCCGGGCTTTTTCGCAGAAAAAGAACTCCAGTATTGCTATAGGCTATACTCTTCTCAAGCAGGGAAAGATTAACGGATTATGCAGTGCAGGCAACACAGGGGCCATGCTTGTTGGAGCAAGTTACACCGTCAATGTGATACCTGGTGTATTCAGGCCTGCTCTGGCAACTATCCTGCCCTGTGTCGATGGCCGTGATTGTGTCATACTTGACGTTGGAATCAATCCCGACTGCAAGCCTGACATCCTCCTGCAATACGGCATTCTCGGCAGCCTCTATGCAAAATTCGTTCTTGGTATCGATAATCCGTCGATAGGACTGCTCAATATCGGAGAGGAGGAGACCAAAGGAACGTCAGCTGTAAAGGCAGCCTTTGAGCTGATGAAAGAACATCCCGGACTCAATTTCGCAGGAAATATAGAAGGTAACTATCTGTTTCGTGAGACCATGACCGACGTGGTGGTGTGCGACGGATTTGTTGGCAACATAGTTCTGAAACAGGCAGAAGCTTTTCATTCTATCTTTAAATCAAAAGGTTTTAAGGACCCCTATCTGGATCGTCTCGACTTTGAGAACATAGGGGGTACACCGGTTATCGGTATCAATGCCAATGTCGTTATCGGGCATGGCATCTCGCAGCGTAAAGCCATAATGAATATGATCCTGCAGACCAGAAGCGTTGTGAATGCCAACCTGGCACAAAGGATCTTAGAAGCAATCTGATTATGAAAAAAATTCGGGCCGCAATAACAGGCATCCATGCATGGGTCCCGGAATACAGGCTTACAAACCACGAACTGTCAAAAATGGTTGATACTTCCGACGAATGGATCATGCAGCGGGTCGGGATTAAGGAGAGACGAATACTGAAGGGTGAAGGGCTGGGCACTTCCGATCTGGGGGAAAAAGCGGTGGCAGGTCTTCTCGAAAAAACAGGCACTTCACCCGAAGAGGTTGATCTTCTGATATGTGCCACCATAACCCCCGACATGCTTTTCCCTGCCACGGCGAATATTATTTCCGACAAAGCCGGGATAAAAAATGCATTCAGCTTTGATATCGGTGCTGCCTGCTCGGGCTTTATCTTTGCACTTCAGACCGGGGCAGCTTATGTGGAAACAGGAAAATTCAAAAAAGTAATCGTTGTCGGCGCTGATAAAATGTCCTCTATTACCGATTATTCAGACCGTACAACATGCCCGCTCTTCGGAGATGCGGCAGGAGCAGTACTCCTTGAACCGGTTACTGAAGAGTACGGGATTATGGATTATATTTTCAGGGTTGACGGTTCGGGTCGGAAATACCTCCATCTCAAAGCAGGAGGATCTGTCAGGCCTGCATCACACGAAACGGTGGAAGCCAGGGAACACTTCATATACCAGGAGGGACAGGCAGTCTTCAAGTTCGCTGTCTCAAGCATGGCGGATATTGCCGTTGAAATAATGGAGCGCAATAACCTTACAGCCAACGATATTGCATGGCTGGTGCCTCATCAGGCAAATCTGCGTATCATCGACGCAACAGGCAGAAGAATGGGCCTTTCGCCGGAAAAAATTATGATAAACATCGAAAATTACGGCAATACAACCGCAGCAACAATACCTCTCTGCCTCTGGGAATACGAACCCCGGCTGAAGAAAGGGGACAAAATCATCCTTGCTGCATTCGGCGGAGGTTTTACATGGGGTTCAGTATACCTCATCTGGGCCTATGATCCGAAGTGATCGACATTACCTTATGCCCCGCATTTTTTTATAAGAACGAAATAGGTTTTTAATTTTTGAGTTATTATGTTTGTAAGGAAAAAGAGTCAAAACATGGGAAAATTAAACGAGACAGACAACCAGACCATAAACCTTATCAGTAATGGGACAGAAATAACGGGAGACATCAGATCTAACGGGGATATCAGAGTGGATGGAATGCTTACGGGCAGCCTTTCGACCAAAGGAAAAGTAGTGATAGGAACCACCGGAAAAGTAAACGGGGAAGTCTATTGCAAAAACTCCGAGGTATCAGGTGCCATCGAGGGTAAAATAAGTGTTGGTCAGCTGCTTAACCTTAAATCTTCCTCGAAAATTACAGGCGATATAGAAACCTTTAAATTATCAATTGAGCCCGGGGCCCAGTTTACGGGTAATTGTAAAATGACCGAAAGCGAAAGCAATGGAGGATCAGCACCAAACCGGGGAGGAGAAACCGAAAAAGCCGCAGGACGACAGGGAAAATAGTGGCATTCAGAGTTTTGCCAAATACTCCGGGATGGCTATGCAGATGATTGTGATTATAGGTATCACAACATGGTGCGGAGTTAAACTCGACGAGCGGTTCAGTATGAAAACACCTGTCTTTACCATAATCCTGTCACTTTTAGGAGTTTTTGCGGCACTCTACGCAACCCTCAGGGATTTTATCAAGAAATAATCAATTTGAAATCAGTCCGCAGTCATATCTTTTACCTGCTCCTGCTGACCTTAATCATAACAGCGGCAGGCTATGGTATTACAGCAGCAGCGAAAATTAATAACCTGTCTTCCGATATACTTATCCTTACTTCACTTTTTGCCTTCGTAACACTTACGGCCATTGTGGTTTTTACCATAGGTGCCAGAAGACAACCACGCAACCAGACATTTCTTTCTCTCGTGGCTCTGGGGTTAAAATTTATACTTGAGATGATACTGGCCCTGGTCTGGTTCTTTATTGCCAAAAAAACCGGGGCAGCTTCTGTTGTTTTATTTTTTCTGTTATATTTAGCATTCACTTTGTTTTTAATATTCGTGATATTAAATACATTGAAAGACAAATCATTATAAAATAAAAAGCGGTTTGAAAACGCATAATCTGGCGGTTATTTTTTTAATATTTCTGCTTTCGGCGGCCAGCCTGCCGGTTAAATCAGCAGATGAAAAAGCCGCAGGAGATGAAGGTGAAGAGTTCAACGCGAGCCATTTCATTCTCGAACACATAGCCGATTCGCATGAATGGCATATTCTCACAAGGGAAAACGGAGAGCATGTTACCATCTATCTGCCTGTAATACTCTACAGCAGGGATAAAGGTTTATCCGTATTCTCTTCAAAGAAAATTTCACACGGGCATGTTCACAACGGTTATAAGATGTGTGAGGAAGGTGAACTGGCAGGCAGGATTGTTACAGTTGATGAAGCAGGACATATTGAGGAGGAGAAACTTCCTCTTGATTTCTCAATGACCAAAGCAGTGGCCGGGATGTTGTTCGCCGCCCTGATAGGCCTCTGGCTTTTTCTCTCATTATCGAGGTCATATAAAAAGACGGGGATAAGCCACCCGAAGGGAATTCAGGGCTTCCTGGAACCGATAATACTCTTTGTGCGTGATGATATTGCCGTTCCCAATATAGGGTCTCATAAATATATGCGTTACATGCCCTATCTTCTCTCGGTGTTCTTCTTTATCCTAATAAATAATGTAATGGGGCTTATCCCCTTCCCGCCGCCCTTCGGTGCAAACGTTACGGGAAATATTGCCGTTACAATGACCCTGGCTCTCTTTACTTTCGTAATAATACAAATCAACGGCACAAAAACATACTGGAAGCACATTTTTGCCACTCCGGGAGTTCCTGTATGGCTCCTGCCCATAATGATACCGGTCGAATTCATCGGAATGATAGCAAAACCGTTTGCCCTGATGATTCGTCTCTTTGCCAATATAACGGGAGGACATATTATTGTGCTCAGCCTGGTGGCTATTATCTTCATCTTTAAGTCGCTGGTCGTAGCTCCCGTCTCTATATTATTTGTTATTTTCATGAATTGCCTCGAATTATTGGTGGCATTTCTTCAGGCATATGTATTCACCCTGCTCTCGGCTCTCTTTATAGGCCTGGCAGTGGAAGAGCATCATTAGTTATTTTATGTTTAATTAAAACCAAATGTTATGACAGGTTCATTAGCAGCAATCGGAGCGGCTCTGGCAGTTATCGGAGCTGCATTTGGAATTGGGAAAATCGGGGAGTCAGCTATGGAGGCCATAGCCAGACAGCCTGAAGCTGCAAACAAGATCCAGACGGCAATGATAATTTCATGTGCTCTTATCGAGGGAGTTGCACTCTTCGGGGTTGTCGTTGCTCTTATTACCTCGTAAAATAAAGAGACCCCGGAACGGTTGGTTCCGGGGTCTTTGCATTAAAACAACAAAAACAATCATATGTTACTATCTAACAGTCTGATTACTCCTGAAGTTGGTACAGTTTTCTGGACAACCTTAATATTCCTGCTATTTTTCCTGATCCTTCGCAAATATGGCTGGAAACCGATACTTGAAGCGATAAGGAAGAGAGAGGAACTGATCAAGGATTCTCTCGAGTCGGCTGAAGATGCCCGGCGAGACATGGTAAAGCTTCAGGGTGATAACGAAGCCATAATTCGTAAAGCGCGGGAAGAGAGGGAGAATATCCTCAGGGAAGCAAAGGAGATAAGGGACAAACTTATTGCTGAAGCAAAGGGTAAAGCTTCAGAGGAAGCAGATAAGCTTGTTGAAAAGGCACGCTCAGGAATCGAAAAAGAGAAGGCCAGGGCACTTCAGGAGATCCGCGAACAGGTTGCCACCCTTTCAGTCGCGATAGCGGCAAAACTGCTCGCGAAAGAGCTCAAACGATCGGGTGAACATGAAAAGCTTATTGATAATTACCTGGAGGAGATTAAAATTAAAAAGAACTAAAAAGATTCTCCACCGATGAACGACAGCAAAATACCGGTCAGATATGCAAGGGCCATGTTCCGGTCGGCACTCGGGAAAAACATTACCGACAGGGTGAACAGCGATCTGGCATTCGTTTCAGATGTATGCAGGTTGCCAGAATTTAAGGAGCTGCTGGATAATCCTGTTATAAAAGCCTCTGATAAGAAAAGGGTCTTTATTAAACTGTTTGAAGGCAAGGTAGAAAAGATAACAATGTCGCTTATCGATCTGGTTATCAATAATGGCAGGGAGAGTTACCTGCCGGCAATTGCCAGGGTATTCAGGAGCGAGATGATGAGACACAGCGGTATTACAGATTGCCTGCTTACAACTGCAGTGCAGGTCGATGAGACGATTAAGAAACAGATAACGGATCTTATCTCAGCGGTCTTTAAAACCACCGTCAACCTCAATGAAATTATTGATGAGGAGATAATAGGAGGGTTTATTCTCAGGATAGATGATAACTACATCGATGCCAGTGTAAGAAACAAGCTGAGAAAGATTAAGAAAGAGCTGGCCGGGACCGGCAGGCTTTCATAAACGGATATTAAAATTAATTTCAGAATAACAGAAGAGATATGGCAAGCATTAAACCGGCAGAAGTCTCAAAGATCCTCAGGGAGCAACTTGAAGGTATACAGACCGGGGTTGAACTCGAAGAAGTGGGAACTGTACTGATGGTGGGAGACGGAATAGCGCGTATTTACGGATTATCAAACGCACAATCGAACGAACTGATAGAATTCGAAAACGGCATGGAAGCTATCGTTCTTAACCTTGAGGAAGACAACATAGGAGCGGTTCTTCTGGGTCCTTCGGAGGAGATCAATGAAGGTGATATAGTAAAGAGGACCGGACGTATAGCTTCTATAGACGTGGGAGAAGGCCTTCTGGGCCGCGTGATCACCCCTACGGGTCAGCCTCTCGACGGCAAAGGTCCGATAGAGGGAGAACTCTATGAGATGCCCTTCGAAAGAAAAGCCCCGGGCGTAATATTCCGGCAGCCGGTAAAACAACCGCTTCAGACAGGGATCAAGGCCATCGATGCCATGATACCCATAGGAAGAGGTCAGAGAGAACTTATTATCGGCGACAGGCAGACAGGGAAAACAGCTATTGCTGTTGATACAATAATAAACCAGAGAAGTAACTTTGAAAAGGGAAAGCCTGTTTACTGTATTTATGTAGGGATAGGGCAGAAAGGATCAACGGTTGCCAATATAGCCAAGACCCTGGAGGAGCATGGCGCAATGGATTATACAGTGATAATACTGGCAACTGCTTCCGATCCGGCTGCATCGCAGTTTTATGCTCCCTTCGCCGGTGCCGCCATCGGAGAATTTTTTCGCGACACCGGCCGCGATGCACTTATAATTTACGACGACCTTTCCAAACAGGCAGTCTCCTACAGGGAGGTATCACTGCTGCTGAGGAGACCTCCCGGTCGTGAGGCTTATCCCGGCGATGTCTTCTATCTCCATTCAAGGTTGCTGGAGAGAGCTGCCAAGATCATCGAATCAGACGAAGTGGCACAAAAGATGAACGACCTGCCCGAATCAATCAGACATATGGTGAAGGGGGGCGGTTCACTCACTGCACTTCCCATTATCGAGACACAGGCAGGCGACGTTGCAGCCTATATCCCTACAAACGTTATATCGATTACCGACGGCCAGATATTTCTCGAGGCGAGCCTCTTCAATGCAGGCGTCAGACCGGCTATAAATGTTGGTATATCAGTATCCAGAGTGGGCGGAAATGCCCAGATAAAGGCAATGAAAAGAATTGCCGGAACACTTAAGGTCGACCAGGCACAGTACAGGGAACTCGAGGCATTCTCAAAATTCGGGTCAGACCTTGATGCCGCAACGCTTTCAATACTGGATAAGGGCGCTAAAAATGTTGAGATACTTAAACAGCGACAATATGCTCCTATCCCTATTGAGAAACAGATAGCAATAATCTATTGCGGAACAGCAGGATTGCTTAAGAAAGTGCCTATCAACAAAATAAAGGAATTTGAAAAGGATTATATAGAATTTCTCGAGCTAAGACACCAGGATACACTTGATACCCTCAGGGAAGGTGTTATTAATGATAAAATCCTGGCGGTACTGGAGAAGGCAGCCGAAGAGGTCTCTTCCAGATTCCAGCCATGAGGCATTCGTATATAGTGGAATAAACAGATCAATTGATGGCGAACCTTAAGGCAATAAGAATCAGAATTGCTTCTGTCAAATCAACAAGGCAGATAACAGCGGCTATGAAAATGGTGGCAGCTGCCAAGCTTAGAAAGGCCCAGGATAAGATACTTATGCTAAGACCCTATGCAAACAAGCTGCATGATGTTCTTATGACTGTCTGCAGCAGCTTTGAAGATTCCGGAATTAATACGGTTTATAGCAGGGAATCATCTCCCGGGAAAATTCTGATAGTTGTAATTACATCAAACAGAGGCCTCTGTGGAGCGTTCAACTCCAATATCATACGGGAGGCCAGGAGAGTGGCGGCTGAAGAATATGCAGATCAAAACAAAAACGGTAACCTTAACTACATAACAATTGGTAAAAAAGGATATGACACCCTGCGTAAGCAGAAATTCAATATTATCGCCGAATTTAATGATTTGCTTAGTGACCTGACCTATGACAACGTGTCGGGGGTTGCCGAAAAGATCATCAGCAGCTTCCTTTCAGGTGAATCTGACAGGATCGTTCTTATCTACAATCAGTTCAAAAATGCTGCCGTCCAGAACCTTATCAATGAGCAGTTCCTCCCTTTCGTGACCAGCAAAGGAGAGGGTGCTGATAAAACTCCTCCCGATTATTTATATGAACCCGGCAGGGAAGAAATTATCCGGGAACTGATACCGGAATATCTGAAGATACATTTTTACAAGGCAGTGCTAAATTCGTTTGTTGCCGAACATGGTGCCAGAATGACTGCTATGCATCAGGCAACCGATAATGCCACAACTATGATCAGAGACCTGACACTCCAGTACAATAAGGCACGCCAGGCAAATATTACAGGTCAGATACTCGAAGTCGTAAGCGGGGCTGAAGCCCTGAAAGGCTGACAGGGAAAATGATTCCTGCCATCAACCGCGATGGCCCTATACAGTTTCTGCAGGAACAGGACCAGGCTGGTAGTAGATATAGTAAATGGCCTCGGTTATATTTATTATGTGGTCCCCCATCTTTTCGCACTCACAGTAGATATCATTAAAGAAGATACCGGATAAGTATGAGTATCTCTTTTTCTCTATGCTCTTAAGATGAGCCCTCTTAAGTTCATCCCTGAGATTATTGATCTTCTCTTCTGCTTTCCTGGCTTTCTCAAGGGTAACATCCCTGTACTCTTTTTCGATATTTGACTGCATAACAGCAAATGCCTCCTCAACCAGTGCAAACATCTTATTAATACCGTCCCTCTGGTCGTGGTTAAAACTGATTTTGGTCTCACTTTTCTTGCTGATGGTCCTCATGATATTGAAACAACTGTCAGCAATGCTCTCTATCTCATCAATTATCCTGAACATTGATCTTATCTGCCTTGAACTGGCGGCTGTAATGTCGTGATTGGCAAGAATTTTTGTCAGATAGGCAGCAATCTCAACTTCAATATTATCACTGATCTTTTCATATTTGGTGATTTTATCTTCAATCTTTTCAAAATCCCTGCGGTTTGTTGTACCGAATCTCCTGACTACAAATCCGAACATTTTTGAGATTCGCCGGGCATACAGGTTTATTTCATTCTTTGCCTGAATAATCGACATTTCCGATGTGGTAAGGAGTCCGAAGCTGATGTATTTCAGCCTTGAAATCTCATCATCTTCCTCCCTGAGGGGTACCATCCATACCACTATTTTCTCGATAATTTTTGCCAGACCAATAAGAATCGCGGTATTGATTATATTGAATGATGAGTGAAAAAGTGAAAGGGCAACAGGAATACTCGCGGTAGTGCCGAATGGTGAAGCCAATCCCGATGATTCCATTATTCCGGCAATTCCTTTAAGAAAAAACGGCATTACCGAAACGATCCAGATCACTCCGATGAAATTGAAGATAAAATGTGCCCTGGCGGCCCTTTTGGAAGAAACGTTACCCACTATAGCCGCCACGTTTGCCGTTATTGTGGTGCCGATATTCTCACCCAGAACCATTGCTGCAGCCGCCTCAAACGGGATCCACCCGTTGTTGCACATTACCAGGGTTAAGGCCATTGTGGCAGAGGAGGACTGGATTATGATGGTAAGTATTGTCCCAATCAGGATAAACAACAGGGTAGATGCAAGCCCCATGTTGGTATAATCCTGAAGAAACGACAGGATATGGGGATTTGATTGTATGTCAGGCACATTAGTTTTAAGGAATTCCAGGCCCAGAAAGATAAAGGCAAAGCCTATAACAAATTCACCCCAGTATCTGGCTTTGCCATTTTTAAAGAAAAGCAGAGGGAATCCAACCCCAATCAACGGTAGGCTGAGAATACTGATCTTCATGTTGAAGCCCAGTATCGAAATCATCCATGCTGTAACGGTAGTGCCTATATTAGCACCCATTATTACACCTATCGACTCTATAAGCGACAGAAGTCCGGCGTTGACGAAACTGACGATCATTACCGTTGTTGCGGACGACGACTGAATGACTGCGGTGATCAGAAAACCCGTAAGAACCCCCTTAAAGCGGTTGGAGGTCATTGATGCAAGTATCTGTCTCAGTTTGTTGCCGGCCGATTTCTGCAGCGCTTCGCTCATGATCTTCATCCCGAACAGAAACAAGCCAAGTGAACCGATAAGGGAAAGAAGATCTATTAAACGGTAATCCATGCCTTTAAATGAAATTACTTTGCAAATAAAATCATTTTAACAGTAGTTATGTAACAATTGTGTAACATTTTTCTAATACTTTTTTATCAATATTAGAAGACGATTACCTAAATTTGAGTATATTTAGTATATTATCATGTATACAAAAGAACAACTTACTGAACTTGTCAACAGGGCAATTGCAAGCCTGTCTTATCCTGATGAAGCACCACAGCTCTTCAGCGCTGTTACCTATGTTCTGAGCTCCGGGGGCAAGAGACTGCGCCCTGTAATGGCACTGATGTCGTGCAATCTTTTTACCGACAGGATCGATGATGCAATAATCCCCGTGACAGGTCTTGAGATATTTCACAATTTCACACTCGTTCATGACGATATAATGGACCAGGCTGCGGTCAGACGCAATGCGCCGACCGTGCATAAGAAATGGAATACGAATCAGGCAATCCTGTCAGGAGATGCAATGGTTTTTTTAGCCAATGACTGTCTTGTGGAAACCCCGCCAGGGTTGCTTGCCGATGTGCTCAGAATCTATAACAAGGCTGCTATTGATGTTTGTATGGGACAGCAGATAGATATGGATTTTGAAAAAGTTTCGCTCATTTCGGAGGAAGATTACCTTAAGATGATCGAGCTCAAAACGGCTGTACTGCTCGCGGCATCATGCCAGATAGGGGCTATTGCAGGAGGTGCAGATAAGAAAAATGCAGGATTGCTCTATGAATTCGGGAAGAATCTCGGGATAGCTTTTCAGATACAGGATGATCTGCTGGATCTTTACGGTAACGAGAAGATCTTTGGCAAAACTCCGGGGGGCGATATTGTATCAAATAAAAAGACATTCCTTTTTGT